>Ga0209810_1001424_pt1 | contig 36115 bp, 32 predicted proteins | sample Coa_R1_7_FD_187159 | JGI IMG/M metagenome (GOLD analysis project Ga0209810, IMG submission 187159) | Surface soil microbial communities from Centralia Pennsylvania, which are recovering from an underground coalmine fire - Coalmine... | ecosystem: Environmental > Terrestrial > Soil > Unclassified... | reverse complement strand
TCAACCGATCCCGGTTCGCGCGCGAAGATCGTTTGATATGCTTGGAGAGGAAACGTTTCGTCGACATAATCATACGCAATGGGCCGCGCCCACCTGCGCAGATACGGCATAACGCCGTAGGGCAGATCCAGAAGAGCGTACCAAAGTCTAGGATGCGCTTTATCGGCCGGCGCAAGAAGCGTTATTGCTCCGCCGTCCGGCGCTTCGACGCGTTCGCCGAGCGCAATGAGCTGCGCGTGCCGTGGTTCGACGATCCACAACCGCTCCGAGATGCGCGTCGAGAGATGCAGAGCGATCGCCGCTCCGTTCGAGCGAACGACGTCGAGTGCTGCGGGAATCGTCGCGGAATCGTTGACGACGAGCAGATCTGCGGGTCCAAGCACGTTCGCAAAATCCCAAAACGCCGTAAGCGCGTGCGTTCTGCTGCGAACGTCGCTGACCAAAAGGCGAACGCCGTCGCGCGCTAGTCCGCGCGCTTCGGGAGGGCGGCGCGCTTCAAGCTCGCGAGGAAGATTAAACGCCTGCGGCAAGTGCTTGGATCTCGTAACGGGCGAAATTGTCCTTCGACGAGCTCGGGATGGCGTCGTTTGCATTGTCGATGAGCTCGACGAACGCAGGCGCGACGTCTTCGGGTTTGGCCAGTGAAGACAAATCTTCGCCCGGCTCGGCGTCACGATGCATTTGCGTGTCCATGTTTCCGGGATCGAGTACCAATACGCGAATTCCGGTGCCGTAAAGTTCGGCGGCGAGAATGCGTGAAAGATGTTCCAGCGCAGCTTTACTCGCGCCGTAACCGCCCCATCCGGCATACGCATTTACGGCAGCATCCGACGTCACGTTGACGATACTTCCACTGCCGCGCGCTCGCATATGCGGAAGGACGCGTTGTGCGATTGCAAGCGGCGCGCGCGCGTTCACGTCCATGACTTCGAAGAACGCGGGAGCGCCGAGATCTTCGAGTTTTGGCATCGGCGAACCGCCAAGAGTTGAGGCATTGTTGACGAGCACGTCGATACGGCCGAACGTCGAAATCGCCGTTTGAACGAACGCAGCCATGGCGCGATCGTCCGTAGCGTCGATAGGCTCCGCAAGCACGTCGGTAACGCGGCTCAGTTCTTTGGCCAAGGCATTGAGTGCTTGAGCGCCGCGTGCGGTCAGGAGCAGTGCCGCGCCGCGCCGCGCCCATTCGCGCGCGAGGGCGGTGCCGAGGCCGCGCGATGCGCCGGTGATCAGAACAACCGAGTGATTCATGGTTCCAGGATACGCGGCGGCGTATCCCGGAGCGCCGTACTTTCGGACAGGAGCCCGCGCTCGCGAGCGATCGCGAGTGCCTGCGTGCGCCGTTTGGCGCCCAGGCGCGCGAACAGCGAACTGACGTGGAACTTCACGGTGCGTTCGGAAATCTGCAGATGCGCGGCGATTTGCGCGTTGGAGTATCCACCGGCGATCAGCTGCAGCACTTCGTTTTCGCGGCCGGTCAGTGCGTCGGCAGCGCGCACGAACGGCGGATCCACACCGCGGCCAAACAAGGTTCGTCCTTGCGCCGCTGCGCGGATCGCCGTCAGCAATTCGTCTGCGGGCGAGCCTTTGAGGATGTAACCGCGCGCGCCCGCCTCGACGGCGGCGCGGACGCGCTCTTCACCGGCATATGCGGAGAAGATGACGATCGCCGCCGCTGGGAATCGTTGGCGCAGTGCCGCAATCGCGCGCGCTCCTTGCAGCTGTGGAAGTTCCCAGTCGAGCACGATGACGCCGGCATCGGCGGATAATTGCATTACCGACTCCGCAGCTGCTACGACGTGCATATCGGTTTGCGTGCCGATCACCGCGACGATTCCGTCGCGAACGATCGGATGATCGTCGACGACGGCAATTCGAAGGGCCTCGGTCACGCGGGGCACGCCGGAAGCGCCGCACGAACTTCCGTGCCGCCGCGGCGGGTTGCGCGCACGCTAACGTTGCCGCCTATGGTTCGCGCGCGTTCTTGCATGCCCGCAATGCCCGTCCCGGGCGCGCTCTTTCCTAGACCGACGCCGTCGTCGCGAACGATGAGTACGACGCTGCCGCGCCGGCGCGCCGCTTGAATCCAAACGTTTTTGGCCTTTGCGTGCCGGCGCACGTTTGTGAGCGCCTCTTGTGCGATGCGGTATGCGACGCGTTCGATCTGCGGATGCGCGCGCGCAGCATCGACGCTCAAATGGACCGGCACGCCGCTCTGCGAGGTAAACGTGCGCGCGAGTTCGGCCAGCGCGGCATCGAGCGGGCTGCCCGTTTCGGGAGTCGAGCGCAACGCTTCGACCGAACGCCGTGCCCGCTGCACGCTCGTGCGCGCGACATCGAGCGCCGATGTAACTTGCGGCGTCGCGCGTTCCGTTTGGCCGAGATATTGCAGCGCGGTTTCGAGCTGAAGCGTGATTGCGGTAAGGTCCTGCGCAAACGTATCGTGCAGATCGCGCGCGAGTTCCTCGCGCTCGCGCAGCCGTGCCATTTGCGTCGCCGTTTCGGCAAGGCGCGCGCGTTCGACGGCGATGCCGAGCTGATCGGCGATTGTCGTCAGCAGGCGCAAATCGTGTCCGGCGATTTTTCGCAGGCCCGGCTTGGTTAGGTTCATCAACCCCAAATCGCGATCGCCGAATCTGATTGCGACGCTCGCGTGATACGCGATACCGCGCGTAAGTGCGGTTTGGTTGCGAAGAACTGCCGGGCGCAGCCGGCTGCACTCGATCGCATCGACGTTGCGCGACTTGAAATCGCCGTCGAGCAGTCCCTCAATGCACCAGCATTTAGAGCCGGTCATGCGGACCGGCTCTTGCAGAAAGGGCGGCAGATTGTACGAAGCGGCGAGGTAAAACTTGCGCGTGCGCTCGTCCCGCAGCCATATCCAGCCCGTTTCGCAATCCAGCAGCTGCGCGGCCAAACGCAGCGTTTGCTCGAGGGCCGCCGGCGCGTCGGCGGAGCGGTTCAGCGCCTGTGCGATAACGGCGAGAACTTCAAGTTCTCGTGCGTCGCGGCGTGTGCGGGGCATATGATCCAGCCTACCCCTCGACAAGCTCGGGGTCCTTCGATACCTCAGGATGACAATAACGGCGCAGCATGACAATGAGGGCTAACGCCTAAATGTACGCGCCGATGAGTTCACAGGCTGTCGATTTCCTTTTCGCGTTCTTGCCGATGGCGGCGTTCGTTATCGTGCTGATTGTCGTGTATTACGGCAAGCGCAGCGAGCCCGGTGTCGCCGCACCGCATACCAAGACGTACGCGTGTGCGCAATGCGGACGCCGCGGCAAACACGAACACATGGTGCCGATCACGCGTGAGGGTGCGGTGGTGTGGTACTGCGGCCATTGCGCGCACGCTGCTAAATAGCAGGCAACCCCTCGATAGCCTCTGGGTCGTTCGATACCTCATGATGACAACCTATAGTGCAAAATCCCGCTAATACCAAGTGGAATTTTTTGCTATAAATGAAGCATCGCGCTCCCGAATTTTCTGCGGAGGTCTCCCTCTATGACCCTCGATGTGTCCGCGGCTCAAGCAACGCTCAACGTATGGGAAATGGCTCAGCAGCAGCTCGACGACGTCGCGCGCTTGATAGGCCTGAACGAGTCGATCCACCGGTTCTTGCGTGAACCAAAACGCGTCCTAGAAGTCTCGGTTCCCGTCCGTATGGACGACGGCGTTTTTGAATTATTCAAAGGCTACCGCGTGCAGCACAACATGTCGCGCGGACCGACCAAAGGAGGCATCCGTTTTCACCCGGATGTGACTTTGGATGAAGTCAAAGCGCTGGCGATGTGGATGACCTGGAAGTGCGCGCTCGTCAACATTCCGTTCGGCGGCGCGAAAGGCGGCGTCATCTGCGATCCCAAGAACATGTCCGCGCAAGAACTCGAAAACCTCACGCGCCGTTTTACGAGCGAAATTTCGATCATCATCGGCCCGGAGAAAGACATCCCCGCGCCCGACGTCTATACGACGCCGCAGATCATGGCGTGGATTATGGACACCTATTCGATGCAGAAAGGCTATTCGGTCCCGGGGGTCGTCACGGGAAAACCGGTCGCCATCGGCGGATCGCTCGGACGGGACAAAGCGACCGCGCGCGGCTGTTTGTATGTGGTCGACGAAGCGATGCAAGTGCTGGATTTGCCGATCGAAGATGCGCGCATCGCAATTCAAGGATTCGGAAACGCGGGCATGTATGCGGCTGAATTGATGGCGGAACGCGGGTACCGCATCGTCGCGGTTTCCGATTCGCGGGGCGGCGTCGCCAATCCAATGGGCCTCGACGTTTCCGGCGTCATCGCACATAAAACCGAGACGGGCTCGGTGGTTGGATTCACGGGCGGAGAGCGCATCGACAATCGCAGCTTGCTCGAATACGACTGCGACGTCCTCGTTCCGGCGGCGCTCGAAAAGGTTATCACGGCGGAAAACGCGCCGCGAATAAAAGCCAAGATTATCGCCGAAGCGGCAAACGGTCCGACACTGCCTGAAGCCGATAAGATTCTGTTCGACCGCGGCATCACGGTTTTGCCCGATATTCTGGCGAATGCCGGCGGCGTAACGGTTTCGTATCTCGAGTGGGTGCAAGACCTGCAAGAAAACTTCTGGGAAGAAGACGAGATCAACGAGCGCCTCAAACGCAAGATGCAGCGCGCATTCAGAGAGACCTACGACAAGGCGCAGCGCCTGCGTATCGATATGCGGCGCGGAGCATATGTCGTTGCCGTAAGCCGGGTCGCGGAGGCAACGAAACTGCGCGGGTTGTATCCATGACGGGTGGAGATTCTCGATAGACCGCTGAGGGCGGCAATTCTGGCGGCGGCTGATAATGCGCTCGTGCAGCGCATGGTCAGCCGCTACGGTTTTTCTCTGGGGGCGAAGCGGTTTGTCGCCGGCGAAACCGCCGAGGATTTTCTAACGGTCGCCAAGGCGCTCAATACGCAGGGCTTCGCCGTCGCCTGCGGCATTTTGGGCGAAGGCGTGAGCACTGCCGAAGAAGCAGAAACGGCGACGGAGCAATACTGCGCGCTGCTTCATACGTTTGCGCAGCAAGGCATCGATGCGAACGTCGCTTTCAAAATTACCCACGTCGGCCTGGACGTAGACCGCGATCTCGCCCTCGGCAACGCGGAGCGCATCGCGCAAACCGCGCGTGATACCGGAAATACGATGCGGCTGGACATGGAGCAGTCGCGTTACGTCGATCGCACGCTGGAGATTTACCGCGCGCTGCGCGAGCGGTTTGACTGCGTGGGCTTCGTGCTGCAGGCATATCTTTTTCGAAGTCTGAACGATTTGCGCGCGCTTGCCGGGTTGCATCCGAACGTGCGTATCGTCAAAGGCGCGTACCTCGAGCCGCCGTCAATTGCCTTTGCGAATAAAGCGGACGTCGACGCCAACTATGTGCGCTTGGTCGAAGCAGCGCTTGCCGGTGACGGATATACCGCGGTTGCCACGCACGATCGCCGCATCATCGAGCGAGTGATCGCTTTGGCCGACCGGACGGGAATTCCCAAGCGCGGCCGCTTTGAATTTCAAATGCTGTACGGCATTTCGGCTGCATTGGCGCAAGAGCTGGTGCGCGCGGGCTACCGCGTCCGGCTCGCCGTGCCGTTCGGCGGCTATTGGTTTCCGTATCTCATGCGGCGGCTTGCGGAGCGCCCGGCGAACCTTGCCTTTTTCCTCAAGGGCGCGCTGGCACGCAAGTGAAAGCGGCCACGCAATTGCGCGGCGTTTTTGCCGCGGTCCTCACACCGTTCGACGCGGATTTTCGCCCGGATCCGGCCAAAGCGATTCCGTATTATCGCGATCTGCTTGCCGGTGGATGCGACGGTCTCAACGTGCTGGGCACCACCGGCGAAGCGGCGTCCGTCGGACTCGAACATCGCCTGCAATTTATGGAGGCTGTTGCTGCGCAGTTGCCCACGGATCGGATGATGACGGGCACTGGGGCAGCGGCACTTTCCGACGCCGTTCGACTAACGCACGCCGCGTTCGATCTGGGCTTTTCCGCTGCGCTCGTCATTCCGCCGTTTTACTACCGTGACGCGAGCGATGAAGGTATCCTGGCGTTTTTCACAGCCCTATTCGAACGCGCCGCGCCTCCGCCGCGCAGCATCCTGCTCTACAATTTTCCGCGCATGAGCGGCATAACGTTTCACGCGGATCTCGTCGACCGGCTCCTCAACGCCTTTCCCGGCATCATCCGCGGCATCAAAGACAGTTCCAACACGCTCGATTTGGAACGGGAGATTCATCGGCGCCATCCGGATCTTGAACTGTTTCCGGGCTCAGAAGTGCTCCTTGCCGACGCGCGCAGCGACGGATTTGCGGGCTGCATCTCCGGAAGCGTCTGTTTGTGGCCGCGGCTCGCGGCGCGCGTTTGGCGCGACGCCGATGCCGCCGACGTTGAACGGCTCGTTGCGCTTCGGCAGTCGCTTGCGGGTCCGCCGCTGATCGAAACCGTGCGCACCCGCGTCGCACGCGAGCGCAACGACCCGGCTTGGCTGCGCAGCATTCCGCCGCTCTAAGGCTGAGCGCGGCGTAGAATGAGTTCGCTCGGCGTGCTCGTGCGGCCGCCGGGCAGAACCGCAATGGCGGTCACCGTGATTCTCTCGCCGGGCTGCAGAGCGTAATGCAGCGGCCCGGTGTAGCCCGCGGACGCGGCGGTCGGCGTCGAACCGTCGGTCGTGTAACGGATCGCCGCTCCGGCAACCTCGTCGTCGATCGAGACATCGACGCTTGATGCATCGGTCTGCGCCGATACGGTTCGCACGCTAGGCGACACGTTGCTCATGCGCAGCGTGGCGTTCGTCGAAAACGTTGGGTTCGGTATGCGGTAATTGTAATGATGCGCGTCGAGCCAGGCGTACTGCGTTCGGGTTCGTGTCACGAATGAATCCCAATTGTGCAGCGCTCGCGGCGTCCAGGCGATCTCGCTAAGCGCGAGCTCCCGTGGAAGAAGCATGTAGAACAAATAAGATTCCGTCCCGATGTATTCGGTCCACAAATTGCCTTGCACGCCGAGAACGTGTTTGGCTTGCTCGGCGTCGAGCGTCCGCGGAGTCGGATCGTAGTCGTAAATCATCTGCGGCGTCGAAAGATTGCCGATCGCCTCGGGTTCGTCGTTCTCGTCGCCTTGATACGCATCGAAGTATAGCGGCCTGTCCGGCGACATCACCACGTCGTTGCCGCGCTTGGCCGCTCGAATGCCGCCTACATCGCCGCGCCACGACATCACGGTCGCGGTTTGCGTCACGCCGGCGTCGAGGATTTCATCCCAGCCCACCATGCGACGGTCCAGCGCGCGCAGCGATCGCTCGATGCGGCGTTCGAAATAGCCTTGCACCGCATCGTACGTTTGCAAACGTTCGCGCTGCATCAGGGCATGCACGAACGCGCTTTTGCGCCATGCGTTTTTGGGCACTTCATCGCCGCCGGCGTGCACGTACGTTCCGGGAAATAGTTGCGCAACTTCCGCGAGAACTCCGGACAGGAACGTAAACGTCTGTTCGGTTGGACAATAGATTTCGCTGAGTACGCCCCATGTTTGCGCGACCTGAAACGGACCGGGACTGCACGCGTATTGCGGATATGCGGCGAGCGCAGCGGTCGAGTGCCCCGGCATCTCGATTTCCGGAACGATCGTCACGTACCGGCGTTTTGCGTATGCAACGACGCCGCGTATTTGCTGCTGCGTGTAATAGCCGCAATAGCGCTTGCCGTCGAGGTCGGTCGGGTCTTTGTCGATTTGCGTGCCGGCGCGGCACGAAGCGATTTGCGTTAGGCGCGGATACCGTTTAATCTCGATGCGCCAGCCTTGGTCATCGGTCAGATGCCAATGGAAGACATTGAGCTTATAATGCGCTGCAACGTCGATATACCGTTCCACAACCGGAACCCCGAAGAAGTGCCGGCTCACGTCCAAATGAATGCCGCGCCACGAGAACGCCGGCGCATCGCCGATTTCTGCATAATGGATTGCGCTCGTGCCGTTCCCCGGAAACATTTGCTCGAGCGTTTGCAAGCCATAGAAAAGGCCGGCGCCGTCGTTCGCGCGGATGGTGATTCCGTCGCTGCCGATGTGCAACGTATATGCGCCGCGGACCGGTGCGGCGGGATACACGGCTTGCGCGATTTGTTCTAAGCGCAGTATTGCCGGGGCGCCCGCAGCGACGATACTTGCGGTTATGCCGCGCTCGTGCAAGAATTGCGCGGCAAAACCGGCGACGTTGCGTTCGTCGGCGTTCGATGCGCTGATGGCAATAGAAGCCGGCAGCGGATACGTTGCCGAATAGGCCGTAACCGAGCGCGGCTGCGGGACGATTCCGAGCGTATCGGCGGGCATTTGGTCCGGCGGATCCAGTGACCCCCGGAAGACGGTGAGTGAGAGCGGCGCAACGGTATACGTGCTTTGCGCGCGCATGTTGAATACTTTAAGCCCGCGGTCCGGATTGGGAACGCTGCGCGCATCGCCGTTCCAACGATACTGCTGCGTGCCGAACGTCGTGACGGAAACGGTACCGGCGAACTTCAATCGCGATTGCCCGAAATCGATTGCAACGCGATGCGGCGCGGGATCCTTATTTACAACCAGAACGGACCACGTTCCGTCCGGCCGCTTCAGGCTGTAAGCGGTTACGGGCGGGTTGCGCTCGCCCAGGCTGGTCGTAACAGGATAGACCCCGTGCGGCCTATCGCCGGGAAGCATCCAGTGTTGGGTGAGCAGCTGCAGTCCATAATACGCTGCCGCTTTTGCGCGCACGTTGAAATTCCGGTCGACGAGGTACGGATTATACGCGCCCCACGAGTTGCAGCGCCTTTTCAGGTCGAGCGGCTCGGGCTCCGCCTGATAATACGTCGCGTACGATATGCCGGACGCGAAAGAAGAACCGAAAAAATCGCCCAGCCACAACGCACCGTAAATACGCTGCGGCGCGCCGGTACCGTCGGCCGAAAAATTGTCTTCTGTTTCAAGCAGCGGCACGTTTTGCGGTACGCCGTCGGTCCGCCATTGACGCGCTATCCGGCGCACGAACGAAGGCTCGTCGAGCAAATCGGCGCGAAGCACGGCGCCGCGATCGCAATTGAAGTACGGGTAGTGCTCGTACGACATGAACGCAAAGTCGCGTAAGCGGCCGCGCCGCGCGAGATATTGAACGAAGCGGTGCAGCCAAGAGGCATCGCCGCTTGCGTTTCTCCAGGCGGGCACGTCTTTGGGCACGCCTTCAAAAACGGGTCCGCCGAGTTTTAATCGTGGATCGACGCCATGGATCGCGCTTGCGAATTGCAGATAAAGCGCGGCGGAGTCTTCGGGCTGTGCGTACTGACCGTCAACCTCTTCACCCATCTCGACGTAGGCAATAGGGTAACGGCGCGCCTCCATGTATCGCAGTTCGTTTGCGGCGTTCTGCGGCGTGCTGTAAAAAAGCGCGACAGGGTAAATCGCCGGCAACCCGCGCGTTATCGGGCTGCGAGCGATCGTGTCCAGACCGGGCTGGTCCTGGTCGTTCTTGACCTTGTCGCTCTCGGTGTGCCACGGATCTTGCGATGACGTCCACATCAGCGTTTGGCGATGCGGATCCGGCGTACACTTTACCAAGCCGCCGCACGAACCGGTTTTCGAACGCACGACCAGGTCGTGAAAGGCGCCGTTGCGTAGCGTGCCCACGCCGATATCCTGAACTGCATAGCCCACGCAGTTGCGGACGTCGCTGCCGCCGTGCGAGTCGCACGTATCGGACGACTGCGACATGAGAATGCGCACGGCCGTGGTCGATACGGGCGTCGAACTCAAGCGCAAAACCGGCGTCGAGCCGTTGCGGCGGCGAACTTCGCCTTGCGGAAACGTGTGCCACGTGCCGCGGTCTTGCTCTTGGATTGCGTCTGCCGTGCCGCTCCAATACTGCACGGCGTAGCGCGTTGCGTACGGGTTGCCCCACGCGATCCGGATTGCATCGATGCGCGCAGGCGCAAGGAACTGCACGACGACCCACTGCGGAAGCGATGCGTCCGCTTCGTGCGTAAAGACGTGTGATAAATAGGGATTGCTCTTCCAATACGTCGACGAATCGCCGTCGTCGATCCGCGAGTAATCGTCGTCCTGTCCTTGATCGCGCGAATTCCCGCGATGACTCAATCGATACCCGAAGGAATCGACAATCGGCGGCATGGCGGTATCCGCGCTGCTCGTCCAATAACCCTGAAGGTGCGCTGCGTCGCTGTACCGGCCCGCCGGATTCCAATGCCAATCTTCAATAGAGAGTTCGGTGTAAAGACGGTATGTGAGCGTGCCGAGCCCGGTTCCGGTCATGAGGTTCGTCCGGGAGGGCGAGTAAAGCAGCGGAATTTTGCCCTTGGGATCCGAGTCCACCGACGTTCCCATGGCGCGAACGGGCCGTAGCGTTTGGACGCGATGTGCCGTATCGACGTGGATTGCTACCGTTCCCGTAGCAATTGCGAAGATCAATGGGAGCATAGCAACCTCCGTACCCATGCGTTAGGTCTATCGTCCCTAGGAGCACGAAAAAGGCTAATAAAAGTTAGTCGATAACGCGGGCCAATCCGCTAGCGTTCACGTGATTTCCGTCACGCCATAGCGATGCTTTCTGGAAATTGATTCAGGAGGTATGCATTATGGTCAGTCGTGTATTCGCGCTCGTCGCCGCGTTGTTTATCTCCACCACCGCACAAGCCTTTGCTGCCGGCGGCGTGACCGGATCCTTACGAGGAACCGTTGTGGATCAAGCCGACGGAAAGCCGATAGCCGCCGCAAGCGTCGACGTGAGCGCCGGCTCCGGAACGTTTCACGCCAAGACCGACGCGCATGGATTTTTTACCGTGCTCGATCTGCCGCCGGATACCTACACCGTGCACATCTCCGCAAACGGTTACGAACCGGCGACGATCAACGGCGTAACGGTGTACGGCGATCAAATTCAAACGATCGGCGTGGCGCGTCTGATCAAAGGATTGAAAACGATCGCGCAGGTGCAGTCGCGCAGCACAACGTCGGCATTTCAACCGCACCAAACCATCGATGTAACCACGTTTCAAGGAGCGCGCGTCGAGCAGGCACTCGGCGAAAAAGGCAGCACGAACATGAATCAGCTCGTTCTGTCGGCGCCGGGCGTTATCAAGAACACGCAGTTTGTCCCCGGGCCAGGCGAGAGCAGCAACACGTTTACGATTCGCGGGTCCGCCAGCGTTGAAATCGGCTACCAATTCGACGGCGTGGATTACCGCGGTTCGTTCTTCGACGAGAATCCAAGCCAATCGTACTTGAACGGCGTGGGCGGCGGTAAAGGCGGTCTGCAGGTCGTGAGCGGCGCCGGCGATGCGACGCAAGGCGGTATCGGCGCGGGCGTTGTGAACATCGTGCCGGGGCGCGGCAGCTATCCGGGAAGCGGTTTCATCAGCTTCGACGTCGGCGGCCCTTGGTATTACCACGCAATGGCGGGGCAGTATGGAACCGCGACGCCCGACGGACGCTTCTCCGATTTCTTTTCATTCCGTTCCACGCGATCCGCGCCGCAAATTGCGCCGTACGGACGAGACGCATCGGATGCGGGGCAGTATTTGGGGACGTCGTTTACCTACGATGACGACGTTTTGAACAACTTTTATTACCGCTTCGGCAAGAACCAAAGCCAGCAGATTCAAGTGCTCGTCGATTGGCTCGACCATCGCTCCTGGGCGAATTACGGCGGACTGCAAAACGTGAACTTCTATCCGTACGATCCGCTCTCGATAGCGAATTTCCAAACCGACTTCAACGGCTTGCCGATGTTTCCGAGCAGGCCGGGAGATGCGGACGGATTGGCTTGGTATCGGTCGGTCATTCCGTATTTGCAGAACGTTCCCACGACCCAGCGGCCGCCCACGCAGCCGGAACAGTGGGTGTACGGGCCGACGAACTTTTTGAAAGTCGGTTACACGCGGCCGCTTGGAAACGCGACCTCGTGGAACACGTTTTTCTATAATTGGGGCGGTCTGGTTGCAAACAACATCACCGGACCGTCGTCCGATCTGACGCTCGGGTCGGGATTCCCATATTACGACAACGCCGGCGGCCGTAAGATCGGCTTCCAATCGCAGATTACGACGGTTGCCAGTGAAAAACACACGCTGACGCTCGTCGGAAAATTCGAGAATGGTTTTCCATATTGGACGCAGCCGAGCTACGGCAACACGTGGCAAGGCTTCCTCGGCGGACGCAGCATGGATCAATCCGTGGGCGCGCCGTGTCTTTCGGCGGATCAGACGACGCCGTGCGGCGCTCCGTGCGTCTATCCTGCGACATCCGCATGTTACGCTCCCACCGGGCCGCGCATCGAAGATTGGTATCTGCCGCTTAACGTCGGACAGCCCGTAAGCGCGAGCAATCCATGCATTGGACCCGCGCTCGACAACGGCTACACGCCCAATGTCGCCACGAATGAAGGCTGCTATCTGTATTCGTGGCTGCTCGCGCACGGAAAGTGGACGGGAAAACTTCCGCCGATCCCATCGTCCGGATTCGACTATAACAAGGCGGATTTTCAACAGTACGGGATAGGACTTCGGGATCAGTGGACGCCGAACTCGCGTCTAAGCGTCGACTACGGCATTCGTCTGGACGGACAGAATCTGAAGTGGGCGGGCATTACTGCGCTCAACAAAGACTTGAGCAATACGGCCGACATCGGTATGGGATATGCGACGCTTCCCGACAGCTATCTGCATCCCAAGATCTTCGAGCCGCGAATTGCGCTGAGTTACGTATTGAGTCCGCGCGACAGCGTGCGCATGAGTTACGGCCGATCCGCCAGTTTCTTTTTCGCGCAAACGGCCGGAACGCCGACGAACATTACAGGCGTCGATCCGCTGCTTTGGACGATTCCGGCAAAAGACAGCAACTTCCCGACGTTTAATCTCGCTACGGGCCAGGGACCGGCGTGCGGAAGCGGCTGGCATCCCGGGGGGACCGGCGCAAACGGCGCGTACGTTCCGAATCCAAACAATGTCTTTTCCGGCGTGGGCGTGCTCGGCATTCCCGGAAACTATTTTCAATGCGCCAACTACGCGCAATCGCTGTACTGGCTGTTCGACCAGTCGTTTGCGGCGCCGGATATCGGCGGCCAAGGCGTTGCGACGTACAACAATTGGGACATTGCGTACAGCCATGAATTCAAAAACGGCTGGGGCGCGAAGCTGACCGCGTATGCGCGCCGTGGATACAACACGTATCAAACGACGCTGCTCAATGCGGGATTGCCGGACCCCGTAACCGGTCAAGTCAACGCGGGCTCGTTCCAAGTGCGCGAAACCGGCGTGACGAAAACGTTCGGTCTCGAATTCTTCCTCACGACGCCCGATCGGCCGTACGGCTTTAGCGGATTCTTGACCGCGAATTACGTCAACGCGCTCACGAACACCCCGCCTGTGTTTGGATCGGATAACCTCGGCATTGCGCCGCAATACCTTTACGAAACGGGAACGCTGTTTCACGCGAGCTATTTGCCGCCCGTTTCGGCTGTTGCCGGCATCGAGTATAAGACGCGGGGCGGATGGCGCATCAATCCGATCTTTTCCTTCGACGGCGGCGAGCCGTTCGGCGTCGGAAAGACGTCGTTCGGGTTCATCAACGGCGTGCTGTACGCGATACCGACGGGCAATATCGGCATCTCCACGCCGTTCGTCGGCAATCCGTTCCCGGGACAGTCGTTCAACGCTGTGTGCTTCGACGATCCGGCATTTGCGGGAACGTACTTCCATCCCAAATACTTCGCGTGCCGCGGCGACAACGAGCCTGCGCTTGCGGGCCAAGCATTCACACAGCCGCGGCTGTACACCGATTTAGATCTCGAATACGAGCACAACGGCATTACCTACGGCGCGTACGTCGGCAATTTGTTCGATAATTATCGTGCGCAGCCGAGCATCAATCAAGTGTGGCAGCCGGTTGCGACGGGTGTCGGCGGCGCGCAAAGCGGGCAGTTTCCGGGCACGTATCCTTCGATCATCGACAGCAGCGGCGCGCTGGTTCCGAATCCGTTCTATCTGGTTGGTTCGCGCAACTTGAGCGTGTACGATCAGTACTGGCTGCCGTATCAGCATCTGTACGTTCCCGGCCGAACGGTGCGGGTGTACGTGCAGTTCCGTCTCGGACGGGGGCAGTGACGCGATGACGAAGCGCGCGCTCTGTTTATTGCTGCTCATCGTGCTCGCATCGTGTTCGGGCGGCGGTACGGGCGGGCCGGCGATTTCATCGGTGAATCCAACGAGCCCGAGCTATTCGTCGCTGCAATTTGCCGTCGGAACCGCGAACTTGTATAACGGTACGCTCGGATTGAACGTCGTGTCGACGTTTCGCCAAAAGGATGGTGCAAGCGCGACGGGCGTAAATACGCCGGCGATTACGGGACCGTTTACGTTTACCGCGCCGTTCGCTTCGGGCGGCAGCACCGATCCGTACAGCACGCTACTCAACGGCGGGCCGAGTTTTACCGAAACGACTGCGGCGTCACCGGCGATTACCGGCACGCCGCAAACCGTGGCGCCCGGTACGCCGTTTTGCGACGGCAACGCGCCGCCCGCGCCCGTCGTGTGCCAGGGTGGAATTCCGCCGAACACGACGACGTTCGGCCAGAGCGGCGGCGTTTTTGCGATGGGCCTTGCGCCGTACAATCATCAGGGCTTTACCGGACAATCGTGGAGCTATCAGCCATACGCACAACCGTTTTATGCGAGCACGACGCACGTACCGTTTATTCCGTGGGGCGGGCCGCCGGCATTCGATCCGGACGGTACGGGCCTGGGCGAGCGCGACGGACTGGCGATCAATGCGGGCGTCGACAGTTTCGGCGATCCGTATTTTCTGGGAGTTGGTGAGGGCGTAACGGTTTTCGACGGCGTCACTCCGCGCGTAGGTACGTACACGCTCACCGTTGCGATCGCAACGGTTGGCAACGGCGGCGCTATTTCAACCTCGTCGGTCAATAAAGCCGCGAATTTGCGATCGCTCGCGCTTTTGCCGACGATTTCCGCGCCCGCCGTTACGCCGAATGCAAACGGCGACGGCGGGGCATCGTTCACAACGTCGTTGCCTGCGGGCGTAACCGAGGCATACGTGCAGATTGTCGATTACGGACCCGGCGGCGGCCCAAATGAAGCGAGCCCCGCATCGAATCCGACGAACTGCCAGGGCGCGCGGGGCACCGCGTTCGCGCCGGTATATTATACGTTCCATATCACGACGGCCGCGATGTCGGCGTATCAAGTGCCGTCTACGATCGGGCCGAGCCTTGCTACCACCGGCGGCGCCGGAAATATTGAGCCAAGTCCGACGCTTTGCACGGCCGCGCAGAATACCGCGGCAAACGGCGGAACTGCAACGCCTGCGGACGATTACGTCGTGCAGATGATCGGGTTCGATTATCCGGCATTTGAAGCCGCGCACAGCCTCATCGAGCAGACCACGGCGCAAAACCCAACGATCGCAAATGCCGGCGGGCAGGCCGACATTACGATTTCAATTCCGGCCGAGCAAGACGCCGGGGGCGCGCCGCTTCCGGTCAGGCGAAAAGGAACCCCGCGGAGCGCGAGAACGTATATTCGGTAATGAAGAAAATCACTACGCTTGTTGTCGCGCTAGCCGCGCTGGTTCTCGCTTACGCTGCCGGCCGAGCGCAGGAAGCCACGCCTTATGCCGATGCGTCGAGCGCGTTTGCCCAGATACAGCCCGATCGCAACGGCACGGTATCGCAGCCGATCATGCATGCGGCGGCCGGCGACGTGTTGGCAGTGTACATCGGTCGCGCTCCGCGCCAAGTCTATACGAAGCAAGACGAGCTGCTGTTTGTGATCAGCGGACACGGAACGGCGAGCGTCGGATATCCTTCGTACGATTTGAAGCCGGGATCGGTGCTTGCGATTCCGAGGAATACGGCGTTTCAGATTACTGCGATCGGCAGCGCACCGATTAAGGCGTACGTTATTGCCAGCCCGAACGACGATCAGGGGGCGCGGAAAGTATTGGAACCATGACAGGTAAATTAAGGAGGCCGTTCAGATTTGAACGACCTCTTTGATTTCGGGGACGTCGGCGCAAACGATCTGTTCGATTGCGCCCTTCAGCGTCATATTTGAGGCGGGACAGCCTCCGCACGCACCGAGCATCTGTACGAATGCGGTACCGTTCTCGACTTTGATGAGCCACACTTCGCCGCCGTCCATTTGAATGCCGGGACGGACTTTATCGAGGGCGGCGTTTACGCGCGCCTCGATGGACTCGTCCTTCGATAGCTCGGGATGACGAATTTTACTGTCCATAACCCTTCATAAGTTCGTGCATGCGGCCCGCGACTTGCAGCGCGTCGTCCCAATCGCGCTGCCACATGTTGCGTCCGAAGATTAAGCCGACGCAGCCCGCTTCCATGGCGATTTGCGCTTTGTGAATCGTGTCTTCGTCGCTGATTTTGCTTCCGCCGGAAACCAGCACGAGCGAGCGTCCAGCGGATTTCACGACTTTGCGTAGCCCATCCAGCTCCGACAGCTCGAGCGTGTTATAAGGTTTCGGCATTTTGCCGGCGCTTTCGGCATCCCACTTCGGAACGTTGAGTTTAATGATGTCCGCGCCAACTTCGCACGCGACGCGCGCCGCGTAGTCGACGGCGTAAAGCGAGTCGATTCCGCCTTTGGCCTTTATTGCAGCGCCGCGCGGATACGCCCAAATGATGAGCGGCATTCCGTACTTGTCGCACTCGCGGCGAACTTCGTTGCACTGCGCGATGTCGACGTCTTGCGCCGGGCTTCCGACGTACAGCGTGTAGCCGACGGCATCGGCCCCAACGCGCACTGCGTCTTCGACCGACGACGTCAGCGAGCTGAATGCCTCATCGTCGTTCGGCACGTTGGTCTTACCGTTGATTTTCAAAATCAGGGGCACTTTGCCGGCGTACGCCTTGTGATACTTTTCTGCCAAACCGATGTGAAGCGCAATGCCCGAGAAATTGCCCTCGACCGCAAGGCGATAGATCCAATCGGTATCGATCGAGTCCGGATTCGAAAAGAAGTCGACCGGGCCGTGCTCGAGCCCCTGATCGATCGGTAAGAACATCAGCGTGCCGTTGGCCGGCCCGTGTTCGTACATCATCCGGTGCAGACGCACGCGCTTTCCTGTTGAGAGATTCAGCTCGTCGAACGTAGGGCGGCGCACGGGTGCTAGCATTACGGTTTCTCTCCTTTTAACGGTGCTGGACCGAAGCTACCCTTCGACATGGTGTTGGTCCTTGCTGGCATGACAAAGGCGCTCTGCCGGATAATGAGGCGAACGTGAGTTCCCCCGCTATCGGCTTTATCGGAATCGGCGCGATGGGCGAGCCGATGGCGCTCGCACTCATGCGCGCGGGCTACGAGCTCGCCGCCTGCGCGCACCGCAGCCGCACGCGTTTGGAACGCGTGCTCGAAGCGGGCGCGACGGAGGCTGCCGATCCTGCCGGCGTCGCCGAACGGAGTGACATCATCATCACGTGCGTCCCCGACGCGCCGCAGGTTGAAGAAGCGCTCTTTGCACCGCGCGGCGCCGCGGCCGGCGCAAAGCCCGGGACGACGTTCATCGACATGTCGACCATTTCGCCCGTTGCGAGCCGCAGTTTTGCCGATCGTCTGCAAGCAAGCGGTTGCCGCTTTGTCGACGCGCCCGTCAGCGGCGGGCCGGTGCGCGCCGCATCAGGAACTCTCACCATCATGGCCGGTGCTTCCGCGGAAGACTTCGCGCACGTCGAGCCTGTCCTCAAAGCGATGGGCAAGCCGTATCACGTCGGCGCGGTCGGCTTGGGCGAAACGGTCAAACTCGTCAATCAGCTCATTATCGCGAGCGTGATGATCGCAAACACGGAGGCGCTCACCTTCGCGCGCAAAGCGGGCGCGGATCTGGATGCCGTTCGCAGCGTTCTTTCTACTGCGACCGCGTCGAATTATTTGCTGGAGCAGTGGTTGCCCAAAACCTGGTTTGCAGGTACGTTTGAGGGAGGCTTTGCTTTGGATCTGCTTCGCAAGGACTTGGGAGCGGCTCTGGATGCGGCTCGCGCTATGAAGATGCCTATGCCGGCATCTGCATTCGCATACCAACTTTACACCTTGAGGTCCGCAGAAGGCGACGGAGCATTGGACTACAGTGCAGTTGCGAAATTCTATGAGCACGTCACCGGAAATTAGCAAGCAGCGAGGTTCGTTCAACAAACATCCGGACTTCAACAAGAAGATTCTGGTGGTTGACGACGAGGCCGCGATACTGCAAACCCTGCGGTACAATTTGGAGCGAAGCGGTTACACGGTTGTAACTGCGAGTGACGGGCGCAGCGCCGTCGCCATGGCCCAGCGCGAGCAGCCCGATCTCATTATCCTCGATATCATGCTCCCGGTGCTCGACGGCATCGAAGCGTGCAAAGAGATTCGCAAGACCAGTTCCGTGCCGATCATCATGCTGACGGCGAAGGATCAGGAGATCGACAAGGTATTAGCGCTCGAGCTGGGAGCTGACGATTACGTTACGAAACCCTTTGCGCTGCACGAGTTTCTGGCGCGCGTCAAAGCGCGCTTGCGCCGCCCGCTGCCGATTCCGTCGCACGACCACGATCAGGCGATTTCGCTCGGCGGGATCGTGCTCGATCCTTCGCGTCAGCATCTGACGGTTCGCACCAAAGAGGTTTCGCTCGCGCCGAAGGAATTTGCGCTGCTGCGCGTGTTGATGGAAAATGCCGGCCGCGTCGTCACACGTCAAACGCTCCTGGATAAAGTCTGGGGGTACGACTTCGAGGGCGAGCAGCAAACGGTCAGCGTGCACATTCGCTGGCTGCGCGAGAAAATCGAAGAAGATTCGCGCGATCCGCGGCACATCATCACGGTGCGCAGCCGCGGATATATGTTCAAGGAGTAAATGCCCTTCGACGGGACTCAGGATGACAGTTGAAGTTATTGCCGTCGGGACGTTCGCCGTAGGCGTCGCCGGCGGCTTTTTGTTACGCCGCTCAAGCCAGACTCGCAACGCGTCGCGCGAAGAACCGCCGGATCGCGAAACGCGCCAGCCCGCCGACGACCGGTTCGACGCGCTAGTGCGCGCGCTGCCGCTCGGCGTGGTAATGCTCAATCGCGATTTACGGGTGCGGTTTGCGAACCGCGCCGCTGCGGCAATCTTCGGCTTCGAGCGTTCGCGAGCCCGAGGGGCGCATCTGATCGCCGCGGTCCCCTCGATTGAACTGGAGCAGCGCGCACAGGATGCGCTGGGTGGAAAGTCGGCAACGACGCCTCTTATCGTTAGCGGCAAGAGCGTAAACCGTTCGTACGCGGTATCGGTGTATCCGCTCGCGTCGTCATCGGATGAGGACGATGCGGCGCCGAGTCCGCCACACGGCGTGTTGATAGTGGCCGAAGATCAGACGGAACTGCTGAAGCTCGAGCGCGCTCGCCAAGAGTTTCTCACGAACGTGTCTCACGAATTACGCACGCCGCTCTCTTCAATCAAGCTCATGCTGGAAACCGTGACTGAAGCGGGAGATGAAGAAGCGCGCCGCATGTTCTTACCGCAAGTGCTCGGCCAAGTCGATCGTCTCACGACGCTCGTGCAGCGGCTGCTCGAACAAGCGAAAGCCGAATCGGGCGAAATGGTGCTGCAGATCTCCGAAATAGATCTCGAAGAAGTCGCCCGGCCCATCGTCGCGTCGTTTCAGCCGCAGGCCGTCGCTGCGGAAGTGAATTTGGAGATGCGCACGTTACGGCCGGCTGTGATAGAAGCCGACGAGCACCGCCTCTCGCAAATTTTCGTCAATCTGATCGACAATGCGCTTCGGTACACGCCTGAAGGCGGCAGCGTTACGGTGACGATCGACGTTGAGGACGGGCACGCGGTCATGAGTGTGACGGATACGGGCATCGGCATTCCGTACAAAGACATCCCGTTCGTGTTCGAGCGTTTTTACGTCGTCGACCGTTCGCGCACGCGCGGCAGCGAGCGTTCCGGAGGAGCCGGCCTCGGCCTTTCGATCGTCAAACAGATCGCCGAAGCGCACGGCGGAAACGTGGCAGTCAAATCGACGCTCGGACGCGGAGCGACGTTTACCGTGCGGATTCCGGTCGTCGCCGTGCAGCCTTAAACTGACGATAATCTCGTCCTAATGGCCGCATGCTTCTATGAAAGTATGCAAACGGTCAATGATGGGGCGCGCGTGCGCATCGAGTTTGACGGTTTCGAAAAGTGCCCGGGTCTGCGCAGGGACTTGCTTGCATTCATCGATGTTTTTTGCGCTGACATGACGCTCGCGCAGGCGCGAGAGTGGTTCGATGACGCGTTTACCGGCGGCCGTTCCGTGCCGTCTTAATCTTCCTTAATGTCGACTTAAGGAAGGCTTACATTGGGCTTCCGTACGATGAGGAAGTCTTGATAGCGACACGTCAACCAACTCTGGCTCACGCGCAAGAGCGTGCCGCCTCCGGCATCCTGTTTTCGGCGAGCGCCTTCGTCATTGTAGCGATGGGTGCTCTTATCGTTTATTTGGCCTACATGGGCTTGCAGCTGTTTTTTGTGGATCACCTCAATCCGCTGCATTTTTTGTTTTCAGCAGACTGGACGTCCGATCCGAACCATCCCGGTGCCCTCGTTTTTATCGTGGGGTCGCTTGCCGTTACGCTCTTCGCGGTTTGCGTGGGCGGACCGTTCGGCGTTGCCGTCGGCATTTTTCTCTCACAGCTCGCGCCGAAAAGGATGGCGCAGTTGCTCAAGCCGGCGATTGAGATTCTCGTCGGCATTCCGTCGGTCGTCTACGGGTGGCTCGGACTCACGCTGCTCACGCCGCTGATTCGTCATTACACCCACAGCCTTACCGGCTTTGGATTGCTGACCGCCGGCATCGTGCTCTCGATCATGATTCTGCCGACGATCATCTCGCTTTCCGAAGATGCGCTGTACGCGGTGCACGTGTCATTAAAGGAAGGATCGATGGCGCTGGGCGCAACGCGCTGGCAAACGATTTGGCACGTGTTGCTTCCTGCCGCGCGCAGCGGTTTAATGGTGGCCGTCATTTTGGGGATCGCGCGAGCAATCGGTGAGGCGCTCGCCGTTCAAATGGTCATCGGGAACAGCGCGATTCTACCGAAAGGCTTGCTTTCGCCGACGGCAACGCTGACGACCGAGATCGTGACCGACATGGGCAGTGCGCAGCCGGGCACGGTGCTCTATCACTCGTTGTTTTCGTTGGCGTTTTTCTTGTTATTGATTGCGATGGCGCTCATTTTGGGCGTGCGCTTTGCGTTGCGGCGGGCGGCATGATGGCGTCACTGAGCCCTGCCGCCGCGCCGGCGCGCGGGCGTCCGGAAACGGCTGCTAAGCGCCGCGCCTTCGACGGCTTAATGACTGGCGTACTCTGGGCTGCCGCGCTTGCGATCATCGTGCTGCTCGGGTTTTTCATCGGCTATCTGCTGTATTTAGGCGCGCCGGTGATGTCGTGGCATTTCTTGACGGCACCGCCGAGCGAGGTGACGGCGGGCGGCGGCGTCGGTCCGGAGATCTTCAATTCGTTCTACATCTTAATTCTGACGCTGCTCTTCACGACGCCAATCGCTACGGCGGGCGGCATTTATTTGCAGGAGTACGCGCGTCCGGGCGCGTTCACGACTTTGGTGCAGTTCTGCGCAGAGTCGCTCGCGACGATTCCGTCGATCGTCATGGGGCTGTTCGGTCTGCTGATTTTCGTGACGTATCTGCACTGGAGCTTTACGGCGCTCGGCGGCGCGCTCACGCTCACCATTTTGAATCTGCCGGCGCTCATGCGCGTGACGCAAGAAGCGCTGCAGAGCGTTCCCAACGCCTTCCGTGAAGGCTCGATGGCGCTCGGTGCGACGAAGTGGCAGACGATTCGCCGCGTCGTTCTTCCCAGCGCCATTGCCCCGCTGACGACCGGAATCGTCCTCATCGCCGGGCGCATCTTCGGTGAAACGGCGGCGCTGATCTTTACCGCAGGTACCAGCGTGAGCGCGGGACGTTCGGCGTACGACTTCAGTCCGTTCCATCAAGCCGAAACGCTTTCCGTGCATTTGTGGTATACGCACTCCGAAGGCCTGGTTCCCGACGCCGCGCAAGTAGGCAACGGCTCCGCACTGGTCTTACTTATAATGGTGCTCGCGTTCAATATCGGAGCGCGCCTTCTGGGGCACACGCTGAGTAGACGGCTTACAGGAAAATGACAACCACGATGCAATCGCCCCCGACCGCACCGGCCGCAGAGCAGCAGGCCGACGTCAAGATGTGCGTTGATGACTTGAACGTCTTTTACGGAAGCTTTCAGGCCATCAAGCAAGCATCGCTGCGCGTACCGGAAAACAACGTCATGGCGCTTATCGGACCTTCCGGGTGCGGTAAGACGACGTTTCTGCGCGCCCTCAACCGCATGCATGATTTGGTGCCCGGTGTAAAGGTCGAGGGTCAGGTCACGCTGGACGGCGAGGACATTTACGCAAAAGACGTCGATCCCGTCACAGTCCGGCATCGCATCGGCATGGTGTTCCAGCGGCCCAACCCGTTTCCTAAAACGATCTTCGAGAACGTCGTGTACGGTCCGAAGATTCACGGCGTGCGTGGTCGCAAAAATTTGATGGAGATTGCCGAGCGCAGTCTTCACCACGCCGCGCTTTGGGATGAAGTAAAAGACCGTCTCGACAAGTCTGCGCTCGAGCTATCGGGCGGCCAGCAGCAGCGTCTTTGTATTGCACGCGTTTTGGCTGTCGAGCCTGAAGTGATTCTCATGGACGAGCCGGCGTCCGCGCTCGATCCGATTGCAACCAGCAAGATCGAAGACTTGATCGGAGACCTGAAAAAAGAGTATACGGTCGTCATCGTTACGCACTCGATGCAACAGGCCGCTCGCATCTCGGACTATACGGCGTTCTTTTTGATGGGCGAACTCGTTGAAACGGGCAACACGCGCGACATTTTCTTCAAGCCGCAAGATAAGCGTACGGAAGACTATATCACCGGCCGCTACGGCTAAAGCCGGGGCTACAATGCCCGCATGTTGCAGATAAAGATGATGCGCGCTGCATGGTTGGCGTGAATGTATATCCGCAAATTTCAATCGGCGGCACGTATTTGTATGCGTTTCCGTTCAACGGCGCGGCTACGTGAAATTCGGTAACCGGGTGCTTACCGAGCGGTGGACGCCGAGTTCCGATTCGCGCTTAAAGCCGGCAGCAATCTACAGCGACGAACGAAGCCGACGCACCCGGATCGGGAAGCGATCTCCACATACCGCCGTTTTCGCGCATTTTGACGCCGGGCATGTACTACAACATCGTCAATGCGATTTGGCTTACCGGCGAGTACGTCTTCCCCGGCGCCGCCAAACCGACGCTGGCGTGGCAGTTCGGTAACGAAAGCCAGGTTCTGGACGTTCAGGGCGCGATCACGCCTTGGAACAACATCACATTTACCGTAGAGTACGACGACCTTCCGCGTAAGACCGATACCGTCGTCCTTCCACCAGGTGTAACGTGCCCTGCCGGCGCTACGACTATCGGCGGCACTGCCGCGTTCCCATACTTTTTGCCTTCCGTCGGTACGCCGCAGTGTCATGACAACGGCGACGGTACTATCGCTTACCTCGCAAGAGACGAACCTTGACGAACCTTTTTCTTCAATCCGGTTGGGAAAGGCGCGTACAAGGGGCTGTCCCTGTGCTATCGTTTACGAGCGTAACCAAAACTTTTTTACAAACAATCCCGACTTCAAATACAACCGTGCACAATTGGAGTATGACTTCTGACCAAATCCGTGGTTAGGACTCCATAATGCCGCGTTAAACGCGTCTTAATAGTCGCTCCGTACAATTTGAGCATGCACAAACACATTACCCGTGCCCTGTTATTGGGCGCGGCCTTCGTGCTGTCAACGGGCGCGAACGCACCGGCGGAAACAAAGGCTACACCGGCGCCATCGGCCGTTGCTCAAGCAACGCCGGCTCCCAAAACGGCAGTCACCTCATCGAATACGGCAACATCGCCGATTACCTACGGCGGCTATATTCGGTCGTATTACTTCACTCGTCAAAACGCGACGAGCTTCGCCAAGACCAACTCGCAGTTTAACCAGGCTGCGTTGAATCCGGCGTTCAATGTGCATGCCGAATACAAGTTCCGCAATTGGAGCGTCGGCGGCACGTATCTGTACGCCAACCCGTTCACGAGCTGCGGCGATCCGCAGTCGCACGTCGACCCGTCGAGCTCGTGCTATCGCTCGCGCAAATTCCTTGGGGCCAACGGCGGCACCAACGAGGACGACACGCTTCCGGACTACCGCTTGAGCACGCTGTACGAAGCATACCTTCAGTACAAGGATAACAATCTGTACGCGAAGATCGGTAATCAGGTCATCAATACGCCGTGGGCTAACGCATCGGACTCGCGTCTGAAGCCGGTTGCATTCCAGGGCGGCGACTTGACGTACAAGCTGAGCCCGAATCTGCTGATCGAGGGCATGTACATGCCGCGCTGGGAAGATCGCGCCACGTCCGATTTCACCAACGTGACGCTGCTGACGGGAACGTCGCTTCCGTCCGCAAACTACGGCGGCGCAGGCAGCAACATCATTCCCACGCCGTTCACGTACATCACGAACAACGGCTTCTACATGGGACGCGTCGGCTATACGGCCGGTGCGCTCTCGGCCAACGCGTATTACTATGCGTTCAACAATATCGCAAACGCGTTCTGGGGCGACTTCAAATACAGCTGGAAGGCCTACGGCAAACCGTTCATCGCGCTGCAAGGCGGCACGGAAACGGACGCCGGCTCGGCCATCATCGGCAAAATCAACAGCCAAGTCGTCGGCGTTCAAGCCGGCTACTCGCCGTGGTCCAACTTCGACCTCAGCGTGGGCTACGACCACATTCCGATGAAGACCGACACGATCACGCTGCCCAATGGAACGACATGCGGCGCCAATAACCAAATCAAAGGCCTGCTGCCGTACTTCTTGCCCGGCGGCGGTACGACGAACTGCTTCAACAACGCCAACGGCACGACGGACGTTTACTACGGCGGCTGGGCCAGCCCGTACACGGATTCGTACGCCACCGATCCGCTGTTCGACACGATGATCAGCCAGGGCATGGTGGATCGCCGCAGCGCCGGTGACGGCGTGAAGGTTTCCGGCACGTTGTACACGTTCCAGAAGCGCGTCAAACTCATCGTCGCACACGCGTGGTGGTCGTACGGAAGCGGCATCGCCGGCGTTTCGCCGACGCAAGAGACGAACGTCGATGCAACCTACTACTTCAGCAAAGTCGGCAAAGGCGCGTATCACGGATTCTCGCTGCGCCACCGCTACGCCGAACGCACCCAGTACTACACCAGCGTGTTTGGGGGCGCCCCGGACTTCAAATACAACCGCACCCAATTGGAGTACGATTTCTAATGAAACGCATCATTGCAGCGATTGCGCTCAGCGCTTTCGCACTCCCCATCGCGGCGCTTGCCGATACGCAGATTACTGCGGTCGGATCGACTGCGCTTCTGCCGCTCGTCAAGCAGTCCGCGACGGACTATTCGTCGGCGCACGGTGACGTGAAGATCAGCGTTTCCGGCGGCGGTTCGTACGTGGGCATCGCGCAGGCTTCGTCGGGCGCAGCAGACATGGGCGACTCCGACGTCGTTGCTCCCGGCAACGCGGGCCTGGTCGACCACAAAGTCGCCGTCGTTCCGTTCGTCATTGCGGTCAATCCGTCGGCCGGCGTCAGCAATCTGTCCGCCAAGCAAATCCGCGACATCTTCGCGGGCCGCATCACCAACTGGAATCAGGTCGGCGGTAAGGACCAGCAGATCGTCGTCATCAACCGTCCTCGGACGTCGGGAACGCGTGCAGTGTTCAATGCGACGATCATGGGTATCTCGAGGATCGCCGAGACCGGCTTGACCGAAGACAGCTCCGGCGCCGTCATTACGATGGTCGAAACGACTCCGGGCGCAGTGACCTACGTTGCGCGCGGGTACACCAAAGACAAACCGGTCACGGTTGTGAAGATCAACGGCGTCGCGGCATCGGATGCAAACATTCAAACCGGTAAATATCCGATCTGGTCGTACGAGCATATTTTCACCAAAGGGCAAGCCAAGCCCGAGGTGGAGGCGTTCATCCACTACATCGCGACCAATAACGACGTCCTCGTGAAACTCGGTTATCTCCCGATCTCTTCGATGAAGGTCAAGGAGTCGAACCGCTAATTCCCGGCTAGCGCGCATGACCCGGACGGGCTCGTCTAGAATAGACGGGCCCGTCATGTTACCGAAGACGATGCGAGCGCTTCGCAAGACGAAGCCTGAGGCGGGCTTTGTCCTGCAAGAGATTCCGGTGCCCGAACTCGGCCCTTCCGACGTTTTGATACGCGTGGAAAAAGCCGGCGTGTGCGGCACCGACGCACATATTTATTCGTGGGACAAGTGGGCGCAAAACCGCATTCACCCGCCGCTGACGATCGGCCATGAATTCATGGGCACGGTTGCGGCCGTCGGCCCGGCCGTTCGTATGGTCGCGGCCGGAGATCGCGTATCAGCCGAAGGGCACATTGCGGACGAGACCTGCTTCTTATGTCGCACCGGCGAAGCGCACATTTGCGAGAAGGTCCAAATTATCGGCGTCGATCGCGACGGCGCGTTTGCGGATTACATCGCGATGCCGGAAACCAACGTTTGGAAGTTGGATCCCTCCATTCCCGACGAGTTCGCCGCGATTTTCGATCCGCTCGGTAATGCCGTTCATACGGTCATGGCCGCGGGCGTAAGCGTGAAGTCGGTGGTGATCACCGGCGTCGGCTCGATTGGGCTCATGGCGATTCCGGTTGCGCGCGCAGCAGGAGCGTCCGCGGTGTACGCTATTGACGTAAATCCGGCGAAGCTGGACCTTGCAAGAAAACTCGGCGCAGATGAAACCTTTTCAGCGACTGATCCGGAGCTCGTCAGCAAGATTTTGCATCGCACGGACGGCGACGGCGTCGACGTGCTGCTGGAGATGTCCGGCAGCGGTCACGCGATCGACAACGGCCTTCGGATGGTTCGCAACGGCGGGCGCGCGGCGCTTCTGGGTATTCCGAGCGACAACATCAGCATCAATTTGGCCGAGCGCATCATCTTCAAGGGCCTGACGGTGCTCGGCATCAACGGACGGCGCATGTTCGAAACCTGGTATCAAACGCAGGCGCTCGTGCGCAGCGGCCGCGTCGATCTGCGACCCATTATTACGCATGTGCTGCCCTTCGAGCAGTTCGATCGCGCGTTCGAACTGATGCGTACGGGCGAAGCCGCTAAAATCGTTTTGGACATCAAGGGAGATCGAGGAAGTGAACGCGACGTTCGAGCAAAAGCTGCAAGCGGACATCGATAAACTCAAAGCCGCCGGCACGTACAAGTCGCTGCGTCACCTGACGACGCCCATGGCGGCGGAAGTGCACATGGAAGAAGCCGGCGACGTTATCGTGCTGTCCAGCAATAATTACTTGGGGCTTTCCGACGAGCCCTCGGTCATTGAAGCCGGTAAAAGAGGGCTCGAAAAATACGGCGCCGGCACTGCGTCGGTGCGGTTCATTTGCGGCACCTTCGATATCCATCGGACGCTCGAGGATCGCCTTGCCGAATTTCTGAGCACAGAGGCTTCGCTTACGTACGTCTCGTGCTGGAACGCAAACACCGGGCTGTTTCCGACGATCTGCGAAGAAGGCTCGACGATCATTTCCGACGAGCTCAATCACGCCTCAATCATCGACGGCGTGCGCCTCAGCAAAGCCAAGCGCGAACGGTACAAGCACAGCGATATGCGAGACCTTGAAGAGAAACTCAAGGACGCGCAAGGTACCGCGCCGATCGTCATCGTGACCGACGGCGTCTTTTCGATGGAAGGCAGCGTTGCGAACCTGCCCGAGATCGTCGAATTAGCGAAGAAATATAACGCCGTTACGGTCGTCGACGATTCGCACGGAACCGGCGTGATGGGCAAAACCGGACGCGGCACGATCGAACACTTCGGCCTGGAAGGCCAAGTCGACATTATCACCGGCACGCTGGGCAAAGCGCTCGGGGGCGCCGCGGGCGGCTTCGTTGCCGGCAGCCACGCGCTCGTCGACACGCTCATTCAAAAATCGCGTCCGCAACTATTTTCGAACGCGCTGCCCGCAACGGTCGCGTGCAGCGCGCTGGAAGCGATTGAGTATTTGGAGGCGCATCCCGAACTCATGGAGCGCCTGCGCGAGAACATTCGCTACTTCCGCGAGGGCCTCAAACGGCTCGGCTTCAAACCGCTCGAAGGTGAGAGCGCCATCATCCCGATCATCGTCGGCGATACGGCGTTTGCGATTGCGATGAGCGACAAGCTGCTCGGCAAAGGCGTTTTCGTTACCGGCTTTGGCTACCCGGTTGTGCCGGAAGGCACGGCGCGCATTCGCGTGCAGATGAGCGCGAAACTGACGAAGGACGAAATGGATCGCGCGCTTGCGGCGTTCGAATCGGTCGGCAAAGAGGTTGGTTTACTGAAGTAAGGATGATGAGGCCGTTCCTACGGCCTCACCGCTGCCGTTTGCGACGCTACTTCACCGCGCGTGGTCGGCGCGTATGCTTTCGATCCATGCCGTTGCGCGTACACGTGTGTGAACTCGGCGCCAAGGAGCAAAATCTGCGCCGAGTAGTTTACCCAAATGAGGAAAACGACCAGCGACCCGAAAGCGCCGTATCCTGAACTGACGCCCGCGCGGCCGAGATACCAGCCCAACAAGAATTGACCGATGACGAACAGCAGTGCCGTCGCGGCAGAACCGACCCATACATCGCGCCATTCGATGCGGCACTCCGGCAGGTATTCGAACAGTACGGCAAATCCGAGCCAGATGACGCCGAACGAAACGGCAAAGTCGATAGTTTTCAACAACGTTGCAAAGCCGGGAAAGATGTGCGTCAAATAACCGCCCGCAAGCGTGATTCCGGTATTCAGACCGATTGACAGCAGAAAGATGAGCGCAACGGCGATAAGAACGGCAAATCCGGAGATGCGCTGTTTTACCATGCGCCAGATGCCGCTTGCCGGCGGCGAGACTTCCCACGCCGTATTGAGCGCAAACTGCACGGCGTTAAATAACCCGACCGAGGCAAGCACCAGAACGACCCAACCGATGATTTGCGCGATGATGCCTTTGTGCGGCTCGTTGAACGTCGTGCTGACGATTTGCTTGACGGCGTTTGCGCCCGAGCCGGCGTTGTGCTGCAGGTAACCGAACGTGACCGAAAGCATTTCGCCGCGATTGGTGACGACCAAGCTGGCAATCGACACGACGATGATGATGAGCGGTGCGATCGCGGACATCGTAAAATAGGCGAGCGCCGCCGCAAGCCACTGCCCGTTATGCCGCTGGAAGTTCGCCCACGTGTTCTTTAGCATTGGAAGGCCGTCGTTCCGGAGGTGCATCAGCGTTGCGTTCATAGCCGTAGCAACGTACCCATTGTCAGTAGCAAAAAACGGCCGGACGTACTTCTTGGCCGAGTGCCTACGCAGAAGGCCCCTACTTGCGTAGGGGCCTTTGCTTTAGTCGTCCGAGCGTCGCGCTTACTTCGGCTGCGGCACAATACGCAGGTATGGCTTGGGTGCTTTCCATCCGTCCGGATATTTCTGCCGTGCTTGTTCGTCGTTCACAGTGCCGCTGATGATAACGTCCTCACCCGGCTTCCAGTTTACCGGTGTGGAGACTTGATGCTTTGCCGTCAGCTGCAACGAATCCAGAACGCGCAACACTTCATCGAAATTGCGCCCGGTGCTCATTGGATACACGAGCATCAATTTGATCTTCTTATCCGGGCCGATGACGAAGACGTTGCGCACCGTTGCGTTGTCCGCGGGCGTGCGGCCCTGCGACGTATCACCCGCTTCCGCCGGAAGCATGCCGTAAAGTTTTGCGACCTTTAAGTCGGGATCGCCGATGAGCGGGTAGTTGACTTTATGTCCTTGCGTTTCTTCGATATCTGCAGCCCATCTGCCGTGATCGTCGACCGGATCGACGCTTAGGCCAATAATTTTCGCGTTTCTCTTGGCGAATTCGGGCTCGAGGCCGGCCATGTAACCGAGTTCGGTGGTACACACCGGAGTGAAATCTTTGGGATGTGAAAACAGAACCGCCCAGCCGTCGCCGATCCACTCGTGAAAATTGATGGTGCCTTGCGTCGTTTCGGCGGTGAAATCGGGCGCTACATCATTGATGCGCAGCGGTCGAACGGCGGTGTCAGAAGCCGTTGTCGTGCCCGTCGTCGTGGTCATAGTTCCTCCTAAGAGCTCACACACGCATGAGGACAGCCCGGCTTCGCCGGGCACGGGTCCGAACCATCGCATTCGGCTCGTTATTAAAGCATATTAAAGATGTGACCCAAATGGCCTAACGCATTGGGACTTTTCGAGAGAACTTATCATGCAACGTACGCCGCTCCGAACAAGTACTAGGCCATCCTGGCCTACGTCCAGGTACGACGACTCGGTACACTCCTGATGTACGGTCTTTTACCTGCGGGTGTGCCTTATTGAAAGGCGCTGCATATGTGCGTTCACATGCTCGCGATTTTGCTCAGCCTTGCCGTTCAGGCGAACGATAATCGCATCGCCGCCGGCATCACCCGCGGCTCGCAGTTGCACGTGTCGCTCAACGCTCTACAAGCCATTTGGCATCCGGACGGCAACGGCGGTGCCGGCATACCGATCCAATCTTTTGCGGAAGCCGGCAAAGCGCCGCAAATTCCGGGCCCGCTTATTCGCGTCCGGCGCGGCACCGAGATCGTCGCAAGCGTCCATAACGCGATTCGCGGCACTGTATTGACGATGCACGGAATGGTGAACCGGCCGGCACGTCGCGATAGCGCGATCCGCATCCCATTCGGGAAGACGCAAGTTATTCGATTTCGCGCAGGCGCTCCAGGCACGTACTTCTATTGGGCGACAACCGCAAGTCAGCCGATTGCTAATCGCTTTGGCGCGGATTCGCAACTCAGCGGCGCATTTATCGTCGACCCGCCGGACGCACAAGCCGGCAGCGACCGCGTTTTCGTAATCGGTCAATGGATCAACGTTCGCGACAAAAACGGCGGGCCGAACTTCAACTACGAATTGGATGTCATCAACGGGCGTGCGTGGCCGCACACCGAGCGCCTCTCGTACGCGCAGAACGCGACGGTACATTGGCGTTGGATAAACGCCAGTATCGGGAGCCATCCGCTGCATTTGCACGGGTTTTACTTCAAAGTCGATTCTCGAGGGAACGGAATCGCCGACAACCTTTCCGACAATCCCGACCCCGAAGTGACGGAGCTCGTGGAGCCCGGAAGCACCTTTACGATGACGTGGCGGGCGGATCGCCCCGGAAATTGGTTGTTCCACTGTCATCTCGCCTATCACATTATCGGGCACATGCCCATCGAAGCGATGCTGCGCGGCAAAAGCACCATAACCGACGAGGAGTACGAAAACGATTACGTTCGTCACTCGGGTATGGGTGGGTTAATTCTTGGGTTTGCCGTTCGCCCGTCGAACGAAGCGCAATCGCCCGATCCCCCGCTGATCGCGCGACGCATTAAACTGGAGGTTCAGGCCGGGCCAGACGATCGCGCAGATGCTCCATCGTTTCGCTATGTTATCCCCGATGAGCCGGCTATCGAAGAGCGCGACGCAATCGGACCGCCGCTTATACTGACGCGCGGCGTGACCACAGCGGTCGACGTGACGAATTTGCTGAACGAGCCGACCGCGGTGCACTGGCACGGCGTGGAACTTGCGGACAGCTACTACGACGGTGTGTCCGGATACAGCGGGTATGGAAGCCGCCGCGCGCCGATGATCGATCCGCGGCAAACATTTGAGGCGGTGATCACGCCGCCCCGCGCCGGTACATTCATTTATCATACGCATATGGACGATGTGTGGCAGCTTCGCGGCGGTCTTGCCGGGCCGCTCATCGTCCTTGAGCCGGGCGCGACATACGATGCAAGCTCGGACCATGTGTTTACGATTACGACAACCCACGCGTGGTCCGATGTGCTGAAGATCTTTGTAAATGGCACGTCCACGCCGCCGGCCATAACGTGTCGCGTTGGAGTGCTCCAGCGCCTGCGGTTCATCAACATGTCGACGTTCTGGACCAACGCCATCGTATCGCTCAGTGCGGCAAGTCGCACGCTGGAATGGAAGCCGCTGCAGGTCGACGGCGCCTACGTTTCGCCGAAGCACCGTGCCCCGGAATCGGCGGTTCAGTTCATCACAATCGGAGAGACGCGCGATTTCACATTCGTGCCACACGAAACCGGCGATCTGGAATTGCAGTTCTGGCCGGATGCAACGGTACCGAACATCGTTACCGTTCCGATTCGCGTTGTGCAGCGATGAGGTAGAACGATAGTTCGCCTTACCGCAACTATGAAGGCGGACGTTCGTCGAAGCGCAGCCGAGCCTGCGCCATAGGTTTGACGATTGCTTCGAAATCTGAACGCCTGTATGGAATGCCGGCGCGCAGTGCCGTTGGCGCAGGTCTCATCGGGAGCAACAGATCGTCATCGTCCTGCGGCGCTTTGAGCCAAAGCGCAAAGACGTAAATACCCGGTATTTGTAATACGCGCGTCTCGTGCTGCATGTTTTTCGAAAGCTTCTGTCGGCCAACTTCGTCTATGAGACGTAACGTTTCCGCTACTAGCGGGCCGCGGCTAACGCTTCTTATGACCGTTGACCCGGGTTCGGTATCTTCGGCATAGACGTCGCCGGATTCACCAACAACAATATTCCAACGGCCTGACTCTTGCGCCGCAGAGAGTCCCTTGCCGCCCGCCAAATCGTCAAGACGTTCCATGAACACTGGAAGGGAAACGTTCACGCCGGTGACCTTAGGTTGCGGCGCACGCAACTCTTGCTTTCGCGCTCCCAAAAGCAGTTGCACGAGCAAGGTTATGCAGCCCGACGGCGGGTTTTTTGAATGTCTGGGTGTAGTACGAATGCGTCCACGTACCGCTGCCCTGGTATTTCGTGCAATACGAATTGTAGTCGTAGTCGAGGTCACCGTAGATCGGGTCGTGCACGTGTACGCGGCTGTCCGTTGTTGAGGCGCCGGCGAGCACGTTAAAATGCCCTCCGCCGCCGGCCCATCCAATTCTGGCGCCCATAGGCCGCCCGTTGGATAGTTCTAGGTCTAGGTCGCTAATCGAAAGGCTGTTGCTTACGTAGTAGTTCAGGTTTTTCGTGCGCGTTAGCGCCTTGTCCAAATACCACGACACATTACACGCGGCGCTCGCGCCATTTTGACAGCACGTCGTTTGAGATTGTTCCGCATTGACGACCGTGCACTGGGTCCACGGGCTGTTGACCGGATCGTAAAATAGGGAAACGCTCGTTGACGTAGCGGCCCAGCACCATTCGGTCTGCAATTGCTGCTGCATGGTAAATGCTAAGTCGTAATCCCACGTCGTCATACTGCACCTCCGGACTTCCGGGCTTGTGACAACTTTAGCACGACCTTCAGACCGGTACTTCGCCGATGATCGTCGCGCGTCGAACAAGCCGGTGTGCGGGAAAGTAGTCGGCGAGCGCGCAGTGTTGCGTCCAGCGATTGTCCCACATTGCCACAGTTCCGGCGCTCCATCGCCAACGAACCTGAAACTCCGGCGCAGTCATGTGCTCGAATAGAAAGCGCAGCAACGTCTCGCTTTCGCGTTGCGATAATCCCTCGATGTGCGACGTGAAGTCTTGATTGATGAATAGCGCTTTCCGTCCCGTCGAAGTATTTGTTCGGGCCACTGGATGTGAAACCGGCGGATGCTGCGCATACATCGCGTCGCGCCGATCGTCCATGCCAAGCGCCGCAAAGCGCTCGGGAGTGAAGTTCTTAGCGAACGAGTGAACCGCACGCAGCCGGCCAACGAAGTCCTTCATCGGGTCGGAGAGCGTTTCGTATGCCAGATACATGTTCGCCCACAGCGTATCGCCGCCCAGGGGCGGTATGTCTTCCGTACAAAGTACCGCGGCCTTCGGCGGCCTCGCGAGATAGGTGACGTCGTTATGCCAGCGATCGGCATTGGCGCGCCGCGTCGCGTCGTGTTCCAAGACCATAATTTCCCGAGCCTGTTCGTGACCCGGATAGAACGGATGAAGGTAGAGCGGTCCGAAACGCGCTGCAAAATCGCGCTGCTGTACCGGCGTGAGCGGCTGGTTTTCAAAGAAAATAACGAGACGGTCGTCAAGGGCCGCGCCGATCTCCGCGATATCGTTCTCGGAGAGGGGGCGTCGCAGATCGATGCCTTCGATGACGGCGCCAATCGCCGGAGTGAGCGGCGTTATCTTTAGGCTGGTGCGTGCCATAAGCAGTACGTACGACGGCGCCCCGCGCTGACCCGTTGTCGTACGGTGGCTTTCGTTTTTTTTGGCGTTCCTCCCGAGACGCTCGGCGGTTTTCGCTGAGCGCCTCTTCGCAAAATCTCATTTTGGCGGTGCGAACTGCATGAAGAGTAAAATGGGTGTTTTGAAATTGAGCACATGCCTGATGCGGGGGAGCGAGCGTTATCGTTGCGCAGAGATCCAGTACGCCGCATTCCGCGCGCGCTTCCGCAACAGCTCCATCCGGATAAGCGACCGCTGTTGAGACGTATGCCGGCGGAGCATCTGCTACGAGCATGTTCTCTTACGATCGCGCGAAATACGGGCTGTAGTCGTACGGATATAAATAATCCGCATAGTCGTCGCCGACGATGCTTTGCGCACGGCTGACTTCGAACGCCGGTACACGGTAGCGCCGAGACGGGCTGCCGCAGTGTTGACCGGAGTCGTCCAGTCTTCCGAGATGTCTGGCTCGCGCGAGAGATCAAAAAATTGTTACGTTCGCAAGGCACGCTGCGTGCCATTGGCAGTTTGTGTGCCCTGCGGTACTCACGCCTACCTCGACTACGCTTCGCTCCGCTCGTCCAGCGTTTGATCTTGCGGTAAGTGTTCTCCGCGCCGTAGCTCGCGCCGCTTGCAGAGATGTATGCGGCTTGGAGAAGCGATGCCGTATAGTGCGCGACACTGCTGCGCGCGGCCCTTCCAGGCATCGACGCTGCACGCAGGGCTAAACTGCTCATGCTCGGGCTTCACGTCCGACTGCGCGTACGACAAATACCTCTCGGTATGTCGAGCCGCGAATTCCCCAAGATTTTATGCAACGATAAGATATTGCCGCCGTTACGTAGGTACTGAGTGGCGAAATAGTGCCGGAACGTATGAGGGCTACATCGCGATTCCGATATGCGCGCGAGTTGTCCCACTTTTTGACGAGGAGGAACAGTACGTTTCTCGTTAGGCCGCTGTCGGAGAATACGATCCTTGTCTATGTTGCCCCGAATGCTGTCTGTGCTAACGACGGGCGTATGATAGAATCCTAGCAATAGTCAGTCGCATCGCGCAGTTTCGCGCCGCAGTGCTCGATACTTTCGTAATGCCTTCACGCAACCGAAAAGCGGTAGGATGCGGAATGAACGGTTCTTCGCGATCTGCGGGCGGATAATCAACTCTTTGCGGTCCCAACGTAAATCGTCCGGCCGCAAGTTACACAATTCTGATGCACGTATGCCGGTGTCGAGGATCAGCATGAAAATTGCCCTGTCGCGCGGGCATTTTTGGACGACTTGGCGCATCCGCTCGACTTCATCCGCGTAAACACCTTTATTCCCGCCTTTAGAAGCAGCTCGCTTGCCATAGTAGCGGAAGCCGCCGGGACGAAGTTCGCCAGGGAACGCCCGGAGTGGTTGTTGCGCTGGTGGTCGAGCAGGAAGTCGTTCGATGCTGTTGCGATACCGATCACATGGCTGGTTCGTGGTCCCCTCGACAAGCTCGGGGTCGTTCGATACCTCACGATGACACGCGTCGTTCGATACCTCACGATCACACTTGTCGTTCGATACCTCACGATGACACTTCTCGTTCGATACCTCACGATGACACGGGTCGTTCGATACCTCACGATGACACGGGTCGTTCGGTACCGCACGATGACACTTCTCGTTCGGTACCTCACGATGACACTGGTCGTTCAGTACCTCACGATGACACTCGTCG
>Ga0209810_1001421_pt1 | contig 36171 bp, 26 predicted proteins | sample Coa_R1_7_FD_187159 | JGI IMG/M metagenome (GOLD analysis project Ga0209810, IMG submission 187159) | Surface soil microbial communities from Centralia Pennsylvania, which are recovering from an underground coalmine fire - Coalmine... | ecosystem: Environmental > Terrestrial > Soil > Unclassified... | reverse complement strand
CACGGAAGCGAACATCGAAACCGCGGCGAGCACGAGGGAGGCCAGACGCATCCCCGGCACGGTAACATGGCCGCCGTCCGCTGTCAATTAAAAAAATAATTTGTGTCAGGTATTTGGCGCGAAGCGCCCTGAAAAGCTCGGGACCGCGCAATTGCGCGGTCCCGATTGCAGCCAAGGCGCTTCCTTAGTGGATGTGCGAGGGAATCTGCTTGCGAGCCTTGGTGTTGTTATTCCGAAGGATGTAGATCTTGTCGGCATGGCGCATGCCGAGCACTTCCTGGTCGTACACGACGCGCACGTACTGGCCGTGCTGGAGATCCTTCATCTGATACGTGGTCTTCCCGTCGGCCGAGAAGAGCTGGTCGAATTTCGGCGTCAGGATGAAGCTGAGCGTTTGATGGTTGCGCGGGTCGTAGACTTTCACGTTCGCGACGGACACGTGAACGACTTCGCCGTAGAAGCTGTTGGTTTCGGCCGATGCGAAGGCCGGTAGGATGACGGACGCGAGTATCGCGAGAAGGGCGAGTACCGATAAACGGCGCATGATGTTTGAAGCCTCCATAGTGTGGGGTTTACCCCGTGAAGTAACGGCGCGGGTTCGTTGCCGGTTCCGCCGGCTCGGATCGTGTGCGGATGAAGAGCGGATTGCTGCTTTCATGGGTGATTCCGCGAAACCGCGTTTTCGCGGCTCAAGCCGGACAAATCGGTGCGAACCAACTGGGTGACGTCGGCCCCCGGGTGCTCGCGCGCGAGCCGCTCCGCGTCGCGCTCGATCTGCGAGACGATGCCGTTATAGAGTTGTTCCCGTGCCTTTTCCAACGTTCCGATCTGCGCCCACGTGTTCTGCGTCGCCGCATCGTCCGCGCTGCGGACACCCGCGAACTGCGCCTGCAACTCGCCTTTCGCAGCGTCGAAGGCACCGGGATCCGCTGCGGGCGCGCGAAGCAGCGCGTTCAGCTGCGCTTGCATGTCGCCGGGAGCGGACGGCGCATTCGTGTTGCCCCCGAACGGCAGGGTCGAACGCGTAGCGTTTTGCGCCGCGAGCACGCGCGCGCGGGCGGCGATCGTGGCCGAAGTACGCGATTGCAGCTCGGCACGCATGCGGGCAACGTCCGCGGCGGCCTTGCGCTGTAATGCGGGCAGCAGTGCCGACAACTGCGCACGATCGCGCGCGCGCTGCGCGGCGACGCGCGCGTCTTCCTGCTTCTGAATCGTATCCAGTTCGGCTTGCAGCGCGTGCCGTACCGGAGCGCGCAATGCCAAGGTCTGGAGCTTCGCCATGATTGGAAGGCGTTTGCCGGCATCCGCGCGCGCCAGTTCCAGCGCCAGCGTGGATTCCTTTTCGTACAGCTCCGCGCGTCGTGAAGTATACGCTTGCTCCACCCGCGCGCGCGTCGCGCGCACGTAATTTGCCAGGGCGGCGTTCTCCTGGACGAACATCGATTGCCGGAACGCGTCCATGGCGCGCTGCGCGTCGGCTCGAAATGCTCCGGCCTGCGCGATGTACGTGCGCTGCATGTCGCTGCGTACCGTCGCTTCGCTCGGCGCGGATGCGTGCGACTCTTCGCTCAAGTCGCGAACGTCGGGCGGAGCCTCGGAAGCGATCGCGCGCGAGCGCGCCGCGGCGTCGTCCAGCTGCGCGGCAGCAGCGCGTTGGGCGTTCATGAACGCCGCACTCTTTCGCGCGAATTCCGGCGCGTGCAGCGTTGCGCGCAGCGCGGCGATCTGCCGGTCGTACTGAGCGAGTGCCGGATATAGGGGATGCACCTTCACGAGCGCCTGCAAGTCGACGCGCGAGCCGGTACCCGCCGCTTGCGCGGCGCATCCGGCGAGCAAACACGTCAGAATCAGCGCTGCGGTCCGCATGTCAGTGGAACTTGTGCTCGTACAGCAGCGAGAGGCCGCTCGTGCCGCTCGTTGCCATCAGCGTGGAGTTGTCGTTGAGAAGGTTGAACTTGAACGGGTTGTTATTGCTCGCGATGAATCCGGTCAGCGGCGGGTCTTGTACGTTGTAGAGCATGAGATCGAACGCGGTGCTGTTGCCGTGATGCGCCTCGATGCTCAGCGATTGCTCTTTGGGTTCACCCATGTTTTCCGCAAAGACCGCCGTGATGTGCTTGCCGAACGCCTTGACCGCGCTGATGCCGAATCCGCTGGTGAAGTCGTCGGTAATCTGCAGGTTCTGCAGGCCGAGTGCTTGGCCAAGACCGACGTCCAGCGGTTCGAAGAGATCGCGCGTGAACAGCGTGTTCAGCTGTCCGAGCGCCATGTTCTGCACCGCGCCGCCGAGCGTGAAGCCGCCGGTTCCCCCGCCGGCGGATGCAAGGCCGCCGTTGAAATTCTGCAAGCCCGTAAGAAACGTGAGGATTTGCGTGCGGTCGTACGGCGGATCCGATTGCAGCACGAGGTGCATGTTGTTCGGCGCCAACCCGGTGACTTGGAGTTGCACGTAGGTGAACGGATTGCTGATTTGCGTGTCCGCGACCGCGTTCACCTCGGGCCAGATGCCGTTGGCGGGATCGAACGCAACCTCGGCGCTTTGAATCGTGAAGCGGCGGAAGAAGTCGACGGTGCCGCCGGTCGAGGCGATTTGCCCGCTCAGTGCCGGATGCTGCATGGTTCCGGCAACCGTTACGGAGCCTTCCGCGCCGACGTCCACGTTCGGGCTTTGCACGCGCACGTCGTGACCGATATCGGCGGTCAAGTCGAAAGCAAGGTTGAGCGGCGGAGCTTTGGGTTTCTTGGGCGCGTGCGGATTCCAAAACGCGGTGAGCGGTATCCGCGCACTGGGCAGAACCACCGTTCCGGCAATCGTCGGAATTCCGCCGGCCGCGCGGTACGCCCGCACGTTCGCATCGAATTTCCCGCGGAAATATTGCGGGCTGTTCACTTGTGCATTGTGCGCGACGATCGTCGAATCGAACGTCACGGCACGCACGTCGCGCAAGGTGGGAACGGAGGCGGTCGCATTCATGTCCAGCGTTCCGCCGCCGACGTCCGCGTGAACGTTCTGCAGCGCGATTTGCGTGCCGGAGAACCGAAGCAGCGCGTTCATTCCGCTTATCGGGTTCTGATCGATCGGCCCGACGAAATACCCCTTCGTCAACGCCATGCTGCCGGTCAGCAGCGGGGCTTGCATCGTCCCGCCGACGTGAAGTGCACCGTTCAGCGCGCCCGCAACGCGCGAACCCTGCGGCAACGCCGCGCCGAAATCCGAAAGGTCGACGCCGTTTGCGGTAAGCGCAAGAGAGACCGGCGAGGTGCGTGCCGGTTTGACGGGCACGTCTCCGGCTGCGGTAAGCGTGCCTTTCGGCAACGTCACCACACCTTTGGTCAGCGCGATTCGTCGCTTGTCGATATTCAGCCACGCCTGCAGCTGCGGGATCACGAACTTGGCGTAGCGCAATCGCTCGACCGTGAGCGCGTCGGTCAGTTGCGGCTGCGCCGGCGTTCCGCCCACGTTCAGCGTCGTATTCAGTACACCGCCGACGTCGTTGGGTTTGCCGCTGAACGTTTGCATCAATTTGCCGACGTTCGGGCTGGTCGCGCGTATTGCGAGCTGCAGCCGATCGGTGCGGTGCAGCCCGAACGTGCCCGAGCCGTCGGCGATAAAGTACGGCAGTTGCACGATTGCCTGCGAGATTCGCCCGCGGCCGTTGACGGCGGTCGCCGCAATCTGCGCGCGCTGAATCGGCACGCGCCCCACCGTTCCGTCCCGCAGGTTCGCGTTCGCGTTCATTGCGACGTCGGGATACGCGCCGCGGAGGGCCGCGTCCGCGTCCACGTACCCGGTGACCGGCGCCGTGTAGCCGAACAGCGGCAGCCACGACGCTAAATCGATGTTGCGCGCCCGCGCGCGAAGATCGAGCACGCGGGATTTCGGAGCGATGGTTCCGGAAACGCGCGCGCTGCCGTGCGCGCTTGCGACGGACGCGACCAGCGACGTGCTGCGGCCGGTCGTTTTCCAGTTCGCGATCGTTCTGCCGATGTCGAAGCGCCGGAAGCGCACGCCCTGCAAGTCGACCTTGCCGCTGCTGGCGAGCGTAAAGGGCGTCATCGCGACGCTGAGCGCGAGGCTTCCCTTGCCCGCGAGCGTATCGCCGGTGTCGAAATAATCGTTGAAATCGTCGAGCTCGGCCTGCGGTGCGACGATCGACGCGCGCACGTCGCCCGGTGCGATCGCCGCGGCAAAGCGGAGCGCCGTCTCGCCGACGGCCACCGATCCGTTGGAGATCGTCATGTCGGCAGGCGTGCCCGCGATGTTGGCGTGCATGTCGCGGAACGCGAGCCCGTGCACGTTGCCTTCGGGAGCGTCGACGACGCCGGAGATCAGCGGAGCGGCGCCGCTGCCCGCGACGTGCACGTTTGCATCGACGCTTCCTTGGAACTGCGAATACGAGAACAGACCGCTTGCCGCGGCATCGAGATCGTAACGCGGCCACACGGTTCCGTCGACCGCTACCAGCGCGGGGCCCGCGGAAATCATCGCGTCGCGCACGCCGGCCGTTCCGCCGGCGTACGTGAATTCCGACGCGCCGCCGATCGGATAATTCCGATAGCGCGCGCCCGAGAGCAACAAGGCGCCGCTCGCGCGGGGCGCGCTAAGGGATCCGCTCGCCGTTGCACCGGCGTCGGCATATCCGCCGGCAACCGGATAATGTGAAACGGCGAAGGCGACGCGCCCGCCGTTCCCGATGCTTCCGTCGGCAAGCGCGCTCGCGGTTCGCGCGATCCGCGCTCGTGCAGCGTACACGTCGATCGCCGACGGACGCAAAGCGATCGTCGCGCTGAGCCCTTCGATCGGAATGCCGCGAATGCTCGCCCCTGCGAAGCGCGCGTCGTGAACCTGCGCGACGGAGCGGCCGCCGCCGTAGAACAGCGCAATCGGCGCGTTTACCGCACCTTGCGCGGGGACGCCGTTTCCGGCGATGCTTGCGATTTGCGTCAGCGATCCGGTGTATCGGCCTTCCAGCGCGATGCGATTCGTGCCGGCGATCGCTCCGCGCGCGGCGATGCGGCCGAAACTCCCGGCGGCATCCAGCGAGGCGACGCGCACGTTTCCGGGAGCGCCGCCGAAACGCGCATGCGCGGCGGCGATCGCGATTTTTCCGTAACGAACGTCACGCAGGGCAACGTTTCCGAGAAGCCCGAGCGCATCGCGCTGACGGGATGCGAAGACGTCACCCGTTACGATGCCGCTGAGCGCAGGCAGTGCGCGTGACGGCAAGCCCGGCAGCGCAGCGGCGGCGGCAGGACGTATCGCAAGATCGCGCGCGCGTATCAGCGCGTTTACCGTTGCGTGGGGATGATCGAGCGCGATCTTCGCGACTAGCGCGTTGCCGTAGCGCAAGAGGACGTCGCCGACACCGTTGCTCGCCACGTCGAAGGCGCCCGCGAGCGGCTGCGGACCGGCGCCGGCGAGCACGCCGCGCGTCGTAATGCGTTTGAGTCCGTCGCCGCTTGCGAGCATCGTGCCCGTGACCGCCAAGCCGGGGAAGAGCGCCGAGGCGTACGGTATTGCATCGCTCGGGCCCCGCACGCTCGCGATCGCCTCGACGGCATTATGCCGTGCGGCAAGCGCCATTCGGCCGCGCGCGCCAAGCGAAAAGCCGCCGTATTGCACGGCGAAATTCACGATCGTCGCGGTGTGACCGTCGAAAGCCAGCATGCCGTTGGGATTGCGAAGCGGCATTGCCCGGTAGTCGATTTCCGGCGAATGCGTGAGAATGAGCGCCAGCGGCGTGCGCACCGCGCCTTCCACGAGCAAGGCGAGATCGATCGGGCCGCGCACGGGCAAATTCGCTGCCGCGGCGGTCAGTTTCTTCAAACGCGCAACGTCGCCGCTCGCGCGCACGATGAGTCGGAAATGCGGATGCGAGAGATCGTAGATCGCACCGCTGACGTGGATGGGAGCGCCCGCGAGCCGTGCGTCGAGGCGCGGCGTCGATAGACCCGTACTGGTGACGTCGAGCGGGCCGTGCACGTCTTCGATAGGCGCCGCAACGCCTTGCATGCTCACGCGTCCGCCGCGCAAGTACGCCGTCGCTGCGATCTTCCCGTAGTATCGCGCGTCCAGGCCGTCCAAAAATCCCGCGCGCAGCCGAAGGTTCGCGTTGTTGAGCGCGTAGTTCACCAGTTGCGGCAGCGGGACGTGCGTCGCGGTCCAGCGCTGGTAATTCAACCCGATCGTGCTGTCGATCGTACCGCGCCCGTCGATCGGATATCGAATGCCGGCATCGTCGTACGCCATCGAGGCGACGTACTGCGTGCGGGCGGCTGTGTTTACGGCGGCGTCCACGTTGACGCCGTCGATCCGCAGCCGGCGCGCCGCGGGATCGACGCGCGTGTCGTCGATGACGGCAATGGATCCGTCGATCACGCGCATGCGGAAATCAAGCGGAGCGGCGCTTTTGGGACCGCCGCCGCCCTTGCCCAGGTGCGGCAAATTGTAAGAACCGTCCGGATTGTGGACCACGGTGATCCGCGGGCGGTATATCGTTATCGAACGCAGCCCGAACCGGTGGCCGCTGCCGGGAAGAAGGTCGCGCAGATCGTAGCGCACGACCACGCGCGGGAGAAATGCCAGCTGTTCGCCGTGATGGGCGCTGACGCGCACGTCGCTGACGACCGCTTGCCCGCCGTGCATGGAAAGGCGGCCTACCGCCACGCTCGTGCCGGTGACGGCGCCGATCCCTTTCGTGAGCGCAAACTGCGTAACGGGGAACCGGAAGATGTAAAGCAGCCCCAAAATCACCGCTATCGCGACGACGGCGACGATGCCTTTGCGGGTGCGCTTACGGGGCATAGCGTCTACTTATGCCCACGAACAAGGCCCGAGCCGCGGTTGCGGCCCTAAGCAGGCAAACGCGGGGTCCTAATGCGCAGCCGGTCGCGAAGCGCTTGGCTGGGGACGCGAACGCGGTCGGCAAGACGAAGGACGCGCAGCGCGCGGATCGTCAGCCAAGTCCAGTCGAATTCGTACCAGGCCATGCCGTGCCGCGCGGAATACGGAAACGCGTGATGGTTGTTATGCCAGCCTTCGCCGAACGAAAGTAAAGCGACCCACCAGGAATTGGTCGATCGGTCCCCGGTCTTGTACGTGCGGTAGCCGAACATGTGCGTCGCGCTGTTCACCAGCCACGTCGTGTGATACGCGAACACCAAGCGCCCGAAGATTCCCCAAATGACCATCGGCCAGCCGCCCAGCGCGTACAGCACCGCGGCCAAGACGAACTGCAGCGGAAGATGACAAACGTGCAGCGCGCGGTAAAACGGCTCGCTCCACAAGTCCGGGCAGTATTTTTGATACTCCGAGGGTCCGCGCGGGATGTTCGGGTTCGGCTTGAAAAGCCACGCCACGTGCGCCCATCCGAATCCGAGGCGCGTACTGTGCGGGTCGCCCTGCTCGTCGGAATTCGCGTGATGAACGCGGTGCGTGGCCACCCACGAAATGGGATCCCCTTGGAACGCGAGAGCGCCGAGCAGCGCGCACGCGTACTCCACCGGCTTGCGGAGCCGCACGCTGCGATGCGAGAGCGTGCGGTGGTAGCACAGCGTTATGCCCCAGGCGCCGGTTACGTAAGCAATGATCGCGGCTGAAATGACGGCTCCCCAGGAGAAAAACATCGGCAGAAAAACACCGAGCGCGCCGACGTGAATCAAGAAAAGAGCGATCCCGTTCGGCCAGTTGGGTCGGGCGTCACGCATATGCGGAAAGTTCCCCGCGACTGCCCGCGCAAAACGTACGAACGGATGCACCTCTTTAAACGAACCCGGCGCGAATTGCGTGAACCGCGACTTGCGTGCGCGCCGACAAGCCCATTTTTGCCAGAATGTGCGAAATGTGATTTTTGACGGTTTTGTCGCTGAGCGCCAGGCGCGAACTGATTTCCTTATTCGATAGGCCCTGCGCGACCAATCCCACCACTTGCAGCTCTCGCTCGGAGAGGGAGGCAAACGCCTTCCGTTGTTCGTGGGTGGGAAGCGGGCGCAAGTGGCGCTCAGCCGCCGAGGCGGGCAAGCCCCGAACGGTCGCGAGCAGTTCGCTGATCGTAAGATCGCGTAAGGTTTCCAGCACGCACAACGTCGTGTGCGGCGAAACTTCTTCGACGTAGCTGCGGGCGTTGGCGGCGGATGCTCCGGACTCGTCTTCATCCAAGATGACGACGTCCGGACGCGCCTGGGAAATGGGCGCGCATGCCATGGAGCGGGCCTCGCCTACGACCTCGATGCCCTCGTCCAATTCCAGCAGCTTGGAAAGCGTCCGTGTGATGAGTGGGTTCTTGCCGACGACCAATACGCGGGCCGCGGCAGTTTCTTGCGGTGCCATTCCTTGGTCTCCCCTACGACTGTGGAGTAACGGCTATGAGCCCCGCTTGGAAAGCCGTTTCCGCGGGACTTCACGCTAAGCGTAGCGCAGGAAATTTTCCTAGTCCTTACGGCCCATAGACGGTTACTTACAATTTGCTTACATGTAAGTCGCCTGGGCGGGAGTCGAAATCACGGGTAATGTCGTACTACCTGCCATGGCGCTTACAACCGGTCCTCTTCAGGAGATCCGGCGGGTTGCCCTGCTCGATCGCCTGGAGCGCGTGCAGCCGCGGATTTTGGCACTCATCGCACCGGCCGGATTCGGAAAATCCACCCTCGCGCGGCAGCTTCTGGCGCGTAAGAACGGCGCGGCGCTCTGCGATGCCTCCGGCATTCAAAGCGATCTGGACTTGGCGCGACGACTCATTCCGGCGTTGGCGATCGAGACCCCCTCGCGCACCCAAACCCTCACGCAAAGGGAGCTCATGCTCGGCGAGGGCGGTGCGAGCGTCGCCGACCGCGTGAACCTGGCCGTCGAGGCCTGGAAGGTGCCGGTCGCGGGCACGACCTTCGTTTTCGAAAATGCGGAACACATCGCGCGCATCGTGCCGGCGCGGGAACTCTTTGCGCGCCTGCTCGCGCAGTGCCCCGAGGGGCGCGCCGTCGTCATCTGCTCGCGCGAAAGCCTTCGCGTTCATCTCACTCGCTTCGCGCCGCCGCACGAGATCGTGACGCTGCGCGCGGAAGACCTGGCATTCGACCGTTCGGAACTGGCCGGGCTGTTCCGTCCCCACGGCGTCGATTCGGCTTTGCTCGCGCGCATCCACCAAGTTTCGCAGGGCTGGCCGATTGCCGTTTTTCTCCTGAAACGGTTTGCCAACGAAGGTCGCATCGAGAAGCTGCTGCAGTCGCTGGACGACGTCGCATTCGACGAACTGCACGACTATCTGGCGGATCAAGTCCTCGCATCCCTCGAACCGGCGCTGATGGAGGCGCTTTTCGTTTGCGGCTGCATTCCGGGCGCGAAAGCCGAAGATCTGCAAGCAGCGCTCGAAGGCGAATCCGCCGTGCGGGCGCTCGCGGAATTCGCAAAAGAGTCGCCGTTTCTCGCTCGCACCGCGGACGGCGTTTTTCAACTGCACCCGCTGTTGCGTTCGCTGCTCGTCGAGCATCACGACGAGCGGCGAGACGACGTGCTCGCTCGCATCGCGCAAGCGCACGCCGGCGAAAAACGCTTTCAACGCGCCGCCGAGCTTCACTTGGCGCGCGGCGATCAAGCCGCGGCGGCGCACGCGCTGGGACAGCACGAAGTGATTCGAGATCACGCGCCGTCGATGCAATACGCGCGCATTTTGGCCTCGCTCGATCGCTCCCTCGTGCACCGCTATCCGCGGCTTTGGGCCGTCACGGCGCTGCTGCGCGTCTTTTGCGTCGACACCGAGGAGCTGCTCGACGAAGCCGAATCCATCTGGCGCACGCTGGCTCCGGACGTAAGCCCGCTCGAACGCTACTATATCTTGGTCTTCCGCATCCTTTTCATGAGCTACATCGGGTTGCTCGACGAAGCTCGCGAGTTGCTCGAGCGGTTCGCCGCGGAAAACGCGCTCGGCGAGGTACCTAAGAATTACTTCGAAGGCTATTTGTTTTACGTGCTCGGCATCATGCGCGCGCGCGCGGGTGAGGTCGATCGCGCGGAACGCGACTTGACGATGGCGTTGCCGATGGTCGGCGGCATGGACATCATGGCTTCCGGCACGCTGCTGGCGCTCGGAGGGGACATCGCGCGCGTGCGCGGCGAGTACGCCGTTTCGCGGCAATTCATCGAGCGCGCGCTGGAAAGCGCGCGGCGTTCCGGCCTGTCTAACGTGGTCGCGTATACGTTGGCGGAAGGCGCGCTCGGGGCGTGGCTTTTCGGCGACGACGCGGCGTTCGTTCGTTACAGTGCCGAACTCGACGACATCGTGCAGCGCAACGGCGTGCGCGGCTTCGCGTATTTCAGTGCCGTCGCCCGCGGGCGCAGCGCGGAGCCGGGCGATGCGGATTTGCTCAAGTGGGTTGCGGCGGGGCGAATGATCGCCGCCGCTTCCGAAACGCAAGCGCTGCAGGCGGTAAAGCACGCGCGCGCTGCCGTCGCCGCGGCGCAGCAGTACGGCGCGCCGTTCATGGAAGCGCTCGCGCACATTACGCTGGCTATTTTCGACGATCTGCACTTTGCCGAACACGTTGCGCGCGCGGTCGACTCTTCGCAAAACTCCGGAAGCGCGGCGTTCGTTGCGGCGGTGCAAGCGGTTGCGGACCGGCGCGCCGGCTACGGGATGCTCGACGACTTCATCATGCGGCTGCAGCGCGAGCGCGTCGAACGCGTGCCGGTTCTCGAGGTGGGCCTGACGGATGGTGCGGTGCGGTGCGCGGGCCGCGCGATTCAGTTGTCCGAACGCGAACACGCCCTTCTGGTCGCGCTTTCGTTGCGGCGTGAAATCGTGCCGCGCGCGCGCCTTGCCGGCTGGCTTTGGCCTGATCTCGACGACTATGCCGCGCGCAACTCGCTTTCCGTATGCATGCACCGGCTTCGCTCGCATCTCGGCAACGATCAAGCCATCGTGCGAAGCCGAGGCGGATACGCGTTGCACGACGACGTCCGCGTCGACCTTTGGGAAATCGATCGAGCCGTCGGCATGTTGCGCGCGCGCCCCGCATTAGGGGACGCCGAACGTACCGTTTTGGAATCGGTGTACGACAAGTTGCGGACGCGCCGTCCCGAACGGATGCTGCACTGGGATTGGTTCGAGCCGACGGAACGGCGGATCAGCGAGCTCAGGCTGGAGGTTGCGCAACGTCTTGCGGCGGACGCGCTCAGCCATGCCGGTCCGCGCCGCGCGCTCGAACTGGCGGAGGAAATGATCGGCTACGATCCGTGCGACGAAGCGGCGCGTCAGATCGCGATCACCGCGCACCTGGCACTGGGCGACCGCGGCGCCGCGATGCGGCAGTATCGCCAATACCGCGACACGCTGCTGGCCGAGCTGCAGTGTGAGCCTTCCGAACCCATAAAGCGCCTCGTCGGACTGAATTAGCGCGCGAATGGTCTTCATCGTTTTGGCCGCGCTCCTGCACTACGACGTGCTCGTTTCCGCCGGCCACGAAGGACGGCCGCGAAGCTGCGCGCGGTTTCCGACGCACCATTGCAATCTCGGCACGCCCGGAGAGCGCGCGTGGACGCCGGTCGTCGCGGACGAGGTGGCGCGCAGGCTTCGCGTGATGGGCTACTCGGTTGCGCGGGAACCCGCGGACTTCAACGGAACGTACGACGTGGATGCAGCGGTGTTCGTGCATTTCGACGGCATCGCGCGGCACTGCACCAGCGGCGCATCCATCGGGTATCACACCGCGAAGTCGCGGCGCGCGGCCCGCCTGTGGCGCGCGATGTACGCGAAGGTCTTCCCGTTCGCTTTTCGGCGGGACAACTTCACGAAGAACCTAAGCAAGTACTACGGCTTTCGCCAAGTGCGCGCGAAAGACGCCGCGCTCGTGCTCGAACTGGGCGAGTTGACATGCCCGGCGCAGCGCGCGTGGCTGGCGCCGCGGTTACGCTGGGTCGGCGATTACATCGCGAAATTCTTGAACGAGGTCATCCGCTCACCATCTTAAAGGCGCGCGCGGAGTTCCGCATGAAGTGAAGCGCATGCGCCGATCGCTTCTTTTGCTCTTCGCCGCGTTGTTCGCGTGCGGCACCGCCGAGAGTGTCGCCAAAGCGACACCCGCGCCCGGCATTTTCGATCAGCTGCGTTTTCGCAGCGTGGGACCGCAGATTTCCGGAGGCCGCCTGGGAGCGGTGGCCGGAACGGATCGCGACTCTTCGCTGTACTACGTCGGTGCCGCCGGCGGCGGTGTGTGGAAGACCACGAACGGCGCGCAGTCGTGGGAGCCGGTTTTCGACAAGCAGGACGTGCAGTCGATAGGTGCCGTCGCGATCGATCCGTCAAACGACGACGGCGTCTGGGTGGGAACCGGTGAAGGAGCGCCGCGCAACGACGTAATTCCGGGCGACGGCGTGTATCGCACCGCGGACGGGGGCAAGACTTGGCAGCACGTGCTGGCGCTTCGCAACGCGCTTGTTGCGAAGATCGAAATCGATCCGCGCGATCCGAACATCGTGCTCGTCGGTGTGCTCGGCGATCCGTTCGCGGACTCGAGCGATCGCGGCGTCTACCGCACCGCCGACGGCGGCAAGACGTGGCGGAAGACGCTCTACGTCGACGCGCGCACCGGCGTGAGCGACATGGACGCGTCGCGCCAAACGCCCGGCGTCGTCTACGCCGGCATGTGGCCGTACCGCCGCACCGCTTGGAGTTCGCAGAGCGGCGGCACGCAAGGCGGGCTCTACAAGTCTTCCGATTTCGGCGCGACGTGGCAGCGCGTGACCGGCGGAGGGCTGCCGCAAGGCGCCACGGGTCGCATCGGGATCGCGATCGCTCCCTCGAACGATCGCCGGATTTACGCGCTCATCGAATCCAAAGAAGGCTTGCTGTGGCGCAGCGACGACGGAGGAACCGCCTGGAAGATGATCAGCGCGAACACGCTCATGGATGAGCGCCCGTTTTACTACACGCACGTTTTCGTCGATCCGACCAACGAAGATCATCTGTGGACGCTCTCCGTCCACATAGCGGTCAGCAGCGACGGCGGAAAGACGTGGAAAGTCGGCGCGCGCGGCGTTCACGGCGACAACCACGCGATGTGGATTTCCGCCGACGCAAAGCGCATCATCGAGGCGAACGACGGCGGACCTTCGTTTTCGTTCGACGACGGCGCCAGCTGGCAGATGCCGCACAACCTTCCGATCGCGCAGCTGTACCACGTCGGATTCGATCGCGAACGTCCTTACCGCATTTGCGCGCCGCTGCAGGACAACGGCATCTGGTGCGCGCCGACCGACACGCGCAGCGGCGGCCCCATTACCTCGAGCAATTGGGAATCGATGGGCGGGGGCGACGGCACGTGGGCCGTACCTGATGCCGCCGATGCGCGGTACGTGTGGCTCTCCAGCGGCGGCGGAAACTTCCAAGGGGAACTGGAGATCCTCGATCGCGCGACGGGCGAGTATCGCACCGTCTCGCCGTATCTGCGCGATCAAAACGCCGTCGCGCCGAAGGATTTGCGCTACCGCTTCAATTGGGAGACGCCGGTAGCATTCGACCCGTTCGATCCGCGCATTGCGTATACCGCGGGCAACGTGGTTTTCGCGACGCGCGATCGCGGCTACCACTGGCGGCGCGTCAGCGGCGACCTGACGCGCAACGATCGTTCGCACCAGCAGATGACGGGCGGCATCACGCTAGACGTAACCGGCGCCGAAACGTCGGACACGATCCTGTACGTCGAACCTTCGCCCCGGCGGCGCGGAGAGCTTTGGGTGGGAACCGACGACGGGGTCGTGCAGCTGACCCTCGACGGCGGCGAGCATTGGCGCAACGTCACGCCGCAAGGAATAAAGCCTTGGGGCCGGTTCGCGAGTTTGTCCGCGTCGAATCGCGACGCGGGCACGCTGTTTGCCTCTTACGATCTGCACATGATCGGCGATCGTGCGCCTCACGTCTACGTCACGCACGATTACGGAGCGCACTGGAACGATCTCGCCGCCGGTCTTCCACGCGATCAGGAAGTGCGCGCCATTCGGCAGGACCCGCGCAATCCCGCCATCCTGTATGCCGGCCTGGAGCAAAGCCTGTGGATGTCGTTCGACGGCGGCGCGCACTGGCGCGCGATGAACCTCAACATTCCGGCGACTTCGATCCGCGATGTGCACGTGCAGCCGGATGCGAACGACTTGCTCGTTGCAACGCACGGACGCGCCGCGTACGTGCTCGACGATGCTGCGCCGCTGCAAGCGTATCCGGTTGCCGGGCCGCGCATCTTTCCAGTGCGTCCGGCGTTCGAATGGAATCTGCATCGCTTTTACGAGACGCACGGGGACGGCGAGAGCGCGCCTTACGGAGCGATCGTGACGTACTTCTTGCCGCGAGCGGTAAGCAGCGTAAGCGCGCAAATCGTCGACGCGGCCGGGCACACCGTGCGCCGTCTCACCGGTAAAGCCGCGGGCGGCGGCCAAGCGGGGTTCAACCGGTTCGTCTGGGACATGACCGGCGAGCCGCCCGTCCCGTGGAACTTCACGCCGAAGTGGAATCGAAACGTCGATACCGGCGCTCCGGTGCTGCCGGGCACGTACGGCGTCCTCGTCCATGCGGGTTCCACCGTGCTGCGGGCGCGCTTCGACGTGCGGCAGGACACGCGCACGCACTATTCGCTTGCGCAGCTCGAAGCCAATCGCGCCGCGATCGCGCATGCGCTGGACGACTTCTCGCGCGTCGACGCAGCACTGAACCTCCTCTCCACGATCGTCGACGAGGCGCCGCTGCGCGTGCAAGCCCTCAATGCACGCAACGCCGGCGCCCTTGCATCGCGCGTGGCGGACGCGGCCACGCAAGCAAAAGCGCTCCTGCTTTCCATCACGCAAAATCCGCAAAACGATCAGGACAACGATTTTCTCACGGACATTCTGCGCGAACGCCTGCAAACGCAGATCGGCACGTTTGGCTCCTACACGCCGCCGTCGCAGGCGCAGCTCGAAGAGAACGCGGCGCTTCATGCGTTGACCAACCAGCGTCTGCGCGCGGTCGCGCAGTTCCGGCAAACGCAGGTGCGCAGCGTGGACCGCGCTCTTCGCGAGCAGCACCTGCCGTCGCTGACACAGCTCACCCGCAAGCCGGCGATCTACGATCCCGGCGGGAGCGACGAACGTTGAGGTCCGAGCAGGTTTAGGCGTTCCAGCCGCAGGCGTACGCCGTTCGGCGTGCGCCCGAGCGTGGGCGCCACATCGGCGACGGCATTGCCGCCTTCGAACAGGCGCCGCAGCTCCTCGTCTTCTTGCGCGCTCCAAGCCTTGCCCGCATTCGGATACTTCTCGCGCAGTGCCGCGTACGGATTGCCGCGCTTTTCCTGCGCGGGCGCAGTACGGAGCTGCGCGAGCGCGTTCTCGAGCCGGTCGCAAAGCGACTCCATTTTGGCGACGGTCGCGTCGATAGTCATGGCCACACCCTTTCTTAACGAATGACGTGTCCGCAGCATACGTGCCGATAATGACAGGGGGGTGGCACGAAGAAGCTGATGGTCGAGATTTTTTATCGCTACCGCGTGCATCCGTCGCAGGTGCGCGCGTTCGAGCACGCTTACGGTCCGCAAGGTCCGTGGGCGCGCCTTTTCGCGCGCCATCCCGGCTACAAACGCACGCGCTTGTTTCGACACAAGGACGAGCCGGGAATCTACGTGACCGTCGACGTGTGGGAGACGAAGGCCGACTGGGACGCATTCCGGCGGCTTTACAGCGATGAATATCGCCGCCTCGACAAGCAGCTGGCGCTGCTCAAGTTGGAAGAACACCTGCTCGGCTACTACGACGGCGCCGAAGAATACCGCGCGCCGCTCGACACGCTCGCGTGAGGGAAGAAGGCCCATAAGCCGCTGGGACCTAAGGGCACCGCTTCTATGATCCGGCGCGTGACCGCCGACGGCAGGCTCGAAACGGGCGGACCCTTCACACCCATCGTCCGCGCGCGAGTAGTCGAACGCATCGCCTCCGCTGCTATGCAGCGGATCGTCTTGATCGTTGCGCCGGCGGGATACGGCAAGTCCGTCGCGCTGCGGCAGTACCTGGAATCGCTCGAAGGCCTGCAGGTGGTTCGCTACGACGTTCGCGCGGAACACGCGACGCTGCTAAGGAATCGCGGCGGCTGAAACGATGCAGCGCCGTGCTGCGCGCGCACTCGAAGCGGTGGGCGACGTGCCGGCCGCGCTTTCGCTGTACGCGCGGGCGCGGTTGCAAGACGATCTTCTGCGGCTCCTTGCCGCGCACGGCTTCGAATTACTCGATCAAGCCCATGCGGATACGGTGCAGGAAGCGGTCGACGCGCTTTCGCCGGACGTGCGGGCGACGAACGCGCTCGTGCTGGGATTGCGCGCGTCGGCGGAGGCGCGCGCCGGCCGCTTTGACCGCGCGGAATCGCTGTTGCGGCGCGCGATGCAGCGCACGAGCGAATCCCCTCTGCGCGCGCAGCTCGCGTTGATGCTCGCGGCGATGCTCTTTCAGCAGGGCCGCGACGCTTTCGAATTGCTCGAGCCGCACGCGTCCGACGAAACGCTTGCGCCGAAAGTCCGGGCGCAGGCGGTGAGCCTGCTCGCCCCGGCATATGCGTCCGCCGGACGAATTTCGAATGCGAACCGTGCGCTGCGGGATGCGCAAGCGTTCCTACTCACGCTGGACGCGGAGGACGTTCGCGCGAAGGTTCTGCACCGGCTCGCTTTCGCCGCAACGCTGCTCGGGCGCCCGCGCGAAGAGTTGGAAGCGCTCTACACGAGCGCGCAGAGCTTGGCGATGCAATGCGGGTTGTACGTTACGGCAGCCGCCGCCTTCGGCGGTTTGGCCACGGTCGCATTGTTCTACGAAGACGACCTCGCGAAGTACGTTTGGTACGCGCAGCAGGGACTGAACGCATCGATGAAAGCCGGCGATCGGTTTTCGATGCAGACGGCGCTGCTTCACCTGATTCACGCCGAAACGCTGCGCGGCAATGCGGAACGCCTCGCCGCGCTCGAACGGCAGCTTGCCGCCGTAACGACCAGCGATACGGGGCGTCTCTCTTACGTCGTCGTCTCGAAAGCCATGACCGCCGCCTGGGACGGCCGGTTCGAGGAAGCGTACCGGCTGCTTTCGTCCCTGCCCGATCGCACTTTCTACGATTTCGATCGCTTGTTCAAGCGCGCGATGCACGCGATTTGCGCCGTGTGCTGCGGGCGCCGGGAATCCGCGCTCGAAACCGTCGCGAGCGTCGTGGACGAGCTGCAGCGTACCGATCTTCCGTATTTGTACGCAGCGCGCACCGCGGAAATCGCGCGGCTTTTCTGCGCCGCGACCGAAGCGCTCGCCGGACGCGTGACGAACGCGAACCGGCTGCTGCAGCGCGGGGCGGTGGCCGACGGTCCGGCCGTGCACGGAACGCGCGAGGTGGTGCTCGCGCTCACGCGTTCGGTAAAGAATCCCGCGCTGCGATCCGAGGTGGACGACGCGCTCGTTCAATTGCGCTCGCCCGGATACGGAGGATTGGCGCGGCTTCTAGAGCGAGCCGCCGCGAAATTTTTCGACGAGCACGGCGTGACGCACGTGCTGCTTACGCACGCGGAGATCGAGGTGCTGCGCCGCCTGGCCGACGGAAGCAGCCCCAAGGACATCGCGCTGGAAAGCGGACGAAGCGTCTACACCGTTCAGGCGCACGTGCAGAACATCATCAAGAAATTGGGCTGCAGCGGCCGCAATGAGGCGCTGAGCGTAGCACGCAAGCGCGGACTACTCGCCTAAGCGCGAAACGGTCTAACTAAATTTAACGAGTTACCGCCGCCTCGCGCGGCCCTATCCTCGAGTAAGAACCGGCCTTACCACGAGGAGCTTTTTTTCACATGGTCACCGTCCTTATCGTTGCCGCCGTACTCGCCGCCGCCTGCGCGGTCCCGCCGATCGGTCCCGGCTGACCGCGCGGCGATGCTCTCCGGCAACGTTCGCGAACTGACGAAACAGGTCGTCGAACAGCTGCACGACCCCGCGCTTTTCGGCGATCCCGCGCTGGAATCGACGATCGAAGTGGTCTTAGACCGCTTGTGCCTATCCGTTCAGCTTTCGAAACCGGTGGGACTGGCGACGTGGGCAGTTCGCGAAGGACGCCGATTGGGCGCCGCACGCGCCATGGAAATCGCCGCAACCGCCGCGCACGTCATCGCGAGCGAGGCCGGCGGTTTTCCAACGAATCGGGGCAAGTTGCTTGCGATTCTCGAGATTCTCAAGACCGAAATCCGGTCGGCGCTATCCACGTTGGATGGTGACGGCCGCCAAACGCGGCCGGCGCGCTCGGAGTCGACGGAAGCGTTGCTTGCCATGCTGGGAGAGCGCGACTCGCAGACGTGCTGCCATTCCAAAGCGACCGCGCAGTGGGCGCGGCGGCTGTGCGAAGCGATCGGCGTCTCCCGTGAATCACGCGAATTCATCGAATTGTGCGCGCTGCTGCACGACGTCGGCAAGATTTCCACTCCCGAATCGATCTTGCAAAAACCGGGTCCGCTGACCGCTGCCGAGTGGGAAGTAATGCGCGATCACTCCGCTGCGGGACAGCGCATTCTCGATCGTCTTCCGAGTCTGGCGCGATGCGCGCTCGTCGTGCGCGCGCATCACGAGCGCTGGGACGGCTTCGGTTACCCGGACGCGCTGGCCGGAGAAAACATCCCGTTCGAAGCGCGCGTGGTTGCCGTCGCGGATGCGTTTCACGCGATGATCAGCGATCGTCCGTACCGCAAAGCCATTGCGCCGCGGCGGGCGTTGGAAATCTTGAAGTCCGGCCGCGGCACCCAATGGGATCCCGCCGTCGTCGACTGCATGCTGCGCTTGTTCAGCGGAGCGCGCAGGAAGAAGAGCGAGCGCAGCGGCGCTTCCTCCGCCTGACGCTTCGCAGCACTGCCGGGGTGGGCAGAGGCGCGGGAATGCCACACAGCTGGCGCTTCCGCGCCTTATCGTTTGCGCATGGACTATATCATCGGAGCGGGAGCGATACTCGAAAGCGGCGATTCCGGAAGCATTACGCCGGCTACCCTGCACGCGCAGGTCGACGCGGACCTGGCCGGCCGCGCCCGCGTTGCGGCAATCGATTTCGAATCGACGAGGATGGACGGCTTGCGGCGCCTGCTCGTGCTCGTCCAAGGTTGGAACGTGGACCGGTTCCGATTGGCGGTCGCCGAGAAGCTGCGCGCGCAGGGCACCTGCACCCTGGCGGAGGTGTTGCTGCTGACGGCGCGAGAGGCGGGCGTGCCGGAGCTCCATTTCTTCGCGCACTGGGTGCCGGACGAGGCGACTTGCGCAGCACTGGCCGAGGCGGGGGTCGCACTGGTGTGCCACCGGCTCGAGAGCATTCACGCCGCCTCGCTCGTCGCGGGCCGGCGGGTACGCCGGTTTGCCGCCTAGGGCTCCGGGGGCGAGACCTGCTTCAGGCGCTTCCAAGGGTTTGCAGCGACGATCTCAAGTAAAATGATGGCCATGCACCCGTCGCGCGTCGCTGTAGTCGACGACGATCGCTTCGTCCGCGAGATGCTCGAGCTGGGCCTCACGCGCGAAGGCTTTGCCGTCCGTACGGCGTCGGACGGACAGGCCGCCCTCGAACTCGTGCGCGAGTGGGACCCCGAGGTGATCGTGCTCGACGTGATGATGCCGAAGATCGACGGCATCACGCTGCTGCCGCGCCTGCGGCAGATCACGCAAGCGCCCATCCTCATGCTCACGGCGAAAGGCGAAACGACGGACAAGGTCAGCAGCCTGGGCGCGGGGGCCGACGACTACCTCGTCAAGCCGTTCGTGTTCGAGGAGCTGATAGCGCGGCTGCAGGCGAAGCTGCGGCGGCCGCAGCTGATCGAGGAAGACGTCCTGCGCTGGCACGACGTCGCGGTGAACTCGACGACGCGCGAAGCTTGGCGCGGCCCCGAACGGCTCGACCTTACCCAGCGCGAGTTCGATTTGCTGGAAGTCTTCCTGCGCGAACCCCGCCGCGTGTTCAGCAAAGATCACTTGCTGGAACTGGTGTGGGGCCACGATTTCGAAGGCGGCCCGAACATCGTCGAAACCTACATCTCGTACTTGCGCGCGAAGATCGATCGCCCCGACGTTCCTTCCTTCATTCGAACGGTGCGCGGCGTCGGCTACGGGCTCGCGCAATAATGCCCCGCCGCTCGCTCGCGTCGCGGCTGGCGACGCTGTACACGGTATTGCTCGGCGTCACGGTGGTCATCGTCGTCATGGCGTCGTCCGTGGCGCTCATTTACGAATTGGCAGGTTTCAGCAACGACATCATCATCGCCAAGCACGAAGAGGCGCGCTTTCTGGCGGCGCGTTATCAGAACGACGGACAAACGCTCGCGCAGGCGGCTCCGCGGATCGCGCGCGACCTGAGCGGCATCGGACTGCGGGTTGCCGTGTACGACACGCGCGGAAAATTCTTGGGCGGCGATGCGAGCGTGCATCCCGAGATTTTGGACCGCGCGGTCCGCGGCGGAGTACGTTTTCCGCCGCCTCCGCGCGCGGGCGAGCCGCTCGAACTGCCTGCTTCCCGGCGTCCGGCCGTGCTTTCCGCGCCGCACGACTGGTGGAGAATCATCGCGGTCGAAGGCGGTTACGTCACGTTCAACGCCTCGCCGTGGATCATTTTCAGCAACCTCATGCCGTACTGGTGGATCATTTTGGGCATCGCCGCGGCGGCGCTGGTCGTTTCTTGGTTCGTCGGGCGCATCATCGCGCGGGAAGCGCTCGCGCCGATGAACGAGGTGACCGGCTCGCTGCGCGCGCTGGCCGGCGGAGACTATACGCAGCGCCGCTTCGTTACGGCCGCCGGAGACGAAATCGCCACGCTGACGGAAGCGTACAACGACGCGGCCGCGAACGTCGCCGCCGCCTTCGACGAGCGCCGGACGACCGAAGCGCGCATGCGGCAGTTCGTCGCCGACGCCGGTCACGAGCTGCGCACGCCGCTGACGGTGATCGCCGGATACATCGACGTGCTGCGCCGCGGAGCGATCGAAGAACCGAAGGTCGCGCGTCAGATTCTTTCGACGATGTCGATCGAGAAAGAGCACATGCGCGGTCTGATCGATCGCTTGATGCGGCTGGCGCGCATGGACGCCGAGGCCCCGCCGCAGCCGGTGACGATCGACGTACCGCAACTTCTGCGCGATCAATGCGAGGCCGCGCGCCGGCTGGACGAAGATCGCGCGATCGACTACAGCGTGGACGGCGTGCGCGAGGTCTATGCGGATCGCGGAGAGATCGGCGAGGCGCTTTGGAACATCGTCGAAAACGCGCTGAAGTATGCGCCCGGCGCGCCGGTGCACTTGCGCGCATATCGCGACGACGGCAGCACCGTGCTGAGCGTAACCGACGAGGGGCCCGGCATGAGCGAATCCGAGCGACTGCACGCGTTCGAACGGTTTTACCGGGGCGACGCGCGCGGAGAAATTCCGGGGACCGGCCTGGGGCTGGCGATCGCCAAACGCGCGATCGACCGCGCGGGCGGGAGCATCGCGATAGACAGCGCGCCCGGACGGGGCACGACCGTCTCGATTAAACTCTGATTGGGAGTCGAGCCGGCTTTCTCAGTACTTTCTGAACTCGCGCGTGGTAAAAGAAGGCGATGATCCGCCGTCTGCTCGGCCTCGTGCCTATCCTCATCCTGTTTACCGCCGCATTGCCCGCGCTCGCGCAGTCGGACACCGGCGAAATCGACATCGTCGTCCAGCAGGCGGCGAGCAAAGCCCCCGTGGTGCTGGCGCGGGTGATGCTGGACGGGCCGGTGATGGCCAGCGAGTTTACGGGCGCAGACGGCAAAGTGCGCTTCACCGACGTGCCGGACGGGATCTACCGCGCGCGCGTTTTCGCCCGCGGCTTCAACGGCGTAACCTCGCAAAGCTTCGAGGTCACCAACGGGCGCGTCGTGACCGTGACGGTTGCGCTCGCGCAATCGACCGGCACGCTGCGGACGATCGCGTCGGAAGTGGTCAAGTCCACCGCCACGATCTCCACGTCGTCGATCTCGAGCAACAGCGCGCAGCGCAAACTGTCCGACACGCTTGCGGATGCGCTGGGCAAGCTCTCCGGCGTAACGGTTGCAACGTCCAGCAACGACAGCGATGCCACGCAGACGGTGTCCCTCGAGGGTCAAGACGCGAGCCAAACGCAGATGACGCTGGACGGCATTCCGCTCAACGCGCCCGGCATGGCCGGCGATTTACGTATGATGAACTCCGATCTCTTCACCGGAGCGAACGTTACGTTCGGACCTACGCTGGGCGGGCTCGCGGGCGGCGTGAATTTCACGACGCTGCAGCCCACGCTCAGCTGGCAGAGCGAATTCTCGCTCTCCGTCGGCAGCAACGGCAAAAACAACTACTCGTTCGGCGAGAGCGGCTCGGTGGGCAAGCTCGGCATCGCCGCCATGCACAGCTATCGCTTGAATCCGAGCCTCCTGGACGGGATGCAGTTCTTGGACAGCAGCGGATTGGATTACACCCACGAGGGCGATCGGCAGCAGATCGGTTCGCTGCTCAAGCTGCGGTATCAGATTTCGAACTCGCAGACGCTCACCGGCACGTACATGCACTCCGTGGGAGGCGCGCAGCTCGTCTGCACGCAGTACACCGGCCGGGTCCCCTGCGGCTATGGACCGAACAACGCATACGACACCGCGTTCGACATGTATTCGCTCGTCGACAACGCGCTCGTCGGGGACACGCAGGTGCAGGCGTCGTTGTTCGGGACGCGCGGGCAGTTCACGAACGATTTACTGGATCGTTTCATCGACGGGCAAGCGGCACCGACCGGCACGCAATCAACCACGCGTACGACCGGCTATGCGGTCAACGCCATTTTGCCCGCCAAAGAACGGCACACGATTTCGGTCACGGCCTACGGGACGAGCAGCTCCAGCGCGTTCACGCCGCTGACCTCGCAGGCAACGCCTTACACCTTCCCCGGTCAAAGCGCGAGCTATCAGTCGCTGAGCGTGAACGATTCGATACGTTCCAACACGAAGCTGCGCTTCAACGACTCGATCGGCATCAGCCATGCGAGCAGCGCGGGTTCGTCGCTGTTGCTGGGCCTCAGCACGAACTGGCAGCCGACCTCGAACGATTCGTACGCCTTCTCCTATAACGTCGGCGGCGTCGCGCCGCATGCCGGCCGCCAAGGAATCCTCACCGATCCGGGGCAGCTGCGTATCGACTGCTCCGGCAACATCGCTTACGGCAGCGCGCCCGGAGATCAGCCGGGAGCCAGTTCGTCCACCTCGGCGCGCCTGAGTTACACGCACCGCGGTACATGGGGTCTGGTCAGCACGCAGCTGTACCGGCAAGTACAAAACGACATCGTGCTCCCGGTGGAAGTAAACGGCACCGCGCTGCTCGGCGAATTTCCGCCGAACTACTTTCAAAACGCGCAAAGCATTTTCGATTCGACGTGCGGCGCTCCGTCGACCACGCCGTTCGGGCCGCAAAACGCTTATTTCTCCACGCCGATCGGCAACGTTCGGCGCGTCTACGAAGGCGCCCATCTCACGGGCTACTTCACGTTGGGACGGTTGGTGCTGGAACCGTATTACGACGTGCAGGTCGCCAAGGCGTACAGCGGCGATCCGCGCTTTGCGAACCCGTACGCGATTACGATAGCGGGCGCCCAACTGCCCAACGTTCCGCTGCATCGCGCGGGTGTGACGCTCGATTACAAGGCGCCGCACTCCGCGCTCGAATGGCTTGCGGACGCGAATTACACGGGCGGCAACAATCCGCAGAACTTGCCTGCGTACACTACGGTCGACGTCGGCGTCAGCACTCAGCTGCAGCACGGCACGCTCACGCTGGCCGCGAGCAACGTATTCAACGCATACGCCGGCATTTTCGCAGGTCCGCAAGATGCGGTACCGTACACCGCGGCAAACGGCACGCTCGTCCCGACCATCGCGCGCCCGAACACGCCGCGTCAAATCGCCCTCACGTATACTGCGCGCTTCGGCCAAAACGTGCAGCAGACGACCGCGCCCGCGGCACAGCCGGAAGGGGAAGGGGCGCGCGGAGGAGGGTTCCGGCGCTTCGCGGAGCCGCTTCCGTCGTCGCCGCCGAGCGATCCGTTCGCGTTGAGCCCCTCACCGATGTGCACGGCGGACGCCCAGAAGGCCGCGCAGCCGATGCTGGCCGCGCTGAAGGCATATGCAGCGCGCATAGAGGCCGCGAAAACTGCCGCGGGTTATCCGCAGACGATGCCGGCGGCCGATATTCCGGGCGTTACGGTGACGTACCATGGACTTGGCTCGACTTATGCGCTGAGCATCAGCGTGACGCAAGGCACGCAACTGCGTTCGTTGTTCGAATGCACCGCATTTCACGTCACCGACGAGCAAACCGCGCAGCAGCGTAACCTCTACGTCGAGCCGGGTTCGCGCGGCATGTTCTTCCGTCCGTCGTTCACGTTCATGCCCGCGGTCGGTCTGTATTTCGTGCGGCGGCCGCCGCAGCCCGGAGCGGAAAGCTTCCGCCTCTACAAACTCCCGACTACTCCGCCGAAGACGCCGTTCGAACTGCGGGCCTCGCAGAGCTGCACCGCCGACATGCACGGCGTTGCGGCGACGATGCTCGCGCAGTTGCAGGCGCACTTTACGCGCGGCAGCGCCGCACCGGGATGGACAATCGTTCCGCATGCGGCCGCGGGCGGTACGTGGTACGAGCTGAGCGCATCCGACATCGCAGCGGTTCCGGCGATCTTGAATTGCGGGCGCGTTGCCGCGGGAGCGAAAGCAGACCTCGCTAAGCTCGGCTTTGACGGCGCCGCGCCGCCTTCACTGAATTACACCCCCGCCTTAGGTCTCTATCTCGTCATGCCGCAGCGTCGCGGGCCGAACGGAGGAAACGCTTCCGGTCCGTAGTCACCATCCATACAGAGCGCGCCGCAATGCCCCAAAATACCCATGCAGAATCGGCATTCGCAAAGCGCGAAGCCGGGGTACCAAGTGATAGAATAGGCGCACCGCATGCCCGGCCGATAACGGGACTATCGCTTGCCGGGCGGCTTTAGTTGGGGAGCGAAATAAGAGACAGGATGGTGACTCAGGCGGACGGGGACCGGCTGCCGCCGCTGACGGACTCGGAGAAGCTGCAGCGGCACATGTTTCGTCTTCACGCCGTAGTCGAAATGGGTGTGATCGGCGAGGCGCCCGCCGAACAAGCGCGCCGGATTCTGCACGATTCCATCTCGGCACTCGGCTTCGATTACGGCGAACTAGGCGAATCAACGAACGACGACGGCTACGTACGGCTCTGCGCGGTGGGCGAAGGCGCGTCTCAAACGCAGCACGGCATCGGCGCGCGCGGCCTCGATCGCGAGAAACCGTACATCGTTTTCGATACTCACCAGGACGAAGTTCAGGATCCCGCCACGGCGGCGCTGGGTTTGCGCTCGCTCCTGTTTTGGCCCTTCGCGGTCGAAGGCAAGCGTTGCGTGCTGGCCCTTGGGTGGAAAACCGTACGAAACGAGTTTTTTACCGAGGAAGAAATTCAGTACCTGAACTTTTTGGCCGCGCTCATCTCGCAGCTGCTCGTGGCGCTCGAAAGCCAGCGCAAGATCGTCGAGCGGGCCGACACCGATTCGCTTACCGGCATTCCGAATCGTGCCGCCGTGCTCGTGCATTTGGGGTCGGCAATTTCCGGTGCGCAGCGGGATAACTCGCGCGTCGCCTTGTTGTACATCGATCTGGACAACTTCAAGAAAATCAACGACGATCACGGGCACGCCGTGGGCGACGAGGCGTTGTGCATCATCGCGGACCGTTTGCGGTCGGTCGTGCGCAAGCACGAGATGTGCGGGCGCTTGGGCGGCGACGAGTTTTGTTTGGTCGTGTCCTCGTTTCGCGACGAGCAGGAGCTCGAGGTCGTCGCCCGGCGCGTGCTGCAGACGCTCCGCGAACCCGTCGTGCTCAAGGACGGCTTGCGTTTGAGCGCCACGTGCAGCGTCGGTATCGCGATCTATCCGCGCGACGGCGAAACGGCCGCGGAGGTCATCGACCATGCCGACAAGGCGATGTACCGCGCCAAACGCGATCGCTCCGCGGCGTTCGCGTTTTACGAGAGCGCTGGGCCGGCAGCGCCGGCGCCGGCGCCCAGCGACGGCGCGAAGATCGATCTCGCAAACTTTCCGTCGCAGTTCGTGCTGTGCTTTCAGCCGATCGTTGCCGCGCGCAGCGGCCGCCCGATCGCGGCCGAGGTGCTGCCGCGCTGGCTTCATCCCGACGGCATGCGTCTTCCCGAAAGATTTTTGAGCGCCGCGCGCGATCAGGGCGTGATGGACAAGCTCGATCGCCTCATTTTGAAAGCCGCGGCCGCAAAGGCGGCGGCCGGGCACGAGTTTACGCAATTCACCTTTCACGTGAACGTCGCCGAAGCCGACGTTTCGCTTCTGGACGCGCTGCCGCGCGGCCCGCTTCCGATCGCGCTGGAAATATCCGAGCAGCAAGTAGCGAACGAAGGAAATCGCTACGTCGAACTTGCGTCGGCATGTCGCGCGCGCGGTTTCCGCTTGGGTCTGTCGAACTTCGGCTCCGGCGAGCTTTCACTGCGCATGCTTGCCGAGCTTCGTCCCGATTTCGTGAAAATCAACGCGGCGGACATGCGTGAGAAGACCGGGAACGTCGCAAACAAAGACTACGTGCAAACCCTGATCGACCACGCGCACCGCATGGGGTTTTTCGTGATCGGGGAAGCAATCGAAACGGCCGCGGAGCGTCAGTGGTTCGTGGCGAACGGCGTGGACGCGCTGCAGGGTTTTGAAATCGCGAGCCCGCTCACCGAGCAGGACTTGCTTGCGTGGCTGCGCCGCTACGGCACGACGTACTTTCCGCCCGCCGCGGTTTAGCTAGAGCTCATCTCATAAACCCACGCACCGGCGCGGCGAGCAGTTTTGGCGCAGATCGCGGCGCGAGGACGGACGCAATGCCATCGCGCATTGTGGCCGCCGCAGCAACAATGATATGCGCCAAAACTGCCGGCGCCCGCAGGGTTTGGGCGGCGGAACGCCGTCTGCGGCGTCGTCGGCTCGGTTACAGACCCGGTGGGTATGCGTCCTCCCCGTCTCCTAGCAGCCGTCATTCCGGCGCTCCAAACGCTGGGCGCGTGGGTTTATGAGATGAGCTCTAGGGACGCAGCTCTTTGCTCAAAAAATCGGCGGTGGCCTGATCGGCTTGCAGCCACGAGTGCCAGCGCAAGAAGCCGTGAATTTCGTTCGGAATGACGAGCTGCTCGAAATGCACCGGCGTGCGCTTCAGGCGTTCCACCAAGTCGACCATTTGATGAAAACGCACGTTGCGATCGTCGTCGCCTTGAATGAGCAGGACCGGCGATCGCCACGTCGAGATGTACGCGTCCGGCGACGAAAGCCACGCGGTGCGCATGAAGCGTTTCATGTCCGGCTGCTGGTAGCGTTTCGTTTGCTCGCCGAACCATTCCGGGAACATCGTCCAATCGTGCACGCCGTGGAAATCGGAGCCCGCTTTGAAGACGTCGGAGTTCTTCGCAAGCGCCATCGCCGTCAGGTATCCGCCGTACGAGCCTCCCCAGATGCCGATGCGCCGCGCGTCCACGCCGGGCAAACGCTGGAGGAATCTCGCTCCTGCCAGCACGTCTTGATATTCGGCCGCGCCGGACGGTCCGGCATGCGGCGGGTGGTGAAAATCGTGACCGTAGCCGATGCCGAGCCGGTAGTTCACGGAGAGCACGACGAACCCGTGGTTGGCCAGATATTGATTCGCGGCGTACGCGTAGCTGTAGTAATCGAAATAGTGCCACGTCAGCAGCATTTGCCGCGGCGGGCCTCCGTGCACGAAGATGACCGCCGGGCGTTTGCCGTTCGCGCGAGCCGGTGTAAACAACTGACCGTGAATCGGCAGTCCGTCGCGGCTGCGAAACGTGACCTCTCGCGGAGCTACCATCGACGCCGTGGGAAAGTCGGACGGAATCTGCTCGGCGTCGAGCGTCGCGGCATTGTGCACGATGGTCGTGGGAACCCGAGCGCCGGCCTGCACGTAGGCGACCCCGTCGGAAGTGGCTGCGGGCCACCACTCGCTGTTCGTTCCGTGGGTCACTTGAACCGGCGCGCCGCCGCCCGCGGAAATACGAAAGATGTGCCGGCGATCGTCGTCGCCCGGCGCGTTGCCGGTGTCGGCCGTGTAGTATATCGTTCGTAAATCCGGCGAAAGCGCGGTGTCTTCAATCATGTACGAACCGGGGGTCAGCAGCTTCGCTTGGCCGCCGCTTGCGGATACGGTGTACAGAAGCGGCCAGTTCGTGCGCTCGGAGATGAACGCAAGGCGATTGCCCGCGACCCAGCGCAGTTGCGGGCCGTTGATTTCCGGAAGCGAATCGCGCAGCGTGTGCGCGCTTTGCCAGACCGCGGTGCCGCGGCCCGTCGAGACGTTCGCCACCATTATCGTCCACGGCTGCGGATACTGCTTGAGCGGATCTTGCGGAGGGCCGCCTTGACCGGCGATGCGCACGAACGCGATCCGCGTGCCGTCGGGTGACCATTTCGGCGAGAAATCGTTGAAGGTCGACGGCGCCAAATATTCGAGCGGCGTGCGAGCGTCACGGAAAACGCCGATGAACGCATGGTCTCCGCGATCGGATGTGAACGCCAGGGCTTTGCCGTCGGGCGACCACGTCAATTCCGAGGCATTTCCGCGATCGAAGAAGAGTTGCGAGGCGGCTTTGCTTGCGTCTACCGGAGCGATCCAGACGCGACCGTCGCCGTCGTGAATGAACGCGACGCGCGTGCCGTCCGGAGAAATTACCGGCGCGTCTCCCTCGCCGAGAACGGCCGGCGTTCCGCCCGCCGTAGCGATCGAGAGCACCTGCATGTGCGGTTCCACCGGGCTGTCGTCCGGATCCGGCCACGGCCGCTCGGTCCAATTTGCGTCGTGCGCTCCACCGCGCACGTATACGACGTATTTCGCGTCGTTCGAAATCGAAACGTTGGTGATCTCTTGACCGTCGTCGGCGCCCGACGTCCAGAGCATGCGCGGTTTGAAGTCCGGCGCCTGCGCGAACCAGAGGCTGCGCGCGCCGCGCACGTTGAGCACGTACGCGATGTTTTTGCCGTCCTGCGAGCTTACGAGCGCGTTGGGAAAGGGATAGCTCAGCACTTGCGCAAGCGAAAAGAGCAATCCAAGCAGAAGATGCACGCTAATTCAACTCCATCGACGTTCCCGCGGCGCGGGCTTTGAGCACCATTTCTTGCATGCGCGGGTGGTCGCCTGGGATCGTCGTCACCCACTGCTCGAAACGCGGCACGGGCTCGTGCACGCGAAACAAGAAGTACCAAACGTTCATGTCGCCCATGAATTTGAAGTGCCTTTTGAAGTCTGCCGCGAGAGCGGCATAGTCGCGAAACGACCGCAAGTACCCGGCGAAACCGCCGTGCCGGCGATCCATTTCGATCATCGCGGCGGCGTTGTCGATCGTCGCGCGAATTTTGCGCGCGCTGTGAAGCACGCCTTCGGCCCGCATCAGGCGATCGACGTCGCCTTCCGTATACGATGCGACCTTTTGCGGATCGAAGCCGTCGAACGCCTCCCGATACTGCGCCCAACGCCGGCCGATGCTCGCCCAGCTGAGCCCGGCTTGAAAGACCGCCCTGCTCATGACTTCGAGATAGTCCGCAGGCGTGGGATTCACGATCACGTCGGGAATCGCGTCGGGGGCGCGTTCGCCGCCGGCCGGCCCCCCGGATTTCGGCACAGGCTTACGGCGCGTTGCGCGGCGCGTCGAATGCGAGCGCGGCCATCATCTTTACGCCCACGGGCAGCGCGCGCTCGTCGATGTCGAACGTGCTCGAATGGTGCGGGTTGGCGGTGTTCGGACCGCCGCGCGCACCGAGCGTGTAAAAGCAGGCCGGCACGCGCTGCGCGAAAAACGAAAAATCCTCGGCGCCCATGAGTTTGTCGGCGGTGAGAACGCGCTCTTCACCGGCGGTACGCTGCGCAAGCGCGCGCACGTAGCGCGTCTGATCCGGATCGTTCGACGTAACCGGATAGCGCCAAAGATAGTTGAACTCGTACGATGCGCCCATCGCGTCGCAGCAAGCCTTCAGCACCCGCTCTATGCGCTCGGGCATTGCCTCGCGAACGTCGTCGCTGAATGCGCGTACCGTGCCGAGCATGCTCACGGTGCGCGGAATGACGTTGTGGATCGTTCCGCCGTGAATCGAAGCGATGGTTACGACCGCCGGTTCCAGCGGATCCACTTGGCGCGCGACGATCTGCTGCATCGACGTAATGAAATTTGCCGCCGTGTAGATTGGATCGACTGCGTCGTGCGGCGCCGATCCGTGACCGCCGCGGCCCAAGACTTGGATTTCGATCGAATCGCTTGAGGCGTAGAACGGCCCCTCGCGAAATCCCAGCATGCCGGCTTGCAACTTGCTGTTGAGGTGCAAGCCGTAGGCGCGTTCGATTCCGAAGCGCTCGATGACGCCCGACTCGACCATCACTCTCGCGCCGCCGTGCCCCTCCTCGGCCGGCTGGAACAGCAGGCAGATCGTCCCGGGCAAACGATCTTTGCCGGCGGCGATCAGCTGCGCCGCCGCAAGCAAAATCGCGACGTGGCCGTCATGCCCGCAAGCGTGCATTTTCCCGCGAACCGTGGAGCGGTACTCGACGTCGTTTTCCTCTTCGATCGGCAAGGCATCCATGTCCGCGCGCAGCATGACGGTGCGCCCCGGCAAGGCACCCTTCATCACGCCGACCACGCCGGTCCCCGCAATGCCGGTGTGGACGTCGAATCCCAGCGTTTGCAGCCGCTGCGCGACGATGCCGGCCGTGCGATGCTCCTCGAACCCAAGTTCGGGATGCTTGTGAAAATCGCGCCGCAACGCGACCACGTCGGCAACGAGTTCGTCCGGGAGTTGCGCCGGAATCGCAGCGGTCACATTCATTACAATGTTTCAGCGATGTTACAAACGGTTAAGGTGCCCCGCGATGGAACCGGAAGGGACTTTTGTCGGAAACGAAGCATACCCTGGCACACGATTTGCGGACCTGGCCAGCAGATGACCACACAGCAGCTCCATGCCGACTACGCCGGATATCATCGAGGCCTCCGGAACCGGCGCGCGCACGCCGCCGGCGCCCGCTCATCGTGGTAGGACTTCCTGCGATCCGGCGGTCGCGGCCGCCGTCACGGTCCTACGGTATTACGTCGCGCTCGACGCTCGCGGCGTCTCGGAGCATTCGTCTGCGGATGGGTCTTCCAACTCGTCGGGCATCGCTTTTCGGCGAACTCGTTAGATTGCTTTTCTCGTAACCGCGTGGTAGGATTTCCGGGTATATCTGGTTTCGAAGTCCGTCGCAGTGTCCTTTCTCAACGGTACCTAGGCGAGTCGAATCAGGCCCTAACAACCACGTAACAAGGAGTCTCGTTTAGTGTACGTCGATGAAATGTTGAACTGCGTGGACTGCGGACGCCAATTCGCGTTCACGGCCGGCGAGCAGCAGTTCTACGCCAGCAAAGGTTTTCAGAACAAACCGAATCGTTGTCCCGATTGCCGTCAGGCGCGCAAGCAGATGCGCAACAGCGGCGGCGGCGGCAGCAGTTCCGGCATGGGCGGCGGGGGCGGCCAGCGCCGCGAAATGTTCCAAGCAACGTGCAGCCAGTGCGGCGGCGTTGCGGAAGTGCCGTTCCAACCGCGCGGCGACAAGCCGGTGTACTGCCGCGATTGCTTCCAATCGCGTCCGTCGTACCGCTGACGGCGCGCAGCTTCGCAAAAGCCGCCCGTTCGGGCGGCTTTTTTATTCCGACGTCCTTCGCGCGAACGCCACCGCAACGCAAACCGCGAGGTTGATCAGCAGCGCAAAGAATCCCGGGTTGATTCCCCACAGCTGCGTGCTGTGGTGCCAGAAATAAAAAGCGGCGATTTCGCCGGCGGCGATGCCGCTGCCGACGGCCCAAGCGTTCGCGCGCTTCCAGTACAGACCGAGAATGAACGCCGGCGCAAACTGCGTGACGCCGTTGTAGTACAGCAACAGCAGATCGACCAGCGTTTGTTTCCAGTACACCCACATCACGAAAGCACCGGCGGCGATCACGATCACCAGCGCGCGCGTCCAGACGGCGTTGCCGAGCACGTTCTTGGCGAATACGCTCGAGGCGCCTATGAGCTGTGCCGACGCCGGAAGCAATGCGGCCAAGCATCCCGCACCGGCGATCAGCCCGAGGATCCACGCCGGATAATACCGCTGCACGACCAGGAGAAACGATTGATCGGCCGCCGGCCCTTTCAATCCCGGCGCGACCACCAGCGCCGTAAATCCGGCGAGGAACACCAGCAGCATGACGATTTGGTACAAGGGTAGATAGATGGCGTTGCGCCGGATGGCGTCGCCGCTTTTCGCGGAATACACCGCCGCGATCGAATGCGGTCCCATGTAGAATCCGACGCTCGTGAGCAGCACCGTCGAGATGTACCAGTTCGTTCCGAACGGCGCGCTGCCGTGCGCGAGCGTGAGCCAGTGCGGCGATGACGCGAGCACGCGATCGAACAGCGCCCCGAAGGAGCCGAAAAAATGCAGCGGCAGAACGATGCCGGCAAAGACCACCGCGCCCAGTACGAGTGCATCCTTGACGATGCTGGCCCACGCGGTGCCGTGTAAGCCCGCAGTGAACGTGAACAGTACCACGAGCGCGAACGCCGCGGCGACCGCGACGGTTGCGTTATAGTGCCCGTAGCCCGCGATCGAAAGGACGATTTGGACGCCGGTAAGCTGCAGCGTCACGTACGGAATGATGAGGAGAAACTGCAGCACCGCGACCGCGGTCGTGAGTACGGCGCTGCCGTAGCGCGCCTGAAAGAAGTCGGGCGACGTGAGCAGGCGCCGTTCTTTTGCGATTCGCCAGAGGTCGGGCAAATAGAAATAGCCGATGACGTAGCCGATCGTGCCGTAAGCCAAGATGTAGAAGGCCGGCGCTCCGCGGCCGTACGCCCACCCCGCAGCACCGAGAAACGTGAAGCTGGTGTACACTTCACCCGCGAGGAGTATCCACAAAAGGAGCGCGCCGAAAGAGCGGCCGCCTACGATATACTGCTGCGGATCCATGCGGATGCGTCGAATGCTGTAGAGCGCGAACGCAATCGTCGCTACTAGAATCGCTCCGGCAATCGCAAGAGCGACCACGGCGGCGTTCACGTACGCCTTTCCATGCGGTACACGAAATAGAGGAACAGCGGCGTAACCGCAACCCAAAAAACGATCCACACGAGCAGAAAAGGAAAGCCGAAGACGCGCGGCTGAAGCGTATTCGCCAGCGGGACCGCGAACGTGAGCATCAACGGCGAGAGTGCGGCAAGCAAGAATCGCATGGCTCTCAATAGTACTACCGGACGATGAACACCTACGATGCCGTCATTATAGGCGGCGGACACAACGGCTTGGTGGCCGCGTGTTACCTCGCGCGCAGCAAGCGAAAAGTCCTCGTTCTGGAGCGACGCTACATCGTGGGCGGGGCGTGCGTCACCGAAGAGCGCACGTTTCCGGGGTTCAAGGTCTCGACCGCTTCCTACGTAAACAGCTTGTTCCGGCCGGAAATCGTTCGCGATCTGCGATTGCGGGAGTACGGCTTCGAACTGATCGAACGAAACCCGGCCTCGTTTTCGCCGTTTCCGGACGGGCGCTATCTGATGCTCGGCGGATCGCCCGAGCAGAACCGCGCCGAAATCGCCAAGTTCAGCGCCAAAGACGCGAACAACTACCCGAAATACGAAGAGATGCTCTTGCGCGTGGCGAGCGTCATCGAGCCCACGCTCGTGCAGACTCCGCCGAACGTGGTCAAACCCGGCGTTTCCGACTTTCTCCGGCTTGCGGCGCTCGGAAAAAGCGCGAAGAAACTGGGCAACGCGATCGACGAAGCGCTGGAGGTGCTCACCGGCGCCGCCAGACCGATTTTGGATCGCTGGTTCGAATCCGAAGAGCTGAAAGCGACGTTGGCTACCGACGCGGTGATCGGCGCATTCGCGGCGCCTTCGATGCCCGGAACGGCTTACGTTTTGTTTCATCACGTCATGGGAGAAGCCAACGGCAAACGCGGCGTTTGGGCGTACGTGCGCGGCGGCATGGGCGGCCTCACCCAAGCGCTCGCCGCGGCCGCAAAAGATCTCGGCGTGGAAATCCGTACCGAGGTCGAAGTCGTGAAGATCCTCACCAAGAACGGCGCGGTGACGGGCGTCGCGCTCTCCGGCGGTGACGAGTATTACGCAAAGACCGTTGCAAGCAGCGTCGACTGCAACATCACGTTCAACCGGCTGCTGGATCCGTCCGAGGTTCCGCCCGCTTTTCGAGCGGCGATCAATCGCATCAGCTACGAGAGCGCCTCGGCGAAAATCAACGTGGCGCTCGAGCGGCTGCCCAGTTTTTCCGCGCTGCCCGGGCACGAACCGGGACCGCAGCATCGCGGAACCGTGCACCTGTGCCCGGATCAGGATTTCATCGAGCGCGCGTACGACGACGCCAAATACGGACAGCCCTCGCGGGAACCGGTGGTGGAGTGTACGATGCCCTCCGCGCTCGATTCAACCGTCGCGCCGCCGGGGAAACACCTCATGTCGATGTTCGTGCAATACGCGCCGTACACGATAAAGGGCGCACAGTGGGACGATTCCGCGAAAAACGCTTTTGCGGATCGCTGCTTCGACGTCGTCGAGCGCTACGCGCCGGGGTTCAAGAGTTCGGTCATCGACCGGCAGACTCTCACGCCGCCCGATTTGGAGGCGACGTTCAATCTGACCGGCGGAAATATTTTCCAGGGCGCGATGAACCTCGATAAACTCTTCGTGTTCCGTCCGGTGCCGGGGTATGCGGGGTACAAGATGCCGGTGAAAGGCCTCTATCTTTGCGGTTCGGCGGCGCATCCGGGCGGCGGCGTAATGGGTGCCCCCGGCATGAATTGCGCGCGCGAAATGCTCAAGGCGGTTTAGGCGATGGCGAGCCGTTCGACGTTTCTTCCCGAGGAGATCCAGCGCTACATCGAAGCGACGACCCTGCGCGATTTGCCGGTCCTGCGCGATCTGCGCGAGGAAACCGCGAAGCATCCGTACGCGGTCATGCAGACCGGCGCGGATCAGGTACAGTTTCTGCAACTGCTGGTGCGCTTGACCGGCGCTCGCCGCTGCATCGAGGTCGGCGTCTTCACCGGCTACAGCGCGCTGGGCGTGGCACTGGCTCTTCCCGGCGACGGCTCGATCGTCGCCTGCGACGTGAGCGAGGAGTACACGCAGGTCGCGCGCCGGTACTGGCAGCGCGCCGGGGTCGCACCGAAGATCGATCTGCGGCTCGCGCCCGCGACGCAGACGCTCGACGATCTGATCCACGAAGGCGGCAGCGGAACTTTCGACTTCGCGTACATCGATGCCGACAAGAGCAGCTACGACGCCTATTACGAGCGTTGCCTGACGCTGCTTCGGCCGAACGCGTTGATGACGATCGACAACGTGCTTTGGGGCGGCGACGTCGTCCGCACCCAAGCCGGCGACGCGGACACGCGCGCGCTGCGAGCTTTGAACGAAAAGGTCGGGCGCGACGAGCGCGTAGACGCGAGCTTGCTTCCGATCGGTGACGGGTTGATGGTGGTGCGTAAACGCTGAAAATCGTCAGCCTGAACTGCAACGGCATCCGTTCGGCGGCGCGCAAAGGGTTTTACTCGTGGATGCAGGAGCAGGATGCCGATTTCGTTTGCCTGCAGGAAACCAAGGCGCAGGAGCATCAGCTTCCGCTGGAGGCGGCAGCGGTTTCGCACTACAGCGGCACCTTTCTGGACGCGGAGCGCAAGGGGTATAGCGGCGTCGCGATCTACGCGAAGCGCGAACCGGAGCGCGTCGTACGCGGGCTCGGCTGGCCGGAATACGATCGTGAAGCGCGCTGGCTGCAATTCGACTACCCCGGCGTGAGCGTCGTGTCGTTTTATATGCCGTCGGGAGCCATGGGGCCGGTACGGCAAGTCGTGAAAGAAGCGTTCATGGAGCGTTTCTTCGGCGAACTCCGCCGCTTGCGCGAAACAGGGCGCGCCTTCGTCATCGCCGGTGACTTCAACATCGCGCATAAGGAAATCGACGTCTACAATCCGGTTCGCTGCAGCAAAATTTCCGGGTTTTTCCCGCACGAGCGCGCGTGGATGGAACGCGTGCTCTCGGAACTGGGCTGGGTCGAC
>Ga0209810_1001420_pt1 | contig 36178 bp, 26 predicted proteins | sample Coa_R1_7_FD_187159 | JGI IMG/M metagenome (GOLD analysis project Ga0209810, IMG submission 187159) | Surface soil microbial communities from Centralia Pennsylvania, which are recovering from an underground coalmine fire - Coalmine... | ecosystem: Environmental > Terrestrial > Soil > Unclassified... | reverse complement strand
CCGTGGTTGTCCACGACGACGTCGACCTCGGAGTCGGCCGCCATCGCCGCCGCATCCTCGTACCAGCGGGCGGCGCTGAGATCGACGCCGCGGTCGCGGCGGCGGTCGCGCGCCGAGACGGCGGCGACGACGAGGCGCCGCCCCGCCCGCTGTGCCACCAGATCGGCGTGGCGCTCCAGCAGCTGCAGGGTGCCGACGCCGACCGTGCCGAGCCCGGCGACGGCAATCTTCAAGGGCGGCTTCACGAGCGGACCATGAGCCTCGGAATCGCAAGGAGCGCAGGCCAGCGGCCGCAGCGCGGCTCTTTGTATCGTCGGGCCGGGAAAGTTTCGACTGTTTTCCGCCGCAGGCGGCGCGGCGGCTCAGTGCAGAAGGCGGATTTCGACGCGTCCCGCCGGTTTTGCGGGCTCGGCCGGTGCGGCCTGCGTCTGCACCTTGTCGGCCGGCACGCCGGCCTGCTTCAGCGCCGCGGCGACCGCCTGAGCGCGGTCGAGCGCGGTCTGAAAGCTCGCGAGCTGCGCCTGCCCGGCGCCCGCCGCCGTCGCGGCGGCATAGGCGACGACGCGCAGCATGCCCGGGCTCTGCTTGAATGCGGCCGCCGCCCGCGCAACCGCCGCGCGGTCGCCGGGGACCAGCGCCGTCGCGCTGCCGGCGAAGTCGATCGTCGCCACCGTGGTCGCGACGAACGGCACCGACGGCTTCGCCGAACCCTGCGGCGGCGTCGGCGGCAGCGGCGCCGTCGGAGTTGGCGGTGCCGGTGACGGCTGAGGGGCGGCAGAGGCCACCGCCGCCGGCGACGGGCTTGGCGCCGGCGCCGCAGAGCTCCACGACACTTGCGGCGGCGCCGACGGCGGCGGGCGTGGCGCGCCAGGCTGCGGCGTCGCGCCGACCTGCGGCGCCTGCAGGTTCGACTCCATCGGCCCTGGTTCCGGCGGCTCGCCCGGTTTGCGGCGTCCGCTCGCGGGCTGGCCGGCGGCCGGTGCGGCGGAGGCGACCTGCGGCGCCGGCGCCGCATCAGGCTTCGGCGCACCGCTGAACGGGACCGCCGGCGCCGCGGCCGCCGCCCGCGGAGCCCGGGGATTGGGGGCAGCCGACGCCGCCGGCGCGGGATTTTCCGCAGCGGCGACGGCCGGAGGCGGCGGCGGTGGCGCCGGGGCCGCGACGGCCCCAGCGCCCGCCGCGGCCGGAGGCGGAGGGGGTGGCGGCGGTGGCGGCGGTGCGCCGCCGGGTGCGAAGCCCGGCTGGAGCTTTTCGCTGGTGTAGGCGGCGTTGCTGCGGTCGGAAACGAGGCTCTGGGTCAGCTTCTTGCGGTCGGCCTCCGACATCGCCCGGGTCGGCGGCGCCGGCACCGTGGCCAAGTTGGGGTAATCCTGCGCCTCGCCGGCGGCGAGGTTGCCGGTGTTCGGGGTCGTCGCCGGGTCGGGGTCGTTCTTGTCGTTGCCGACGAGGTGGCGATAGGTGTCGATCGGGTTGCAGGCGCCAACGGCGGCGCTCAGCAACAGCACCGCCGGCAATGTCCGCCAACACCGGGTCTGAAAGCGGACCGTGCGCAACCTCATCGCCAACCCCGATCGGCCAACCTCAAGGCCGGCCCGCCGCCGGCAGGCGGAACGGCCGCCCGATCGCCAATAATCCCCGCGACCGGTGTATTCGATCCGGCGCGCCGCGTCACTACATTTGATCCCAAAGCAACCGACGGCGGTGCCGCGCCGCGCACCGCCGCCCGCACCGGCCGAGGAAACGCCATGAACGACGCCAGCCGCGGCAACCGCGGCGCCGCACCTTCAACCGACGCCGCCGCGACGTCTCCCGATCCGAGCGAATTTGCCCGCCAGATGGCCGACATCGCCGAGAAGAGCGAGCGCCTCGTCGCGGAGTTCCTCAAGCGCCAGAGCGCCGAGCCGGACATCGGCATCGGCAACGCAATGGCGATCGGCGCCGCCTTCTTCGAGATGACGGCGCGGCTGATGGCGGACCCGGCGCCGCTGGTGCAGGCGCAATTGTCGCTATGGCAGGACTACCTGAAGCTGTGGCAGCGCACCGCGCAGCGTTTCCTCGGCGCCGCCGCCGAGCCGGTCATCGAAGCGCCCGCCGACGACCGCCGCTTTCGCGACGCCGCGTGGAGCGAGAACACCCTCTTCGACTTCATCAAGCAAAGCTACCTGCTGACTGCGCGCTGCATCCAGGGCGCCGTCGCCAATGTCGAAGGCCTCGACGAGCGCACCGCCCGCAAGGTCGATTTCTACACGCGGCAGTTCGTCGACGCCGTCGCCCCGTCGAACTTCCTGCTGACCAACCCGGAGGCGATCCGCGCGACGGTCGAGAGCGGCGGCCAGAACCTGCTGCACGGATTGCAGAACCTGCTCGACGACCTGGAGCGCGGCAAGGGCCGGCTGGCGATCAGCATGACCGACGCCACCGCCTTCAAGCTCGGCGAAAACATCGCCGCGACGCCGGGCAAAGTCGTCTACCGCAACGACCTGATCGAACTGATTCAGTACGCGCCGACCACCGAAACCGTGAAGCGGTGGCCGCTGCTGATCATCCCGCCGTGGATCAACAAGTTCTACATCCTCGACCTGCGGCCGCGAAATTCCTTCATCCGCTGGGCGGTCGAGCAGGGCCACACCGTATTCGTGATCTCCTGGGTCAACCCGGACGAGCGCCTCGCCGCCAAGAGCTTCGACGACTACATGCTCGAGGGACCGCTCGCGGCGCTCGACGCGATGGAGCAGGCGACCGGCGAGCGCGAGGCCAACGTCATCGGCTATTGCCTCGGCGGTACCCTGCTCGCCTGCACCCTCGCCTATATGACCGCGAAGAAGGACAACCGGGTCAAGAGCGCCACGTATTTCGTCACAATGGTCGACTTCGCCGAGGCCGGCGAGCTTTCGGTCTTCATCGACGAGGAACAGTTGACGGCGCTCGAAGAGCGCATGAGCGAGAAGGGCTATCTCGAAGCGCGCGACATGCACACGACCTTCAACATGCTGCGCGCCAACGACCTGATCTGGTCGTTCGTCGTCAACAACTACCTGCTCGGCAAGTCGCCGCTGCCGTTCGACCTGCTCTACTGGAACGCCGACTCGACCCGCATGCCGGCCGCGATGCACAGCTTCTACCTGCGGCGGATGTACCAGCAGAACCGGCTGATCGAGCCCGGCGGCATCGTCCTCGACAACGTGCCGCTCGACCTGCGCAAGATCAAGACGCCGTCCTTCATCCTGTCGACGCGCGAGGACCACATCGCGCCGTGGCGCTCGACCTATGCGGCGACGCAGCTGTACGGCGGCCCGGTCAAGTTCGTGCTGTCCGCCTCCGGCCACATTGCCGGCGTCGTCAACCCACCCGGCGGCAAATACGGCCATTGGGAGAACGACAAGAACCCGGCGACGGCGGAGGAATGGCTCGCGACGGCGACGGCGCACCCCGACTCGTGGTGGCCGCTATGGGCGCGTTGGGTGGCGCGGTACGGCGGCGGCGAGGTGCCGGCGCGCCAGCCCGGCGACGGTAAGCTTACGCCCTTGGAAGACGCTCCCGGCTCCTATGCGCGGGTACGTGCCGAAGACTGAGCTTTCTCGACGGCCCGGAGGGGTGAACTTGCCGGGGCGCGGAGGCTCCCGTACGATGCGTGAGAACCTCAAAGCGGGAGTAGCGCGATGGCAAACGACGTCTCGACGCTGACGCAAAAGCCGACGATGAAGCTTGGGCATGCGAGCGCCGCCAAACCGGTCTTCACGCAGGGCCGCCGGGACTTCTTCAAGTACCGCGACCTAGGCATCCGCGATGCCACGAACGGCCAGATGCGCGGTCAGGTCATGACCGCGATCACCGGCATGACGCAGCCGACCGGCTGGCACTATCACACCTGCGAGGCGCAGTTCGTCTACACCTTGAAGGGCTGGGTCGAGCTGGAATTCGAGGACGGCTCGCTGGTCAAGCTCCAGGCCGGCGACTCGCTGCTAATCCCGGGCGGCCTGCGGCACAACGAGCTGCGCACGTCGGACGATGTCGAGATCCTCGAACTCTCGGTTCCGGGCGAACTCGGGACGGTGCCGTGCGAGCGGCCGCAAGGGGTGCCGGTCCGCAGTTAGTGGTATCCGAGCGGGCGGAGCACTCTCCAAACGAATCGTCATGGCCGGGCTTAGACCCGGCCATCTCCGCGGCCGTCACGAGGTCGCCGGGTCCTAGCCCGGCGATGACGGGACCTAGGCAACGTCAGCCGGCGGTGCTGTAGCCGCCGCTGACGCTGATGGTCTGCCCGGTGATCCAGGCGGCGGCGTCGGAGGCGAGGAAGGCCACCATCGGCGCCACGTCGGACGGGCGGCCGAGCCGGCGCAGCGGATAGTTGCGCACGATGCGCTCGCGGTTGGCGTCGAGCCAGGCCTGGTCGCTGTGGCTGGTCTCGACGAGGCCGAGCGCCACGGCGTTGACGGTAATGCCGGCGCGCCCGAGCTCCTTCGCCAGCGACTTGGTCAGCGCCAGCACGCCGCCGCGGGCCGCGGCCGTCACCGCCAGCCCGGCCTCGCCGACCCGCGCCGAGTCGCCCGCGAGGTTGACGATGCGGCCGCCGCCGGCGGCGGTCATCGCCGGAAGGGCGGCGTGGCAGCAATGGATGACGCCGTACAGCCCGACCTCGATCTGGCGCCGCCAGTCCTCCGGCCGCGTCTCGGCAAAGCGCTGGCGCAGCACGAACCCGGCATTGTTGACGAGGATGTCGAGGCGGCCGAAATCGCCGACAACGCGCTCCATCATCGCTCGCACCGCGTCGTAATCGGCGACATCGCCGGCATAGGCGGCGGCGCGCCCGCCGCCGGCGCGGATGTCGGCGGCCAGCGCCTCGGCCGCCGCCGCCGAGCTGCGGTAATTGACCGCCACCGCCGCGCCCTCCGCCGCCAGCGCCCGCACGATCTCGCCGCCGACATCGCGTGCCCCGCCGGTCACCAGCGCCACCTTGCCGTCCAGACCCAGCTTCATTGCCCCGCCTTTCCCCGCTTCGCCGACACCAGCCGGAACAGCCGCTCCGGGGTCGCCGGCAGTTCGTTAATCTCGATGCCGAGCGGCGCCAGCGCGTCCGAGACGGCGTTGGCGATCGCCGCCGGCGCGCCGATCGTGCCGCCTTCGCCCATGCCGCGGTAGCCGCCGAGCGTCGAGGGCGACTCCGTCTCCAGGTGCAGCACCTCCATCGCCGGGATCTCGCAGGCGCTCGGCAGGACGTAGTCCATGAAGCTCGCGGTCAGGATCTGGCCCTCGGCGTCGTAGACGACCTCCTCGTAGAGGGCGGCGCCGATCCCTTGGGCGACCCCGCCATGCACCTGGCCCTCGACGATCATCGGGTTGATGACCCGTCCGCAATCCTCGGCGACGACGTAGCGCAGCACGCTGACACTAAACGTCTCGCGATCGACCTCGACGACGGCGGCGTGCGTCGCCGAGCTCGTCGTGCCGAAATAGGGGTCGTAGACGCTCGTCGCCTGCAAATCGTCGGCGACGTCCTTCGGCACCCGGCCCATCTCGGAATAGACGGCGCGCGCCACCTCGCGAAAGCTGAGGCGGCGGTCGGTGCCGGGGATGAAGACGTTGCCGTCCGCGGCGGCGACATCCGCCGGCGCCGCTTCCAACAGGTGCGCCGCGGCGCGGATCAGTTTTTCGCGGACCAGGCCGGCCGCCTGGATGGCGGCGCCGCCGGCCAGCACGGCGCTGCGGCTGGCGTAAGTGCCGGTGCCGTGGGCTGTGGCGGCGCTGTCGCCGTGGACGATGCGGATGTCCTCGAAGCGCGCTCCGAGCGCGTCCGCCACGACCTGCGCCAGCGCCGTCTCGAGCCCCTGCCCGTGCGAGGCGACGCCGAACATCGCGGTGACGGCGCCGGTCGCGTCGATGCGCACGGTGGCGCTCTCGGTGCCGGTATTGATCGGCATGCCGGGCGCCGCCGAGATGCGCGAGCCGATGCCGGTCAGTTCGGCATAGGAGGCAAACCCGATGCCGAGCCAGCGGCCGGCGCCGCGCGCCGCCGCCTGCTCGCGGCGCCATTTCTCGTAGCCGAGCGCGTCGCGGGCGCGGCGCAATCCGTCGGCGAAGCCGGCGCGGTCCCAGACGATGCCGGAGCCGGTCTTGTACGGAAACTCCTCTTCGGAGACGAAATTGCGCAGGCGCAGCTCCAGCGGGTCGAGGCCGAGGCGGCGCGCCGCCATGTCGATCAGCCGCTCCATGACGAAGGCGGCGATCGGCCGCCCGACGCCGCGATAAGGCCCCATCGGCGCCTTGCACGTCGCGACCGCGCGCACCGAGCCGCGGTAGTTCGGCATGCGGTACGGCCCCGGCAGGAAACTCACGACCTGCACCGGCTCCAGCACCGCGGTCCAGGGATAGATCGAATAGGCGCCGACATCGCCCAACGCATCGGCAGCCAGCGCGACGATGTTGCCGTCCGAGTCGAGACCGAGCTCGGCCTCGACGATCTCGTCGAAGGCCTGGCTCGTCGTCGTCAGGTCTTCGAGCCGGTCGCTGGTCCATTTGACCGGCCGCCCCAGCCGCCGCGCCAGCAGCGCCACGAGCAGCTCTTCGTGGTAGAGCGAGGCCTTGCCGCCGAACCCGCCGCCGACATCCGGCGCGACGACGCGCAGCCGATTGCCGGGGAGATCGAGCAGTTCGGCGAGCGCGTCGCGGATGATGCCGGGCACCTGCGTCGTCGAATAGAGGGTCAGCGCGTCGCGGCCGCGGTCGTATTCGGCGACGTACGAGCGGTTTTCGATCGCCGCCGGCGTCTTGCGCCGGAAGCGGAAGCGGCCGCCGACCCGCACCGGCGCCGCCGCCAGCGCCATTGCGGCGTCGCCGCGCGCGAAGGTGCGCGCCGCGATGATGTTGCCGCCGGCCTCCTCGTGCAGCAGCGGCGCGCCATCTGTGGCCGCCGCCTCCGGGTCGGCAAGCGGCGGCAGCTTGTCGTAGGCGATATCGATGCGGTCGAGGGCGTCCTCGGCGACGTAGCGGCTTTCGGCGACGACGGCGACGACCGGCTCGCCGACGAAGCGCACCTTGTCGGCCGCCAGCAGCGGCATCGTCGTCGCGCGGTAGTCGCGCATGCGCGAGGTGGCGCGGATCGGCTTGACGACGCCAGCGAGATCGGCGGCGGTCATGATCGCGGCGACGCCGGGGAGGCGGGCCGCGCCAACGTCGATGCCCGCAATGCGCGCGTGCGCCTCGGCGCTGCGCTTGACGCCGAGATGCAACAGCCGCGGCGCCGTGCGGTCGTCGACGAACGTGCCGCTACCGCTCAGCAGCCGCGGGTCTTCGCTGCGCTTGACCCGCGCCCCCACCAGCTTCGGCCTGCTGTCCACCTCCATGAGGGCACTGTAACGCAAGGCCGCCCGGCGGGGAGCGGCGAATGCGTGCCGCGATGGCGCCGGCCCTCTATGCTGCGTGCAATGCTGACGCTGCCGACGCCTGTTGCCGTTCTCGACGTCACCGCTGACGACGGCGCGACGTTTTACGTGCGTCGGCACGGCAAGCCTGGTGCGACACGCATCCTCGTCAGCCATGGCAACGGCTTTGCGGTGGATGGCTATCTGCCGTTCTGGAGCCCCCTCCTCCGCGACTTCGATGTCGTCGTGTTCGACATGCGCAATCACGGGCGCAATCCGCCGGCCGCGCCACCGAACCACGGCTACGATCAGTTCGCCCGCGACTTTGCGGTGCTGCGGCGCGCGGTGGGCGAGGCGTTCGGAACGCGGCCGACCGCCGGGCTCTTCCATTCGATGACGGCGCAGACCGCGATGAAGGATGCGCTCCAAGGCGGCTTGTGGGACGCGCTGGTGCTGTTCGACCCGCCGAACGTGCCGCCGCCGGACCGCCCCGTCCACAAGGCGATGGCCGCCTTTGAGCATCGCTTGGCGCATTGGGCGCAAGGCCGTCGCCGGCACTTCGCCGATCCCCGCGAACTCGCCGCCGATTATGCCGGGACCCGCGCCGGCGGCGGCTGGGTGGCGGGGGCGCACGAACTGATGGCGCGTTCGGTGCTGCGGCGCCGCGCCGCCGACTGGACCTTGTGCTGTCCGCCAGAGCTCGAAGCGCAGATTTATCTAGACGGCATCACGCTGGGGCTGTGGCCGCGGCGTCAGGACTTCGCGATGCCGGTCAAAATCGTCGCGGCCGATCCGGACGAGCCGCGTCCGGTTCCGACGGCCCTCTCGAACCAGGCCCTGGCGCGCGAGGGGAGCTTCGACCACGTCGCGATCCCGAACACGGGCCACCTGCTGCAGCTGCAAGACCCAATGGCGTGCGTCGAAGCCGCCGTGGATTTCCTCCGTGGCCTCGGCCTCGCCCGTTGAGAGTTTGCGGGCGCGGACATGGAACCTGTTGCGATGTTCGGCATTCGCAACAAAAACGGCACGTGTGCAATTTGCGATGACATGGTGACGCCGCCCGAGCAAGCTGGTAGGGATTGGCGTTATCCCTGTTCCCCCTTTGGCCGCCTTGCCGCCGGCCCTCTACGCGACAGCGCCGCCTGTCGGTAAAGACGAAAGCGATACGATGGACCTGCGCGACACGATCCGCACTTATCGTTTGTTTTCCGGCTCTTACGATATCGTTTTCGGTCCCGTCTTCCATCCCGGCCGCAAGGAGGCGGTACGCGTCGCCAACGACCGTCCGGGTCAGCGCATCCTGGAGGTCGGGGTCGGCACCGGTCTGTCGCTGCCGCATTTCCGCCGCGACTCGCAGGTGACGGGGATCGACATTTCCGAGGAGATGCTCGCCAAGGCGCGGCAGCGGGTGGAGCGGGAGCGGCTCGACCACGTCGCGGCATTGCATGTCATGGACGCCGAGAATCTCGACTTCGCCGACAATTCGTTCGACGCGGTGCTGGCGCTCTACGTCGCGTCGGTGGTGCCGAGCCCGGCGCGCTTCGCCGCCGAGATGCGCCGGGTCTGCATCCCCGGCGGCACGATCGTACTGGTCAACCACTTCACCAGCGAGAACCCGGTGCTGCGCTTTGCCGAGCGGCGCCTGGCGCATCTCGCGCGCCACATCGGCTTCCACGCCGACTTTCCGCTCGACGATTTCCTGCACGACAGCGCCCTGACCGTGCGGGAGATCCGCCCGAGCAACCTGTTCGGCTATTGGCGGCTGTTGCGCTGCGTCAACGAGAAGCCCGCCTCGACCTTGTGCTGACGCTCAGCCCGAGACGGCGTAGCGAGCGGTCGCCGGCGCAGCCGCTTCAAGGATTTTCCGCGGCAGCAATTCCTCATACACCGCCAGCGTCTCGGCGCACATCCGCTCGCGGGTGAAGGCCGCGGCGACATGGGCGATCGCCCGCCGCGCGTAGCGCGCCCGCGCCTCCGCATCGAGCGCCAAGGCATGGGCGAGCGCCGCCGCCAGCGAGTCGGGGTCGCGCGGCCGGGCGAGCCAGCCGGTCTCTCCCGGTATGACCGTTTCGCGCGCGCCCCCGTGGTCGGTCGCGACGACGGGGCGCCCCATCGCCTGCGCTTCGACGATGACCCGGCCGAACCCTTCGGGATCGGCCGAGGCCGAGACGACCACGTCGGCCAGCATGTAGGCCGCCGCCATGTCGCGGCAGCCTTCGACGATGCGGAAGGCTTCGCCGATGCCGCTGCGGGCGATGGTCCGCTCGAGCTCGCGGCGGAAGCCGCCGCGCTGCGGTTCGCCGACGAGGACGACGCAGAGGTCGCGGCGGCCGAGGCGCGCGACCGCGGCGATCAGGTCGAGGCTGCCCTTCCAGCGCGTCAGGCGGCCGGGCAGCATGACCACCGGCGCCCCGTCCGGAACGCGCCACTGCCGCGCCAGCGCCGCCACCCGTTCCGCGCCCACCTTTGCCGGATCGAAGATCGCCATATCGACGCCGCGGTGGATCGTGCGGAGCCGCTCGTCGCCGATGCCGTAGGTGCGGGCGGCGTGCTCGGCCACGAAGTGCGAGATCGCGATGACGCGATCGCCGCGCGCCATGACCGCGTTGTAGTGCCGTTTGAACGGGAGGTCGGTGGGATACACGTTGTGGAAGGTCGTCACGAAGCGCCGGCCGGTCATCCGCACCGCGCGCCAGGCGCTCCACGCCGGCGCCCGGCTGCGCGCGTGCACGATGTCGATGCCGAGGCGTTCGATGAGTTCGCCGAGCGCTTCGCCATTCCGGCATATCGTAATCGGGTTCTTCGACGCGAGCGGGAGTTCGACATGCTCGGCGCCGGCCCGCGCCAGTTCGCGCACCATCGGTCCGCCCGCCGAGGCGACGCAGGAGCGCCACCCGGCCGCGGCGAGGGCGCCCGCTATCTCGATCGTGCCGCGCTCGACGCCGCCGGAGACGAGGCTCGGCACGACCTGCAGCACCGCCGGCGGGCGCCCTTCAGCCGAGGTTGGCGCAATGCTATCCTCATCCCGCATGAAGCTGCCGCCCGGACCTCGATGCCGTCCTCCGCCGATCCCGGGAGTCTAGCACGGCCCGACGGGGCCACAATCGCGTACCACCGGCTTCTCGGAGCCGCGCCCGGCATCGTCTTCCTCGGCGGGTTCCGGTCGGACATGAGCGGGACCAAGGCGCTGTTCCTCGAGCGGTTCTGCCGCGAGCGCGGCCGCGCCTATGTCCGCTTCGACCATTTCGGGCACGGCGTGTCGAGCGGCGACATCCGCGACGGCACCGTCGGCCGCTGGGCGGAGGACGCCGCCGCCGTCATCGACGAACTGACGCAAGGCCCGCAGATCCTCGTCGGGTCGAGCATGGGCGGATGGGTCATGCTGCTCGCGGCGCTGGCGCGCCCGCGGCGGGTGCATGCGCTCGTCGGCGTCGCCGCCGCGCCGGATTTCACCGAGGACCTGCTGTGGCCGCGGCTCACCCCGGCGCAGCGGCGCGAGATTGCGGAAAGCCGGCGGATCACGCTGCCGTCCCCCTACGATCCCGAGGGTTACGTCTACACGCTGCGGTTGATCGAGGACGGCCGGCGGCACCTGCTGCTGCGCGGCCCTATCGGCGTTTCGTGTGCGGTGCGGCTGCTGCACGGGATGGCGGACGAGTCGGTGCCGTGGGGCACCAGCCTTACCCTCGCCGACCGTCTCGAAAGCCGGGATATCGTCGTGACGCTCGTCAAGGACGGCGACCACCGGCTGTCGCGCGAGTCCGATCTCGCTCGCCTGGGGCAGACCCTCGACGGGCTGCTGTAGCCGGCTTTTGCGGCCCCCGCCCCGCCGGCGGCGCTATGGCACGAAGACCAGCGTCGTGTTGAAGGCGCTCGCCGCGGGCACGATGATGCGCCCCGCCTCGACCCGCGCGCCCGGCGCGTTGCGCACAAGCCGCGCCGTATCGGGAAGCGAGGCGACCGCGAGCACCGCCGCGGCAAGATATTCGCTGCGCCCGGCGGGATCGGGCGCGTCGTCGAATTCGGCGGCCACCGCGACGGGCGGAGCCAGCTCCACGCGCGCCGTGCCGGCCTGAAGCAGCCGCCGCTCGCCGTCGGCAACGACCGCGCTTGAGCCGAACAGCGCGCGGAACAATTCCGCCGTCCGCTCCGGCGCCGGGGTCGCGACGACGACGCGGGCGATCGCGCGGGCGCCGTTCGGATGCGCCTGCCATTCCGGCCGCCATACCAGCTCCGGGGTCAGATGCTCGCAGAAATAGACCCGGCCCATCGCCACCTGCTTTGGGTCGAGCCGGGTCGTGCGGAAGCGGGCATCGCTCGTGGCGCGGGCGAGCGTAACAGGGCGCGAGAAGGCTTGCACCGGCTGGATCGGCAGCCCGGCGGCAGCTGCATGGTCGTGGGTTCGGTCGGCGTCGTCGGTCTTGAACACGAGGCCGTTGAGGCCGACGGGGAACGGCAGAATTTCGCCGCGGACGGCGCCGCCGGCGCCAAACCCGAGCAGCTCCAGGTAGTCGTCGGCGAACATCGCCAGGTGGTTGCTCGACCCCAGCGTGTGATGGCCGCGCGGGGTCATTCGAAAGCCGAGCGAGGTGAAGCGCTCCGCCGCCTCGTCGATGCGGTCGCGCACATCGATGACGATGTGGTCGAGAACAGCTGACGGTGGCGCCATGGCTTTGCGTCGGTTGCTGCCGGGCAAACCTGGGCCGGCTCCACATGAGGGAGTCCGCAACCGCGACCTGCCGCACGGCAGGCCGCGGCGCGAGCACTCAGATCAGCGTGATGTGGTCGGCTTCAAGGCCCTTTTTCCCGTCGACGACCTCGACCCGCACCCGCTGGCCGGGCCCGAGGGCGTTGACGCCGCTGCGGCGCAGCGCGGTGATGTGGATGAACACATCCTTGCCGCCGCCGTCGGGCGAGATGAAGCCATAGCCCTTCTCCGCCTCGAACCACTTGACCGCACCCTCCATCGTCGTCGACGGGCGCGGTGCGGCGCTGCGGCGGTCCATGTTGAGCGGCACGGCCGTGCTGTTGTCGACGTTCAGCACGTTGGTCACAAGCGGGCCTTTCGCGCCGGCGCTGATCTCGCACGAGATCGAGGCGCCTTCGCGTACGTCTTCGATGCCGGCGCGGCGGAGGATCGCCATCGGCAGGAACGCGTCCTGCGTCCCGTCGGACAAGGTGACAAAGCCAAAGCCCTTGCTGGCGTTGAACCATTTGACTTTGGCGTCGACGAGACGGCCAGGGGGGGTGTCTTCGCGGAAGAAGGCGGGGCGGCGGTCGTACATAGGTCCTCTAAACGTAGAATTGAATGCGGCGAGCGCAGGGGACACTAGAGGATAGCGTAAAAAGGTCGCATAACGCCAGCGCCACGTCGCAATTCCGCCGCTTGCGCCGCCAAATCGCCCGACAAATGCCGGCGTTGCCGCAATCGGACGAGCCGCCGCCGTCGATCGCGCGGCGCGCGAACTATACGATAAGCCGTGCGAACGGAGCCGTTCTTCGCATTGAGTGGTCATGGCCGGGCATGGCCCGGCCATCGGCGGAGCCCAGAGATCGCCAGCTCGAGCCCGGCGATGACGAGAAAGAAACTAGCCGGGATACGCCACCAGACGGCAGTTCTGCTCGCCCAGCCCTTCGACCGAGAGCCGCATCCGGTCGCCCGGCTTGAGGAACTGCGGCGGCTTCATGCCGACCGCCACCCCCGACGGAGTGCCGGTCGGGATCACGTCGCCCGGCATCAACGTCGTGAAATGACTGACGTAGCTGACGATGTGGTCGATGCCGAAGATCAGGTCGGAGGTGTTGCTGTTCTGGACGCGCTTGCCGTTGATCTCGGTCCACAATTGCAATTTACCGGCGTCGCCGACCTCGTCGGCGGTCACCATCCAGGGGCCGAGCGGGCAGAACGTGTCGCAGCTCTTGCCCTTCGTCCACTGGCCGCCCCGCTCCATCTGGTAGGCCCGTTCGGAGACGTCGTTGACGACGCAGAACCCGGCGATGTGCTTCGGCGCGTCATGCACCGCGACATAGCGCGCGGTGGTGCCGATGACGATGCCGAGCTCGACCTCCCAGTCGGTCTTCTCCGAGCCTTTCGGGATGATCACGTCGTCGTTGGGGCCGCAGATGCTGGTCGTCGCCTTCATGAAAAAGATCGGCTCGGACGGGATAGGCATTCCCGCCTCCTGCGCATGCAGCCGGTAATTGAGGCCGATCGCGACGATCTTGCCGACATTGCCGACGCACGGCCCGATCCGCGGTGAGCCGTCGACGGCCGGCAGGCTCGCCGGGTCGAGCGCCTTCAGCCGCGCCAGCGACGTCGGGCTGAGGGTCGTGCCGTCGATGTCGCGTACCACGCCGGAGAGGTCGCGGACCTGCCCGTTGCGGTCGAGCATGCCAGGCTTTTCCTGGCCCTGCGGCCCATAGCGTAGAAGCTTCATTGCTGTTCCTCCTGCTGATCGGTGCGGCGCCCTACAGCGTAAAGCCGCCGTCGATGATGTGGATGGCGCCGGTCGTGAACCGTGACTCGTCCGAGGCGAGGTAGACCGCCAAAGCCGCCACCTCCTCCGGCGTCCCCAGACGGCCCAGGGGCTGGCGTTCGACGAAGGCGCGCCGCGCCGCGTCGGTGCCGCCCGGCAACAGCACGCCTTGCATCGCGATGCGGTCCTCCAGCGACGGCGTCGCGATCGTGCCGGGGCAGATCGCGTTGCAGCGAATGCCGGCATGGATGAAGTCGATCGCCACCGCCTTGGTCAATCCGATGACCGCCGCCTTGGTCGCGCCGTAGACGCAGCGGTTGGGCGCGCCCTTCACCGAGGAGACGGTGGACGACATGTTGATGATCGACGCGCCCGCCCCGCGCGCCACCATCTTCGGCAGAAAGGCGCGGATCGTCAGGTACATCGAACGGACGTTGAGGTTGAAGGACAGGTCCCACTCGTCCGGCTCGACATCGAGGATCGTGCCGTGATGCACGAAGCCGGCGCAGTTGAACAGAACGTCGAGCTCCGGCAGTTCGTCGGCGAGCGCGCCGATTGCCGCCGCGTCCGTGGCGTCGAGCTTGCGGGTCGCGATCAGCGCATCGGAGAGACCGGCGAGCTTGTTCTCCGCAATGTCGGTGGCGAGCACGCTCGCCCCTTCGGCCGCAAAGGCCAGCGCCGTGGCCCGGCCGATGCCTTGTCCCGCCGCCGTCACCAGCGCCCGCTTACCCGAAAGCCTGCCCGCCATCGTCGCTCCCGCTGCAACCGCGAGGCAAATTGCCACGCCGGCGGCGCGGGCGCAAATCGTGAGGCGCGCCGCGCCGTTCGCCGCGGCAGGGGTCGGTCGCAGCGGCCGCCGCTTCCAATTTCGACGGTGACACCTCCGGCCGGCTCGACTAGGCTCGCCGCAACGGCCCCACCCAGGGAACCGACGAACCGGGAGCGCTGCAAAACCGTTCCCAGAGCATGCGGAGCAACACGTCCAACCGGCGGCATCAAACGCGGCCGCCTCAAGGGAGACAGAACGGGATCGCGCCGACCGGCTAGCCAACCTATTGCATTTCCAGGGCTGACATAGCAGCGACTCGACCGCGCTGACTTCCGGCTGCCGCAGCCGCCCGATTGGACCGCACATGGGAGAACACCATGAGGTCTAACGGCGTCGGCAATGGCGCGGGGATGCCCGCCAGCCACATACTCGGACGCAAACTCGACAGCATTCCGTTCAGCGCCTACCACGTCGTGCTGATCGTGGTGCTCGGCTTCGTCGGCTTCGTCGAGGGGTACGACCTGGCCCTTAGCGGGTCGCTGCTCGTGCTCGCGAAGCAGCCCTTGCACATGACGCCGCAGGAGATCCGGTGGCTCGCCGTCGCACCGCAATTCCTCGTCGTGCTCGGCGGCTTCAGCGCCGCCGCGATGTCAGACCGGGTCAGCCGCGTCGGGGTCATGCAGGTCGGCGTCATCATCAGCACGCTGTGCACCCTCCTGATCGTGCTGGCCAACGACGCCGAGGAGCTGATCGTCCTGCGCCTCATCACCGGGTTCGGGCTCGGCTTCACGATCTCGGCGCCGTTCCCGATCGCGGCCGAACTGATGCCGGCGCAGCACCGCCGCACCTACGGCGCGATCTACGAGGTGATGCTGGCGCTGTCGTTCACGCTGCTGCCATTGGCCGGCGGGCTGCTCGCGCATACCACCGACGGCTACCGCTACGTCGGTTTGCCCGGCGGCGTTACGCTCTTCATCGCGCCGGTGCTGATCTACTTCTTCATCCCGGAAAGCCCGCGCTGGCTGTTGCGGCGCGGTCGCATGCAGGACGCGGTCGATACCGTCAACCTGCTGATCCGCCGCTGCGGCAACAAGATTGCGCCGCTGACGCTGCCCGAGCTCGGCTCCAACGTGAATGTCGCCCGCGAGCAGCTGCCGCCCTTCTCCGCCTTGTTCGCGCGCGGCCAGCTGCGCTGGACCGTGGTCGGCATCCTGTGCGGGCTGTGCGGCGCCAGCTGCTACTACTGCTCCGCGATCCTGTTGCCGAAGGCGCTGGTCGATCAGGGCGCCGGCGTATCGCTAAGCTTCGGCCTCAGTACGCTGATCTTCGGCGCCAGCATCCCCGGCAAGCTGTTCAACGGCTTTATCATGGAAATCCTCGGCCGGCGCTGGACGATCACCCTGGCCTTCCTGTGCGCGATCCCCGGCCTGTTGCTGATGATGATGGCGCACAGTTTCGGCGCTTCGGCGCAGATCGTGTTCATCGCGGGAGTCGTCATCACCGGGTTCACGGTGCTGTCCTGCTTCCCGGCGGTGCGGGTCTACATCTCCGAGCAGTTCCCGACCGCGTTGCGCGGCCGCGGCCATTTCTTCGACGAGTCGGCGGCGCGGCTGCTCGCGGGCGTATGCCTGCCGTTCCTGCTGGAGCCGTACACCGGGTCGGCAACGATCTTCTTCGGCACGCTGGCGGTCATCGTCACGACCGGCGCGCTGGTGCCGGTGCTGTTCGGCCGCGAGACCATCGGTCAGCTCGAAAGCTTCACCGAGACCGAACCGTTGCCCGCCGGCGACGCAGCCTTCGAGCCCGCCGGCTGACCTCACCGAACCGCTCTATCCCCTCCGTCGTCAGACGGAGGGGGGATAGGGCGATCGGTTCGCAGACAACCAAGATGCACCTTGCCCGGCCTTGGGCCGGGCATCCACGCCATCTTCGGCTGATCGTCGTAGCCGAATCGGCGTGGATGGCCGGGACACGCCCGGCCAAGGCGGCTTGTGCGGAGAGTGCCCCCCGTTGGCCATTGTTATCGTCATGCCGGCGGAGGTCGGCATCCACATGTCCGAAAACCGAGCGGCTGACCGGTGGGTCCCGGCCTGCGCCGGGACGACGAAAGAGCAGCGTGGCGACCGGCGAAATCTCGGAGTCAGGACACCAGCCGTACTTGGCGGGACAGCTTCAATAACTCGGCTTTGAGGCGAACGGGGTCAGCTGGAGTTCGTGCGTCCAGCATGAGCGGTCTTGCGTGTGCAGGTAGTAGAACGCCTCCGCGATCTTCACCGGATTGATCACGAGGTCGGGGCGGTTCTGGTTGCGCGGCAACGCCCGCGTGCCGGGAGAGTCGATCGTGCCGTCGATGACGATGTTGGCGACGTGGATGCCGTGCTCCGAGTATTCCTCGGTAAGCACCTGTGCCAAGGTGCGCATCATGACCCGCGGATAATAGAGAGACTGCCCCGTCTGCCGCTTGCGCCCACGGAGCGAGCTAGAATTGTTGGAAAAGAAGAACGACCCGTGCCCCTTCTTGCGCATCGCGGGCAGAACTTCCTTCGCGACGAGGAAAGGGCCGCGGCAGGCGATATGCTGCGTCGTGTCGAACATTTCGACCGGGATGTATTCGAGCAATTCCTTGTCGGGCGGCAGGTCGCGGCCTTCGAGATAGCCGGCGTTGTAGACGAGCACCTCGGGCTCGCCGGCTTCGCGGCGGACCGTTGCGAAGGCCGAAGCGATCGAGTCCTGCGAGACGAGATCGAGCTCGACGATCATGCATTCGCCGCCCTGGTCGCGGATCGCGCCGGCCAGCTCCTTGGCGTTCGCCTCCTTGCGGGTCGTCAGAACGACGAAGAAGCCTTCCTGCGCGAATTTTTGTGCGATCGCGCCGCCGACGCCCCAGCGCACCCCGACCGGAAGATGGCTGTCATCCACGGTCTTGCCGTGCGCCAGCAGGGTGTTTCGGCCGTCCGACTGCCATTTCGACGTGGCGCCGACGACAACGCAAACCTCCTTGCCCTTGCCGTTTGCTTTGCGGGTGTCGCTCATGGAGAACCTTTCTGCCGGTGCCGGATTCTGACCGCGCGTCTGTGGCGCATCGCGCAGCCTAGCCCGAGATCGCGCCCGAGAGGAATGCCTCAGCCTCCGCGCGCCGAACCACGCCGGAACCCGCTGGTTGCGACCGCCGCATGATGTAGACTCAAGCGGTACAAACGAGGCGCATGCCGCTCTCCACGCTGCTCGTGCCGCCACGTTGGCCTGTTGAAAAGGAGAAGGGATGCGGAAGACCCATGTCGCCGTTTGGCTCGCGCTGGGCGCGGCGATGCTGGCGGCGCCGCCGGTGGCGGCGGCCGGCGGCCTCGCCGACGGCACGTATGACTGCGGCGGCGGCTATACCTACCGCGCGATGGGCAAGGTGGACATCAAGGGCGACCAGTACCGCTACCGCCCCTACGACGATCCCGGCGGCAGCTTCGCGCCCTACACGGTCGAGCCGAACGGCGCGATCCGCTGGGGCGGCCATTTCGGCGGCCTCGACGACCCGCCGGCGCGCATCGTCGACTCGACGCGGGAGAGCTTCGGCTTCAACGTCCGCTACCAGGGCAGCCCGGGCGCCCTCATCAATACGATGAGCTGCCACGCGCCGGGCAAGTAGCGCCGCGGGCGTGCGTCACGCTCCCCAGCGCCAGTCGCGCACCTCCGGCATGTCGTCGCCGTGGGTGCGGACGTAGTGGCGGTGCTCGGCGAGCTTGTCGTGCAGTTTCTGCTTGAGGTGGGCGCCCACGTCGCGCAGCCGCGGCACCCGGTCGATCACGTCGATCGCCAGATGGAACCGGTCGAGACGGTTCAGCACCGTCATGTCGAACGGCGTCGTCGTCGTGCCCTCCTCGATATAGCCGCGCACGTGCATGTTGTCGTGGTTGGCACGGCGGTAGGTCAGGCGGTGGATCAGCCAGGGATAGCCGTGAAACCCGAAGATGACCGGCCTGTCGCGGGTGAACAGCGAGTCGAAGTCGGCGTCGGAGAGGCCGTGCGGGTGCTCGGTCGCCGGCTGCAGGGTCATCAGATCCACGATGTTGACGACGCGCAGCTTGAGGTCGGGGAATTCGCGGCGCAGCAGATCGACGGCGGCGAGCACCTCCAGGGTCGGGATGTCGCCGGCGCAGGCCATCACCGCATCCGGCTCGGCCTTCTCGTCGTTGCTCGCCCAGCGCCAGATGCTGGCGCCCTGGGCGCAGTGGCGGACGGCGGCCTCGATGTCGAGGTACTGCAGCGCCGGCTGCTTGCCGGCGACGATGACGTTGACGTAGTTGCGGCTGCGCAGACAGTGGTCGACGACCGAGAGGAGGCAGTTGGCGTCGGGCGGCAGATAGACGCGGACGACGTCGGCCTTCTTGTTGACGACGTGGTCGATGAAGCCGGGATCCTGATGGCTGAAGCCGTTGTGGTCCTGGCGCCAGACGTGGCTCGTCAGCAGGTAGTTCAGCGACGCGATAGGCCGCCGCCACTCGATGTGCCGGATGCCCTTCAGCCACTTGGCGTGCTGGTTGAACATCGAATCGACGATGTGGATGAACGCCTCGTAGCACGAGAAGAAGCCGTGCCGGCCGGTCAGCAGGTAGCCTTCGAGCCAGCCCTGGCAGAGGTGCTCGCTCAGCACCTCCATGACCCGGCCGTCGGGAGCGACGTGGTCGTCGGTCGGCAGGATTTCGGCGGTCGAGACGCGGTTCGTGACCTCGAACAGCGCGTCTAGCCGGTTGGAAGCGGTCTCGTCCGGTCCGACGACCCGGAAATTCTGCGGGTTGCGCCGCACGATATCGCGCAGGAACTGCCCCGCCACCCGGGTCGCCTCGCCCTGAACCGCGCCCGGCTTCTCGACCCGTACCGCGTAGTCGCGGAACTGCGGCAGGATCAGCTCGCGTAACAGCAGCCCGCCGTTGCTGTGCGGGTTGGCGCTCATGCGCCGGTCGCCCTGCGGCGGCAGCGCCCGCAGCTCGGGAACCGGCGTCCCCTCCTCGTCGAACAGCTCCTCGGGGCGGTAGCTGCGCATCCACTCTTCGAGCATCCGTAGATGCGACGGCTTTTCGGCGAGGTTCGCGAGCGGCACCTGGTGGGCCCGGAAGGTGCCTTCGACCTGGACCCCGTCCACCTCTTTCGGTCCGGTCCAGCCCTTCGGGCTGGCGAGCACGATGACCGGCCAGGGGTGCCGCTCGCGAAACCCGTCGCGGCGCGCCTCGCGCTGGATCGCGGCGATCTCGTCGAGCGCTTTGTCGAGCGTGTCGGCCATCAGCTGGTGCATCTGCGCCGGGTCGGAGCCTTCGACGAAGAAGGGGCGGTAGCCGTAACCCTTCAGCAGGTCGGCAAGCTCGGCGCGCGGGATGCGCGCCAGCACGGTCGGGTTGGCGATCTTGTAGCCGTTGAGGTGCAGGATCGGCAGCACGGCGCCGTCGCGCGCCGGGTTGAGGAACTTGTTGGAGTGCCAGGAGGCGGCAACCGCGCCGGTTTCGGCCTCGCCGTCGCCGATGACGCAGGCGGCGATCAGCTCGGGGTTGTCGAACACCGCGCCATAGGCGTGCAGCAGCGAATAGCCGAGTTCGCCGCCCTCGTTGATCGAGCCCGGCGTTTCCGGCGCGGCATGGCTGGGCACGCCGCCGGGAAACGAGAACTGCCGGAACAGGAGCTGCAGGCCCTGGGCGTTCAGCGGGACGTGCGGGTAGACCTCGCTGTAGGTGCCCTCCAGCCAGGCGTTGGCGACCATGCCGGGGCCGCCGTGGCCGGGGCCGCAGACATAGATCATGTCGAGGTCGCGCGCCTTGATCGCCCGGTTGAGGTGGACGTAGACGAAGTTGAGGCCCGGCGTCGTGCCCCAATGGCCGAGCAGGCGCGGCTTGATGTGGTCGAGGCTCAGCCGGTCGCGCAGGAGGGGGTTGTCGAGCAGATAGATCTGCCCGACGGAGAGGTAGTTGGCGGCGCGCCAGTAGGCGTCCATTCGCGCCAGCTCGTCGTGCGACAGCGGTCCCGCCGTCGCGGCCGGCGCAGCGGTGTCGGGTGGGGTCATGTTCTGCCTCCCTCGGGCGCAAGGTCTAGGCGGCTAACGGCGCGTGCCGCCGATCATCGCAAGCGTGTGGCAGGCGATCGTCAGCTCCTCGTCGGTCGGAATCACCATGACCGCGACGACGCTCGATGTTGTCGAGATGCGCTCAGCATGCCGCTCGTTCGCCGCTTCGTCCATCGCGATGCCGAGCCAGCCGAGGCGCCGGCAGACGGCGGCGCGGATCGGCGCGGCATGCTCGCCGATGCCGGCGGTGAAGACGAGGCCGTCAATGCCGCCGAGCGCGGCGGCCATCGCGGCCGTGTGCTGCGCGATGCGGTAGACGAACAGCTCCACCGCCTCCTTCGCCTCCGGGCGCGGGCTGGCGAGCAGCTCGCGCATGTCGCTGGCGAGGCCGGAGACGCCGAGCAGCCCCGAACGATGGTACAGCAGGTCCTCCAGCTCGGCGGCGCTGCTCCCTTGCTGCAGCAGGTAGAGCAGGACGCCGGGGTCGAGCGCGCCGCACCGCGTCCCCATCACGAGGCCGTCGAGCGCGGTAAAGCTCATCGTCGTGTCGATGCTGCACCCGTCGCGCAGGGCGCAGAGGCTGGCGCCGTTGCCGAGATGGGCGACGACGACGCGCTTCAGCTGCGGCGCGATGTCAGCGAGGCGGCCGGCGATGAACTCGTAGGAGAGGCCGTGAAAGCCGTAGCGGCGGATGCCTTCGCCCTCGTAGCGGCGGGGCAAAGCCAGCCCCCGCGCCACCGCCGGCATCGTGCGGTGGAAGGCGGTGTCGAAGCACACCACCTGGGGCAATTCGGGCCGCGCCGCCGCCAGCGCCCGCACCGGAGCGAGATTGTGCGGCTGGTGCAGCGGCGCCAGCGGCACGAGCGCTTCGAGCGCCGACATGACGGGCGGCGTCGCCACGGCCGGGGCCGTGAAATCGGCGCCGCCGTGGACGACACGGTGCCCGGCGCCGCGCAGGGCGCTGCCGTCGAGCCGGCCTTGGATCTCGTCGAGCACGGCCGCGAGCAGATCCTCGTGACGGAGCGTGCCGCCCTCCGCCCATTCCCGCTGGGCCAGGAACCGGCCGGCGGCATCGTGGATCGCGAGGCGCGGCGCGGTGCCGATGCCTTCGAGCAGGCCCTTGGCGGCGAGCGCAAGGCCGCCGCTGTCCTCGCCGATCCGGTAGACGGCGAACTTGATGCTGGACGAGCCCGCGTTGACGGTCAGGATGGCGTCGGGCATGGCGGCAACCGCAGGCCGTGAAACTTGCGCTTGTCACTAACGCCGGGCCAGCGGATTGTCGCCGGCTCAGGCGCATCGAGCCGGGAGAACGGCATGAAATTCGGCATTTTCTATGAGCTGCAACTGCCGCGTCCGTGGGGGCAGGGGGACGAGGCGCATCTCTATCACAACGCGCTCGACCAGCTCGAACTCGCCGACCGGCTCGGCTACGACTACGCCTGGGAGGTCGAGCACCATTTTCTCGAAGAGTATTCGCACTCTCCGGCGCCGGAAGTGTTTCTCGCCGCCGCCAGCCAGCGCACGAAGAACATCCGCCTCGCGCACGGCATCATGCAGCTGACGACGACTCACCCGGCGCGCTGCGCCGAGCGCATCGCCGCCCTCGATATATTGAGCCGCGGCCGCGTCGAGTTCGGCACCGGCGAGAGCGCCAGCATCACCGAATTGCAGCCGTTCGGGGTCGCGTTCGAGGAGAAGCGCGCGATCTGGGAGGAGGCGATCCGCGCCATTGTCCCGATGTTCCGCGACGGCGGCTGCGAGCACCACGGCAAGTACTTCCAGATGCCGCTGCGCAACGTCGTGCCGAAGCCGGTGCAGAAGCCGCACCCGCCGCTGTGGGTGGCCTGTTCGGCGCTGGAGACGATCGAGATGGCCGGACGGCGCGGCCTCGGCGCGCTCGCCTTCCAGTTCCTGTCGGCCGACGCCGCGCATGCCTGGGTACACGCCTACTACAACTCCTTCGTCAAGCGGCTCGACAAGCTGGCGGACTATGACACCAACCCGAACATCGCGCTGACCAGCTACTTCATGTGCGCCGAGACCGACGAGGAGGCGCGGCGGCGCGCCGACGGCATCCCGTTCTTCCAGTTCGCGCTGCGCTTTTACGGGCAGAGCGCCAATCGCGAGCGGCCGCCGCCGGGCGCGGTCAACCTGTGGGACGAATACGAGAAATGGAAGTGCGCCAACCCGGAGGGACTGCAGCGCGCCTTGCACGGCGGCCTCATCGGCTCGCCGGAGACATTGCGGCGCAAGTTGCGCCGTTTCGAGACCTCGCACATCGACCAGGTCATCCTCTTGAACCAGGCCGGCAAGAACACGCACGAGCACATCTGCGAGAGCCTCGAACTGTTCGCGCGCGAGGTCATGCCGGAGTTCCACGCCCGCATCCCCGAGCAGCAGGAATGGAAGCGGAGGGTGCTGAACCGCGAGATCGAGCTCGAAGAGATCGACACCGCCCCGTTCCGCGACCGCTACGGCCCCAACTCGGTGCAGCTCCCCCCGCGCGAGGCGGCGGAATAGCCGGTCCTCCTAATGTCACTATTCTGACGTCTCGCCGGTCCGCACGCCCTCCTTTCGTCGTCCCGGCGCGGGCCTGGATCCACCCATCAGCCGCTCGACCGTCGGACCGGCGGATGCCGGCCTCCGCCGGTAATAATGGCCAGCGGAGTGTTACGACCTCGGGATCAGGCCCCTCGAGCGGTCAGGCGCGGCGATGACCAGTACTGATGGATTTCGGTCCGAACGCCGCTCAGCGCGTTTCCGGATCCGGCCAGGCCGCGCCCCAGGCCTGAACCGGCGCCGCCCGGCCGCGCAACGTGACGAGACCGACTTCCCGAAACGTCAGCGGCAGGTCGGCGATGCGGCCGCCCTCCGCCTGAAGCGCGGCGATGGCTTCACCGCTCGCCGCCACCGCCAATTCGCTCTCGCGGGTCAGGCGTTCGAGGCGGCTTGCGACATTCACCGTGTCGCCGATGACGGTGAATTCGAGACAGCGCTCGCCGCCGACATTGCCGATGACGACCGGGCCGTAGTGGATCCCGATCCCCACCCGCACCGATAGCGCGTCGCGGCCGGCGCGCTTGCGGTTCCACCGTTCGACCTCGCCGATCATGTCGCAGGCGCAGGCGAACAGCCGCCGCGCGTCGTCCGGCCGGCGCCGCGGCGTGCCGAACGTGGCCATGACGCCGTCACCGATGTACTTGTCGACGGTGCCGCCACAGCGGAACACGGTGTCCGACATCCGCGTGTGGAAGTTTCGCAGCAGCTCGATCGTCCGCTCGGGCGGGAGATTTTCGGTGAGCGCCGTAAAGCCGACGATGTCCACGAACAGGACGCCGATCTGCGCCGCGCGGCTCGCCTCAATGTCCTGGCCGCCGGCGGCGATCTGTTCGACGAGATCGGGCGAGAAATAGCGCGCGAGGTTGGCACGCGCGTTTTCCGCGACCGCCTGGCGCAACACCAGACCGCGCGAGCGCCACACCGCGAGCGCGAGCACCGCCGAAGTCAGCAGCAGCAGCACGATCTGCGTGCGGAACGCCGGCAGGCTCATGTAATGCGGGTCGAGATAGATCGCGAGCCGGTCGGCGCGGGTCAGGTTGGGCACGTCGAGCAGGCTGACGTTCGGGATCGTCCGCGTCGTCGGCAGCTCGTAGACGGTCGTAAAGCCGATGGTCCAGCACGTCGCCGCGACGCCGCCGGCCCACAGCACCATGCCCGGCGAATAACTCAAGACCGAGCCGATGACGAAAGCATAGAGGTAGAGAAAGTTGACGAAGCGGAACGACAGCTGCGCCGGCGGCGGCTCCGCGAGCAGCGGGTCGGGCACGATCAGCACCGCGGTCAGCAGCGCGATCTGCAGCAGCAGCATCCCGCCCATCGTGAGCCGTGCGACGCTCGGATAGCGGCGGCGCAGCCACTCCGCAATCAGCGCCAGCACCATGAAGACGAGCAGGATCGCGAAATCGAACAGCCAGCGCCGGAACGGCACCGACGCCAGCAGGTACAGCGCGATTGCGGCGAGAGCGCACAGCCAGCCGTAATTGGCGTAGCCGTAACCGGCGAGTTCCTCGCGATCGAGAGCCGCACGCGCGTGCCCGCTCGGCACCGCAACGGCGCGCAGCAGGCGTTCGGCCTGGCCTCGCAGTCCGGTGGCGCCTTCAGGCCTTGCGTCGAAAGGGATCACCGTCAGGCGCCCTGCTCCCGGCGCCGGCCGGCGGCCGGGTCTGCGCTGTTGTTGCCGACCCGCCCGATCAACCAAGCTGCGCGAGCATCTCGGCGTTGATCAGGGTGACGCCGCCGTCGCTGCGATAGAAGCGGCGCGCGTCGTCCTCCGAATCCTCTCCGACCACCAGCCCTTCGGGAATGCGGCATCCGCGGTCCACGACGACCTTCGTCAGCCGTGCATGGCGTTCGACAATCACCTCCGGCAACAGCACCGCTTCGGTCGCCGTCGCATGAGAATTGATGCGGCATTTCGAGAACAGCAGCGACCGCCGCACCGTGGCGCCTGAAATGATGCAGCCGCCGGAGACCATCGAATCGACTGCCATGCCGCGCCGGTCGGCGTCGTCGAAGACGAACTTCGCCGGGGGCAATTGCTCCTGGTAGCTCCAGATCGGCCAGTTCGGGTCGTAGATGTCGAGCGACGGCACCGGGCTGACGAGATCGAGATTCGCGGCCCAGTAGGCGTCGATCGTGCCGACGTCGCGCCAGTAGGCCTCGGCCTCGGGGGTGGTCTTGACGCAGCTATCCTCGAACGAGTGGGCGACGGCCTCGCCGCGGGCGACGATGCGCGGGACGATGTCGCGGCCGAAATCATGTGTGGAGTCGGGATCGGCATGGTCGCGCTCGAGCTCGGCGTAGAGGAACTCGGCGTCGAAGGCATAGATGCCCATGCTGGCAAGCGCGCGGTCTGGCTTACCCGCGATCGGCGGCGGCTCTGCCGGCTTCTCCAGGAAGTCGACGATGCGCATGTCCTCATCGACCCCCATGACGCCGAATTGCGAGGCCTCGTGCAGCGGCACCTCGACGCAGGCGACGGTGCAGCCGGCGCCCTTCTCGACGTGCTGCGCCAGCATTTCGGAATAATCCATCTTATAGATATGGTCTCCGGCAAGGACGACAAAGTATTCCGGCCGCGCAGCCCTTAATATATCGAAATTTTGATAGACCGCGTCGGCGGTGCCGCGATACCAGGTGACCTCGTCGATGCGTTGCTGCGCCGGCAGGAGGTCGAGAAACTCGTTCATCTCCGGGCGCAGGAACGACCAGCCCATCTGCAAATGCCGCAGCAGGCTGTGCGCCTTGTACTGGGTCATGACCCCGATGCGGCGGATGCCGGAATTGAGGCAGTTGGACAGCGCGAAGTCGATGATGCGGAACTTGCCGCCGAAGAAGACGGCGGGCTTGGCGCGCCGGTCGGTCAGCTGCCGCAGGCGGCTGCCCCGGCCGCCGGCGAGCACGAGCGCGATCGCCCGGCGGGCAAGCCTCTGTTGGATGCGGGTGCGCGACAGCATGTTCTTCCTTTCCCAGGCGCGCATCGGCGCGGCGTTCAGGCGACGAGGCTTGGCTCGGTTCGTCCGGTGATGGAGGTGATGTCGGCAATTTCCCGCGCCACCGGCACGAGGCTCGCGAGCGCCGCCTCGGCCGGCAGGCCATGCCGCGCCGCGTCGGGCTCGTACCGCTCGAGGTAAACGCGGAGCGTCGCCCCCTCGGTCCCGGTGCCGGACAGCCGGTAGACGACGCGCGCGCCATCGGCGAAGCCGACGCGGATACCCTGGTGCGTTGCCGTCGAACCATCGACCGGGTCGATGTACTCGAATTCATCGGCGCCGGTGACTTCGAGCGCGCCGAAACGCTGCCCCGGCAGGGCCGGAAGGCGGTCGCGCAGCCGCCGCATCAGCCGCTCGGCCCGCTCGCTCTCGATCGCCTCATAGTCGTGCCGGGCATAGAAATGGCGGCCGAAGCGGCGCCAATGCTGGCGCAGGATCGCGGCGGCAGGCTCGCGCCGCGCCGCGAGGATGTTGAGCCAGAACAGGACGGCCCAGATGCCGTCCTTCTCGCGGACATGGTTCGAGCCGGTGCCGGCACTCTCCTCACCGCACAACGCGATCTTTCCGGCATCGAGCAGCGAGCCGAAATATTTCCAGCCGGTCGGCGTCTCGTAGCAGGCGATCCCGAGCTCCTCGGCGACCCGGTCCACCGCCCGGCTGGTCGGCATCGAACGCGCCACCCCAGGCAGCCCCTCCTTGAACCAGGGGACCAGCCGCGCATTCGCCGCGAGGACAGCGAGGCTGTCGCTCGGGGTGATGACGAGGCCCTTCGCCACCACCATGTTGCGGTCGCCGTCGCCGTCGCTGGCGGCGCCGAAATCGGGGCCGTCCGGCGCCGCCAGCGCCGCGACCAGCGGGGCGGCGTAGAGCGGGTTCGGGTCGGGATGGCCGCCGCCGAAATCGGGCAGCGGCTCGGCGTTGACTGCGGTTCCGGCCGGGGCGCCGAGCAGGCGCTCAAAGATTTCCCTGGCATAGGGGCCGGTGACGGCATGCATCGCGTCGAAGCGCAGGCGGAAACCCGAGCGGAACAGATCGCGCAGCCGGTCGAAGTCGAAAATCCGCTGCATCAGAGCCGCATAGTCGGCGACCGGGTCGATGACCTCGATCTCGGTCTCCCCGAGCCGCGTCGTGCCGAGCCGGTCGAGCGGCAGGGGCGCCGCTTCGGCGATGCGGTACGCCTCGATGCGCTGGGTGCGGCGGTAAATCGCCTCGGTCACCCGCTCCGGCGCGGGGCCGCCGTTGGCGACGTTGTACTTGATGCCGAAATCGCCGTCCGCGCCGCCCGGGTTATGGCTCGCCGACAGGATGATGCCGCCGAAACAGCGGTGCTTGCGGATGACGGCGCTGGCCGCCGGTGTGGAGAGCAGACCGCCGCGTCCCACGAGCAGCCGCGTGACGCCGTTGGCCGCGGCCATGCGGATGATCGTCTGCAGCGCCACGTCGTTGAAGAAGCGGCCGTCGCCGCCGAGCGCCAGCGTCTTCCCCGCGGCACCTTCGCCGACCGCCTCCGGCAGCGCGTCGAAGACCGACTGCACGAATGCCTCGACGTAGTTCGGGCGGCGGAACTCGGATACCTTCTTGCGCAGCCCCGACGTGCCGGGCCGCTGCCCGGCGAACGCGGTGACCGGTACCGTAATGATCGCCATCCGCGACGTGCTCCGCCTGCGCCGGTCGAATGTTAGCGCCTATGACCGGCGATGCGCTAACCGTTTGAACGCGGCCTCGTTCCCCGGGCGGCGGCACCGGTTTGGTTGTTCGATCGTCATCGCCGCGAAAGCGGGAATCCAGACCGACGCTTCCTTGGTTTCCCTGGACCTCCGCTTTCTTGGGGGAGCGCAGCTTATCGTCATGCCGGCGGAGGCCGGCATCCACAGTCCAACAATCGAGCGGTTGAGGAGTGGGTCCCGGCCTCCGCCGGGACGACGAAAGGAGGTATGGTGATCGGCGAAGGCGAGCGGACAGAGCGGGGAGAGATGACCTCTTTTCTATTTCATGGCGGCAGGCTGCTCGACCCGCACAGGCCGGAACTGCGCGACGGAGTCGAGGTGCTCGTCGAGGGCGAGCGGGTGAAGGAAGTGTCGGACCGGCCGATCCAATCGTCGTCGGCGACCCGCATCGACCTCGGCGGCCGCACCCTGATGCCCGGGCTGATCGACGCGCACGTCCACATCTTCCTCGACGAAGTCAACCTGGCGCTGCTCGACAACATGCCGCTCACCCTCTTGTCGGCGCGGGCGACGGTGCGGATGCGCGACATGCTGATGCGCGGCTTCACCACCGTGCGCGACACCGGCGGCGGCGACTGGGGCATGAAGATCGCTTCCGAGCAAGGTCTCGTCGAGGCGCCGCGCCTGTTTATTTCAGGCCAGGCAATCAGCCAGACCGGCGGCCACGGCGACTTCCGCCGCAAGACCCAGACCGACATCGAATGCGGCTGCTGCAGCGGCCTCTCCTACATGGGCCGCATCGCCGACGGCGTCCCCGAGATGATCCGCGCCGTGCGCGACGAGCTGCGCAAGGGCGCCGACCAGATCAAGCTGATGGTCTCGGGCGGCGTCGCGTCCCAAAGCGACCCCTTGGAGAGCGTCCAGTTCCGCCGCGACGAGATCGAGGCGGCGGTCGAGGAGGCGACGCGGTGGGGCGCCTACGTCCTCGCCCACGCCTATTCCGCCGAGGCGATCCACCGCGCCGTCGAGGCCGGCGTGCGCACGATCGAGCACGGCAATCTGATCGACGGCGAGACCGCCGAACTGATGGCCGCCCATGGGGCCTATCTCGTGCCGACCCTCGTGACCTACGACAGCATGCGCCGCCGCGGCGCCGAATACGGCCTGTCAGCCTACAGCCAGGAAAAGAACCTGGTCGTGCTCGACGCCGGGCTGCGCTCGCTCGAATTGTGCCGCGCTGCCGGGGTCAAGATCGGCTTCGGCACCGATTTGCTGGGGGCGCTCAACGACGACCAGAGCCGGGAATTCGTGATCCGCCGCGAAGTCATGCCGGCGCACGAGATCATCCGCTCCGCGACCCTCGTCAACGCCGAGATCGTGCAGCGGCCGGGCGTGCTCGGCGAGATCACACCCGGCGCCCTCGCCGATCTGCTCGTCGTGGATGGTGACCCTTACCGCGACCTCGGCCTGCTGCAGGACCAGGGGGCGCACATTGCCGCCATCATGAAGGGCGGCCGGCTCTACAAGAACCGGCTGAACGCCTGACGCATCATTCGCCGGCCCCGAGGAAGCGATCGCACTCGGTCGAGCCGAACCCGTAAATCTGGATGCACCGCGCCCGCAGCCGCTCGAAATCGCTCAGCCTCGCCTGCGCGCCGACAGTGGGCCGGCCGCTGCCCTCGCCGATCTGATCGGCGTGCCGCCACACCTCATAGCGATATTCGATCTCGCGGCCGAACGGCAGCGCGAGCACCACGATTACGGCGATACCGATCGCATACCCCAAGAGCGCCCGCCACATTCCGGAACTCTCCTCGCCACCCCAGCCGTTCCGCATGCCGGCCACTCGACGCAAACGCGGCGGTTCGCCCTACGTTCCGTTTGGCCGCGGCATTTCTTGTGGATGGTTTGTCGCGGCGCCGCGAATCATAATTGTGTTGGCGCGGCGGCGGCCCGTGGTACACGTAGGCTTTATCTATAATATACATCGCCACAGCGCCGGCGGAGAGGCTTGGCATGAGAAAAGTTGCGATCGCAGCGGTGGCGCTGGCGGCGGGCGGCGCAGCCGTTTTCTTGACCTTGCAGGGCGGCGAGCATACCGCGCCGGCCGCCGCGCAACCGGCGCCGAGCCCCGCCATCCCGGTCACTCCCGGTACCGTGGCGGCCGCCGATATGCCGGTTTTCTTGAGCGGCATCGGCACCGTGCAGGCCTTCAACATGGTGACGATCAAGAGCCGGGTGGATGGCCAGATCGTGCGCGTCCTGTTCAGCGAAGGCCAGGAGGTGAAGGCCGGCGACCCGCTGTTCCAGATCGACCCGCGCCCCTACCAGGCGGCGCTCGACCAAGCGCTCGCGGCCAAGGCGAAGGACGAGGCGCAGCTGGCGATGGCGCAGCTCGACCTGCAGCGCTACGGCCAGCTCGTGGGCCAGGGCTACCAGACGCGCCAGAGCTACGAGCAGCAGGGCGCGCAGGTGGCGCAGCTGCAAGCCGCGATCAAGGGCGACGAGGCGCAGATCGCCGCGGCCAAGCTCAACCTCGGCTATTCCGACATCCGCGCGCCGATCGAGGGTCGGCTCAGCGCCCGTCTCGTCGATGTCGGCAACATGGTGCATGCAAACGACACCAACGGCCTCGTGACGATCGCCCAGCTGAAGCCGATCTTCGTCAGCTTCACGGTAGCGCAGACCAACCTCGACGCGATCCGGCAGGCTCAGGCCCACGGGCAGCTGCTCGTGCGCGCCTACGGCAACGACAACAAGACGCTGCTCGCCGATGGCCGCCTTACCCTGATCGACAACGCCATCGACCAGGCCACCGGCACGATCCATTTGAAGGCGAGTTTTCCGAACAAGGACGAGCGCCTGTGGCCGGGCGAGTTCGTCAACCTGCGGCTGGTGCTCGACACCCGGCACGGGGTCCCGACCGTGCCGGCGCAGACCGTGCAGGAGGGTCCGGACGGCAAGTACGTCTACATCATCAAGCCGGACAGCACCGTCGAGCGCCGCGCGGTCGAAGTGGCGGACGTGCAGGACGGGGTCGCCGTCATCACCAAGGGGCTCGCTCCCGGAGAGCAGGTCGTCGTCGACGGCCAGTACCGCCTGACCAACGGCGCCCGCGTCAATACCGGCGCGCGCCCGGCCGGCGCCACCGGCTGATCCTCATTCCGATCGACCGGACCATTCAGGCCTCGCAGGATCTCTGCCGATGAATATTTCCGCCCCTTTCATTCGGCGGCCGATCGCGACGTCGCTCTTGATGCTGGGCATTCTCGTGTTCGGCATCGGCGCCTATGGCCTGCTGCCGGTGGCGGCGCTGCCCAAGGTCGATTTCCCCACTATCGTCGTCTCGGTCAACTACCCCGGCGCCAGCCCGGACACGATGGCCTCGGCGGTCGCGACCCCGCTCGAACAGCAATTCGCCTCGATCCCGTCGCTGACCCAGATGACCTCGACGAGCGGCATCGGCTCGCTCTCGATCACCTTGCAATTCGACCTCGACCGCAACATCGATGCGGCAGCCTCCGACGTGCAGCAGGCGATCAACGCGGCGAGCGGGCTCTTGCCGCCCGACCTGCCGAGCCCGCCGATCTATCGCAAGACCAACCCGGCGGACCGGGCGATCCTGATCTACGCCGTCCACTCCGACGCGCTGCCGATCTACCGGGTGGACGACTACGCCTACACGGTCCTGGCCCAAAAGCTCTCGACCGTTCCGGGCGTGTCCGAGGCCCGCATTTTCGGGCAGCAGCCCTATTCCGCGCACGTGCAGATCAATCCCGGAGCCCTCGCGGCGCGCGGCATCGGCTTTGAGGACGTGCGCGCGGCACTGGTCGCGACGACGCTGGACCGCCCGAAGGGCACCCTCGAAGGCGAGCACCAGACCTACACCCTCGACACCAACGACCAGCTGTTCAACGCCGCCCAGTTCAACGACGTCATCATCGCCTACCGCAACGGCGCGCCGGTGCGGATCAAGGACGTCGGCAACACGATCGACTCGAAGCAGAACGCGCGCATCGGCGCCTGGTTTTTCGACCAGCCCGCCGAAGGCCTCGCCATTCAGCGCCAGGCCGGCGCCAACACCAACCAGCTGGTGGACACGATCCGGCAGATGGTGCCGAAAATCCTGCGGTCGTTCCCGCCTTCGATCCATGTCGACCTGGTCTCGGACCGCTCGCTGGTCGTGCGTGCGGCGGTGCACGACGTGCAGTTCACGATGATGCTGACCGTCATCCTCGTGGTCGTCGTCATCTTCGTCTTCCTGCGCACGCTGTGGGCGACGGTGATCCCCAGCATCGCGGTGCCGCTGTCGCTGCTCTCGACCTTCGGCGTGATGTACGGGCTCGGCTACAGCCTCGACAACATCTCCCTGATGGCGTTGACGATCTCCGTCGGCTTCGTAGTCGATGACGCAATCGTCATGATCGAGAACATCGTGCGCTATATCGAGCAGGGCGACAGCCCGCTCGAGGCGGCGATGAAAGGCGCCGGCCAGATCGGCTTCACGATCATATCGATCACCTGCTCGCTCATCGCCGTGTTCATCCCGCTGTTCTTCATGGGCGGGATCATCGGCCGGCTGTTCCGCGAGTTCGCCGTCACGGTCAGCATCGCCGTCATGTCGTCGGCGCTGATCTCGCTGACCCTGACGCCGGTGATGTGCTCGCTGTTCCTGAAGGGCGAGCACGAGCGCGCGCCGGGCCGGCTCAACCGGCTGGCGGAGCGCGGTTTCGACGCCTTCGTCAGGATCTACGACCGCGGCCTCAAGTTCGTCTTCCGGCACCAGCTTCCGGCCTTGCTCTCGACCCTCGTGCTGATCGCGGTCACCGGCTACCTCTACGTCGTCATCCCCAAGGGCTTTTTCCCCGAACAGGACACCGGGTTCATCTTCGGCCAGGCGGACGCCCGACAGGACATCTCCTTCGCGGCGATGTCGAAGATCACCCAGGAGATCGTCGATATCGTCCGCAAGGACCCGGACGTCTCCGGCGTATTCTCCTTCACCGGCGCGAGCTCCTACAACCCCACCGAGAACACCGCCCGCGTCTTCATCCAGCTCAAGCCGCACGACGAGCGCGCGCTGACCTCGAACCAGATCATTCGCCGGCTGCGGCCGAAAGTGGCCGCGGTCAAGGGCGCCCGTTTCTTCATGCAGTCCGGCCAGGACATCAGCGTCGGCGGCCGGCTCAGCCGCACCCTCTACCAGTACACGCTGACCGACACCGATAGCGCAGAGCTCAACGAGTGGGCGCCGAAGGTCGAGGCAGCAATGAAGAAGCTGCCCGAACTCGAAGACGTGGCTTCCGACCAACAGATCGCGGCGCGGCATCTGGCGATCGAGGTTGACCGGACGGCGGCGTCTCGGGTCGGCATCTCGCCGGCGCTGATCGACCAGACGCTTTACGACGCGTTCGGCCAGCGGCAGGTCGCCAACATCTACACCTCGACGAGCCAGTACAAGGTGATCCTCGAGGTCCAGCCGGAGTTCCAGCGCGACCCGCAGGCGCTTTCGAAGATCTACATCTCCGCCCCCGGCGGCGCGCAGGTGCCGCTGAGCACGTTCGCGCATTTCGTGCCGAAGGTTGAGGCGCTGTCGATCAACCACCAGGGCCAATTTCCGGCGGTCACGCTGTCGTTCAACCTCGCCCCCGGCTATTCCATCGGACAGGCGGTGGAGGCGGTTCAGAAGATGCAGGCGGACATGCGCCTGCCCGGCACGATCGACGGCGCGTTCCAGGGCACGGCGCAGGCGTTCCAGGCGTCGCTGTCATCGACCCCGCTGCTGGTCGCCGCCGCGATCATGGTCGTGTACATCGTCCTCGGCATCCTCTACGAGAGCTACATCCACCCGATCACGATCCTGTCGGCATTGCCCTCGGCCGGCGTCGGCGCGCTGCTGGCGCTGATGATCCTGCACTACGACCTCAGCGTCATCGCGATGATCGGCGTCATCCTGCTGGTCGGCATCGTCAAGAAGAACGCGATCATGATGATCGACTTTGCGCTCCAGGCGGAGCGGCTCGAGGGCAAGAGCCCGCAGGAAGCGATCCACGAGGCCTGCCTCCTGCGCTTCCGGCCGATCATGATGACGACCTTCGCGGCGCTGTTCGGGGCCTTGCCGATCGCGGTCGGACAAGGCGCCGGCTCCGAGCTGCGCCGGCCGCTCGGCATCGCGATCATCGGCGGTCTGCTCGTGTCGCAGTGGCTGACCCTGTACACGACGCCGGTCGTCTACCTCTACCTCGAGCGGCTGTCGCGTTGGCTCGGCCGGTCGCACCGGCAGTCCCGGCTCGCGGCGGCGCTCACGGAAGGCGGGCGAGCGACGGAACCCGGCGCCGCCGAATGAGCGCCGCGGCGTTGGCCTTCGGCTCCTGCCGGCGATGAGCATATCCGCGCCGTTCATCCGGCGCCCGATCGCCACGTCGCTGCTGATGCTCGGGGTCTTGGTCTTTGGCATCGTCGCGTACGAGTTGCTGCCGGTCGCGGCATTGCCGAACGTCGATTTTCCGACCATCACGGTCTCGGTCACCTACCCGGGCGCCAGCCCGGATACGATGGCCTCGTCAGTGGCTACCCCGCTCGAACAGCAGTTCGCCGCGCTGCCGAGCCTGTCGCAAATGACGTCCACGAGCGGCATCGGTAACACCGTCATCACGCTGCAATTCGCGCTCGACCGCAATATCGACGGCGCGGCGCAGGACGTGCAGCAGGCGATCACGGCGGCCTCGGGCCTGTTGCCGAAGGACCTGCCGACGCCGCCGACCTACCGCAAGACCAACCCCGCCGATTTCCCGGTGCTGATCTACGCGGTGCATTCCGACACGCTCCCGGTCTACCGCATCGACGATTATGCTTACACGATCCTGGCGCAGAAGCTTTCGACGGTGCCGGGCGTCGGGCAGTCCCGGGTGTTCGGACAGAAGCAGTATGCGGTGCGGGTGCAGGTGGATCCGGCGGCGCTGGCCTCCCGCCAGCTCAGCCTCGAGGATGTGCGCACCGCAATCGCCGCCGCGACGGTCAATCGGCCCAAGGGTAACATCGAAAACACGTTTCGCTCGGTCACCCTCGACACCAACGATCAGCTCTTCGATGCCGCCGGTTTTGCGCGGCTGATCATCGCCTATCGCGGCGGCGCTCCGGTGCGGCTCTCGGACGTCGCCGCCGTCAGCGATTCGATTCAGAACGAGCGGGTGGGCGCCTGGTTCAAGGGGCGGCCGGCAGAGGGGCTCGCGATCCAGCGCGCCGCCGGCGCCAATACGATCGAGATTGTCGATACGGTACGGGGCCTGCTGCCGCAATTGCTGGAGTCGATCCCGCCGTCGGTGCACGTCGATCTGATGTCGGACCGCTCCCTGGTGATCCGAGCCGCGGTGCACGACGTAGAATTCACGATGATGCTGACCGTCATGCTCGTCGTGCTGGTGATCTTCATCTTCCTGCGCACGCTGTGGGCGACGGTGATCCCTAGCATCGCGGTGCCGCTGTCGCTGCTCGCCACCTTCGCGGTCATGTACGCGGCGGGCTACAGCCTCGACAACATCTCGCTGATGGCGCTGACGATCTCGGTCGGCTTTATCGTCGATGACGCGATCGTCATGATCGAGAACATCGTCCGCTACATCGAGAAGGGCGAGCGGCCGCTGGAGGCGGCGCTGAAAGGCGCCGGCCAGATCGGCTTCACGATCATCTCGATCACCTTCTCGCTGATCGCGGTGTTCATCCCGCTCCTGCTGATGGGCGGGATCATCGGCCGGCTGTTCCGCGAATTCGCGGTGACGGTGTCGGTGGCGGTCATTGCCTCGGCATTCATTTCACTGACCCTAACCCCGGTCATGTGCTCGCTGTTCCTGAAGGGCGAGCACGAGCGGCGGCCGGGGGCGCTCAACCGGCTCGCGGAACGCGGCTTCGACGCCTTCTTGCATGGCTACGATCGGGGCCTGCGCTTCGTATTGCGCCACCAGTTTGCGGGTCTCGTCGCGACCCTGGCGCTGATGGTCGCGACCGGATACCTCTACGTCACCATCCCGAAAGGCTTTTTTCCGCAGCAGGATACCGGCTTCATCTTCGGACAGGTGCAGGCGCGCGAGGATTCTTCGTTCGAGCAGACCGCCGCCCTGGCGCACCGGATCGCCGAAATCGCCGGCCAGGACCCTGCGGTGGAAGGCGTCTTCTATCTGGCCGGCACCTACGCCTACAACCCGACCGAAGACGCCGCCCGCATGTACCTGCAGCTGAAGCCGCACGACCAGCGCGACGTCACCGCCGACCAGGTGATCCAGCGGCTGCGTCCCAAGGTGGCGGCAGTGCAGGGCG
>Ga0209810_1001417_pt1 | contig 36220 bp, 30 predicted proteins | sample Coa_R1_7_FD_187159 | JGI IMG/M metagenome (GOLD analysis project Ga0209810, IMG submission 187159) | Surface soil microbial communities from Centralia Pennsylvania, which are recovering from an underground coalmine fire - Coalmine... | ecosystem: Environmental > Terrestrial > Soil > Unclassified... | reverse complement strand
CGTCGCAGCGAGGCAGCAGAGCAACGACTGGTCAATCAGCTGCGCGCCCGCGGCTACACCGTCACCCCGCAGGAAGCAGCCTAACCTCGTCCCCCGATATTTTCATACCAGCCCTGGCCGCCACGTGTCGAAGCGGATGAGACGGGGTTTGTCCTGCGGGGGCCGGACGAAGGCGTCCCGTCCGCTCGCACCGTCGGAAGGGCGTGCGACCTTTAGAGGTTTGCCAAGAAATCCAACACAGCCTGGTTGAAGACGTCCGGCCGCTCCATGTGGAGATGGTGAGCCGCATCTGGGATGATGACACGGCGCGCGTTCGGAAGCTCACGCAGGAGCGAATCCGCCGACCCCTGGACATCCGGGACGTCACGCTCGCCCACGATAACGAGCGTGGGCATTGTCAACCGGCCGAGCCGATCCCGTGCGGGCGGCTCGAGGGGAATCTGCTCAACATCGGTTGCCGATTCCCAGACGGCCCGATTCATGGCAACTGACCGGCCTCGTACCTTGGGGTCAACGTCCTCCGGGCGCCGGCCGACACCGTCGATCCAGAGACGCGTCTCGAGCTCCACCGCGCGATCCAGGTCGCCGGCCTCCGCGGCCTCGTCCGCCTCCTGTATTCTCCGCCCGGTCTCCTCGGACATGCCTCCCATCACCGAGGAGGCCAGGATCAGTGATCTCACCATCTCCGGATGGGCCAGCGCGAAGTCAGCGGCAACCCCGGCGCCGAAGGACAGCCCGAGGATATGGGCCTGAGCAATGCCGAGCGCGTGCAGTAATCCGGCGAGATCCTCGTGGTACGCGACTGCCTCCGTGGGCACTGCCGACTCGCCAATGCCGGGCTGGTCGTAGCGGATGACGCGGTGGTGGGCGGCAAAGGCATCCCACTGGTCGTCCCACATGCGTCGGTCGCCGAGCCCACCGTGGATAAGGACGAGAGAATCTCCCTCGCCCTTTGTCTCATACGCGATGTCGCTGCCTCCGGCCAGGGAAATGCGGCCGGACTCCATCACAGACCTAGATGTCGAGGTTCTTGACGTCTTTGGCGTGGGTCTCTATGAACTTCTTGCGCGGCGCCACGTTGTTGCCCATCAAGACATCGAAAATCTCGCTGGCATGGACCGCATCCTCGACGTTGACGCGCAGCAGAACCCGATTCTGGGGATCCATGGTGGTTTCCCACAGTTGCTCCGGATTCATTTCGCCCAGGCCCTTGAAGCGCTGCACCGGGGGATTCTTGGCCCGCATCTTCTTGATGATGCTGTCCCGCTCCCCCTCCGTGTACGCGTAATGCGTTTCCTTGCCGGACTGAATTCGGTAGAGCGGCGGCTGCGCGATGTACAGGCAACCGGCGTCGACGATCTCGCGCATGTGGCGGAAGAAGAAGGTGAGAAGCAGCGTCCGGATGTGCGCGCCATCCACGTCGGCGTCGGTCATGATAATGACGCGCCGGTAGCGCAGTTTCTCGAGATCGAAGCGGTCGCCGATGCTGGTGCCGAGCGCCGTGATCAGATATTTGATCTGGTCGTAGGAGAGGATCTTGTCCAGCCGCGCCTTCTCGACGTTGAGGATCTTGCCTTTGAGCGGCAGGATTGCCTGGAAGTGGCGGTCGCGCCCTTGCTTGGCCGAGCCGCCCGCCGAATCTCCCTCGACGAGATACAACTCGCTCTTCTCGGGGTCGCGCTCCTGGCAGTCGGCCAGTTTTCCGGGCAGGGTCATGCCCTCCAGCGCCGTCTTGCGAATCACCAGATCGCGTGCTTTGCGGGCCGCTTCGCGGGCCCGGGCTGCCGTAATGCACTTCTCGACGATGCGCCGCGCGTCGGCCGGGTTCTCGTCCAGATAGGCCGACAACTGCTCGTTGACGGTCTGCTCGGTCTGGGAGCGAATCTCCGGATTCGACAGCTTGACCTTGGTCTGGGCTTCGAACTGCGGCTCCGTGAGCTTGGCGCTGATAATCGCCGTCAACCCCTCACGCACGTCATCGGACGTGAGATTGGCGTCCTGCTCCTTCAGCATCCCCGTCTTGCGGGCGTACGCGTTCAAGGTGCGGGTGAGCGCCGAGCGGAAGCCGGACAGATGCGTGCCGCCGTCCGGTGTATTGATGGCGTTGGCGAAAGCGAAGATCGTCTCGGTGTAGTCGTCCGTGTACTGGAGAGCAACCTCGATGCTGGATTCCTCGAACTCACGCGCCAGGTAAATGGGACGCGGGATCAGAGACTGCTTGTTCTTGTTGAGATGGCGCACGAAGGACGAGATACCGCCTTCAAAGTAGAAGCTGCACTCGCGTCCCGTCGCTTCCTCAAACAGGCGAATCTTGAGACCCCGGTTGAGATAGGCCATCTCACGCAGGCGCTGGACCAGAAGATCGAAGTCGAATGTCGTGTCGGGGAAGATCGAGGCGTCAGCCTGGAAGGTCGTCTTCGTGCCGGTCCCGCTTGCCTTTCCAACGCTCTCAACCTCGGTGATCGGCTTGCCTTCCGCATACTGTTGGCGGTATTTCTTGCCGTTACGCTTCACCTCGACTTGCAGCCAGGAGGACAGCGCGCACACGGCAGACACGCCGACGCCATGCAGGCCGCCGGAGACCTTGTACCCGCGCTTCTCGAATTTGCCGCCGGCGTGCAGACGCGTCATGACGACTTCGAGCGTCGACCGGCCTACCTTCGGATGAATGTCAACCGGAATGCCGCGACCGTTGTCCTCGACGGTGACTTTTCCGTCGGCGTGCAGGGTGATCTCGATCGAATCGCACGCACCCTGCAGCGCCTCGTCAACGCTGTTGTCCACCACCTCGCGCACGAGCTGGTGCAGGCCCCGCTGATCGGTCCCGCCGATGTACATTCCCGGACGGCGCCGCACGCCCTCCAGACCTTCCAGAACCTGGATATCTTCGGCGGTATACGACGGAGTTGCCTGCTGCATCTATTTCCTTCCAGTGGCCGGCGCACATCCCCGGCGTGATTTCATATCATCCAGAGCGGATAAAAAGCGATGGGACGAGCGTGCATAATTAACCTCGAACAAGCGTCCCATCGGTAACGTCAGATTGTACCAGATTTCCCGTCATTCCGCCAATTTTCCGAGATCTGTCACGTCGGAGGAAGGCATGAAAACGCTGCTCAAAATCCTCGCTCTGATCATCTTCGGCCCTCTGATCCTCGGGCTTATCTTCGTCGTCGGCATCGTCGCGATCGTCGCTCTACCGATCCTGTGGGAAGAGGCAGTCGCCCGGGTGGTCGGACCGCGGCAATATCAGGAGCCCCCGCAAGCGTAGGTGGTCGGGGTGCCCGGATTTGAACCGGGGACCTCCTGCTCCCAAAGCAGGCGCGCTACCAAACTGCGCCACACCCCGACGTCAGGTACAGCTTGTGCTGAAAAAGACTTGACGGCGGCCTCGCATTGTAGGCCCCTACTTGGCAGGAGGTCAACGATCTGCCTAAAGTACCCTGTCAACTGAAAGGGAGACCTTCTTTGCTCGCATCTGCCTTTGTGCGCCGTTTCGGTGCCCTGCTGGCCGCCGCCGTCGGCCTGATGAATATCCTGTCGGCCCTCTATCCAGCCATCCCGAGCCGCATCGAATTGCTGCGTGATCTGCTGCCGATGCATCTCATTCGCGCTAGTCAGACGGGTACGGTCCTGGTCGGCTTCTGCCTCATCCTGCTGGCCGACGGTCTGCGCCGGAGGCGGCGCCGTGCCATGCAGGCGACGGTCATCCTGCTCGGTATTTCCGCCGTCCTCAACCTCACTAAAGGCCTCGACTTCGAGGAAGCATCCGCCGCGCTCATCCTCGGCGTCATCCTCATTGCCGGACACGCCGCCTTCGACATTCCCGGCCGGCTCCCGCAGCCGCGCGATCTCGTGCAGCGCGTCCTGACGTTCGGCTTGCTGTACTACTGTTACGTCCTGGCAGGATTCTTCGTGCTGCGCGACTCCGTCTGGCCCACGCCCGGCGTCGTCAGTGCGACGCTGGAGCCGTTCCGCCTCCTCTTTGGTGACCCCTGGTTCACGTACATCAGTCCCCAGGCGGCCTGGTTCGAGCGCTCCATTGCCGTCCTGGGCAGCATCGGGATCCTGTATGCCGTGTCCGTGGTCCTGCGCCCCTTGATCCCGGCGCGCGTTGCGACCGGGGCCGATATCGGCCGTGCCCGTGACCTGGTGCGACGCTACGGGTCAGACACGTTGTCGTACTTCGCGCTGCAGGACGGCCGATCCTACTTCTTCGACGTCACCGGCGAGGCGTTCCTCTCGTATCGCGTCTGGGGAACGGTGGCTCTGGTGGGAGGCGACCCGGTTGGCCGCGCCGATCGCATCGCTCCCCTGATCGACTCTTTCCTTGCCTATGCCGCGTCCGGGGGGCTCGACGTGTGCTTCCTCGGAGTTGGGTGTGAGCGTGCGTCCCTGTACCGCCGGGCCGGCCTGCGCCTGTTGAAGGTCGGCGAGGAGGCCGTTATCGAGCTCCCTGCCTTCGACGCGGCTGCCCTCAAGCGGAAGGTGCGCCGCGCGGTACGACACGTTGAGGAGAGCGGTATATCCCTCCGCTGCTACACGGCGGCGTCGGTCCCTCCCGCAGTCCGGCAACAGATGGAGGGAATCTCTCGTGCCTGGGTAGAGGAGAAGGGCGGCCAGCAAGGCTTTTCCATGACGCTGGGCCGTCTGCCGCGTCGCAGTGATGAGGACTGCGAGTTGATGGTGGCGCAGGAGGGCGAGTACGTCTGGGGTTACCTCAGTTTCGTGCCCGCCTATGCCGGCAACGGCTGGTCGCTCGACGCTATGCGTCGTCGCCCGGGGGCCCCGAACGGCCTCACTGAATTCCTTGTCATCCGGAGCGCGGAAAGTCTTCGTGACCGGGGATACAGAAGCCTCAGCTTGAACTTCGCGACGCTCGCCAACAGTGCCGGCGATATCGACTCCCGCGCTCTGGATGGCGCTCGCCGCTTCCTCTGGGAGCATCTCTCGTCGGTCTATCAACTCAAATCGCTGTACCAGTTCAACAGCAAGTTCGATCCCGTCTGGCGCAGCCGCTATCTGGCTTACACCGACCTCCTCAAGATCCCGAAGCTGGCGGTCGCCATCGCGCAAACCGAGGCACCGATCGAACTCTCGCCGGTCCATCTGTTTCGGCGTCCCCAGTAACGTGGCACGGGTGATGCCGGTTGGACGCCCGGAGGGCCATCATGCAGAACTTTGAATGGGCCGAGAATAATCTGAACGTGCAGACGCCGCACGAGCTGCAGGACCGCGGCGTTCAGGTCTACTTCGCGCCGAACGTGCCGCGCGGGGTGGAAATCGTCGAACTGGGTACCGGCTCGGTGACCCGTTTCAACGACAACGAGAAGCGGTCGCCGGTCGGCTATTACGCCAACTATGACTCGTTGCATCGCTATGCTCGCGAGCACAACCTGCCTTTCTCGGAGTCGAACGGCCAGATCTCCTTCGACCGCTACCCGACGGGCCGGACGAGTCGCTGAGGCGGAGGCGCAACCCTGAAACGGACGTACGCCGGCGGTCTGATTCTCCTGATCGTGTTGGTGATCTGCGCCTTCGCCGTTCCGATCGCCGGGCCGCTGCGAGCGTCTCCCCATCACCTCCTGATCGCCGCGGGCGTCATCGCCGGCGGCATTGGTATCGGACTCTTGATCGCGGCCGGCGGGACGCGGCTCAGGACCGAATCTCCTTGACATAGTCTCCAGCAGGCCGGACGTTCAGCCGCCGGCAGCCGTCTCGAAGATCTGCGCAGCGGTCTGCGAGCCGGCGCGGGCAAGATAGACCATCCCGATCACGGTGACGGGGAGAAACACCACCGCGTGACAGGCGAGGGCGGCCGCGACGGCGGGCGTGCGAGCGACGCCGTACAGTCCGAGCATGAGGACCATGACGTAATCGAAGACGCCAATGTACGCCGGCGCGGCCGGGACAGCCATGCTGAGGAAGAGCACCGCGGTGAGGAGCACGACGCCGGCCGGCGGGAGCTGGATGTCGAAGGCTGCGAGGGCAAGCCACACCTGCACCACCGTGGCCGCCCAGATGAGGCACGTCCAGACGACAAAGGAGGCGGCCGATGACCCGGAGTGTAGTGCCCTGACCCCCGCCGTGACTTGCTGGAGAACACCGCCGACGCGGGTCTCTCGATAACGTCCGAAGATCCACCAGGCTCGCCGGCCCGTCCGCATGAGGGCAGCGACGAGGATGAGGCCTCCCAGGATCAGGGCGCCCAGGACGCCGGCGACGACGGCCGTCATCAGGATGCGGGGCGGCAATGCGACGCTCGGGGCGAGGACAAACAGGATCACGCATAGCGTCAGGCCATCTGCCACGCGCTCGACAGCAATGGTGGATATTGTACGAACCAGGCTGATGGTCCCTTGCCGTGCCAGCCAGTACGCGCTCACCAGGTCGCCTATGCGGGCCGGGAGCAAGGTGTTGACGGCATAGCCGACGTTGAGGGCAGCGAATAGGACATTGCGGCCGGGGCTGTCCGCGCCGAGCAGTACCCGCCAGCGCTCCACCTTGAGAAACAGGATAGCGACTGACGGAGTCACGGCGGCAGCCAGCAGCCAGTAGTTGGCGCGCGACAGCGTGCGCACCAGGACATGGCCGTTGACGCCGCGGAGCAGCAGAACGATGAGCACGATCCCGAGGACCGTCCCGACGGTCAGCGAGATCAGGCGGGGCAGTGCGCGGCGAAGGCGTCCAGGGGACGAGCTACCGGCCAGGGGTGCCGGCGAAATAGACATCAATCCAGATAACGGCGAGACACGCTGATATAATGCCGCGGCCAAGAGCCGGCCGCGGCAGGCGCCGGCCCCGGGTCCAGGGCGATTGTGTCGACGGCGGCACGACCGCAGTATATGCGAGTAAGGGTCAAGATCGTGCCAGACGAGAACGTTGTCTCCCTTCCCGCTTCGTCATGGGATGAAGCGCAACGTCAGGCCGCTTTTTTTGACAGGCAGCGCAACCGTTACGCGGTCGACGCTATCCTGCGGCCGCCGTACCACACGCAGCTCGAGCTGGCACAGATTCTCCGTCGCATCGATGCCCTGAAGCTGGGTCCGGATGACACCATCGTGGATTTTGGGGCCGGGTCAGGGCGGGTCAGTATCCCCCTCCTCCAGCGTGGCCATCCGGTCGTCGCCGTCGACGTCAGCGAGCAATCGCTGGCAGAGCTTCGCGCGCTGGCGGAGTCCCTCGGACTGACCGGATTGACGACCAGCACGACCCTGCCGACGGGGGACTTCGGCGCGATTGTCGGCGCGGATATTCTGCACCACGTGGACATGGAGGAGTACCTGCCCGGGATGCACGCCGCGCTCCAGCCGGGCGGGGCGATCGTGTTCTCGGAGCCAGGTGCCCTCAATCCAGCCTGGTACGTGTATCTGCCGCTGTTCTACGACTGGTCCGTGGAGCGCGGGGTCATGACCTGCACCTCGTGGAATCTCTCCCGCAGCCTTCGCCGACACGGTTTCACCGACATCACGCTCACCGGCCTGGGCCTCGCGCCACGCTCGCTCCTATCCCACGTCCCTGCGGCGTGTCGGCTGAACGACGAACTTGGGGCCGTTCCGGGGCTCAACCAGTTCGCCTACCGCTACATTGTCGAGGCCCGGAAAGCCTCGCACTAGACATCCCGCCCGCCCATGCAATTGCCCTTCTCCCACGCGATTCGCGCCGAACGGCCGGCTGCCGAAGCCACCCGATTCGGCGCACTGGCGACACTCGCCGCGCGCGTTGATCCGCTATTCCTCTTCCTGCTCGGCGTGGGCGTGATTCTGCGCCTGCTCGACGTGAACTGGGACCAATCCACGCACATCCACCCGGACGAGCGCTTCCTTACCATGCTGGGCACGGCCATCCAGATGCCGCACAGCCTCGTCCAATACTTCGATCCCACCACCTCGCCGATGGCGCCGTACAACAACTCGGTTGGGAAATTCATGGTCTATGGCATGCTGCCGATCGACCTGAACAAGGTGATCGCGGTCGTCCTGGGAAACGACAACTACAACAACTTTGTGCTACAGGGCCGGGTTCTGGCCGCATTCGCCGACAGCGCGGTGTTAGTCCTGGTCTTCGCCTCCGCACGCCTGCTCGAGCGCAAGGGATTGCCGCCGCAGGTCAAGTATTGGGCGCTGGCACTCTACGCCGTCACGGTTTTTCCGATCCAGCTGGCGCACTTTTTCGCGACCGATGCCTTCCTCAATGCCTTCATGTTCGGGTCGTTCTACTTTTCCCTGCGCTACGCGCTGTGTCGGGGGGACGGGAACCTCATCGCGGCGGCGGTCATCTTTGGATTCGCCGTGGCGACGAAGGTCAATGCGGTCTATATCCTCCCTCTCGACATCTATCTGATCCTGCTGCCGCTGGTCCCCGCCGCCGACCACGACCTGCTCCGAGTCGTGCGCACCGTCCGCGCTGAGAGCCGGCCGGACCTCGGCCGTCTCGCCCTCCGGGCCATTGGGGTCGTCCTGACCTTCGGCATAGTCTCGTATCTCGCGCTCCGCCTCGGCGACCCGTACATGTTCCAGAGCGCCAACCCGATTGACCCCCGCCTCAACATCAACTTCTACTCGAGTCTCAAGCAGCTCGAGGGCATGTACGGCCCCAGCCCGTATTACCCTCCGGCCATCCAGTGGATGAACAAACCGCCCCTGGTCTTTGCCCTGATCAATATGGCCGTGTTCGGCCTCGGGATACCGTACTTTCTGCTGGTCGTGGCCGGCGGGTACGTCCTGTGGCACCGGCGCCAGGGCGGTATCCTGGCCGTTTGCCTCCTCTGGACGGTCGCTTTCTTCCTGTACCAATCGACTTCCTGGGACAAGACGATGCGCTATTTCATCTTCCTGTACCCGTTTCTCGCCGTCTTCGCCGGCATCGGCGCTTACGCTCTGCTGCGCTCGCTGCCCTACCTCGCTCGGGTCGCCATTGTCGCGACGCTCCTCGTGTGGCCTCTGGCTTTCCTGTCCATCTACCTGCATCCTCTCTCACGAGTGACGGCCTCAGAGTGGATGTACGCCAATCTCCCGAACAACAGCACCATCCTCTGCGAGGAATGGGATGACTGCCTTCCGCTCGGCGTGCCGAATCCGGCCGGCAAGACGTTCAACACGGTCACGATCCACAGCTTCTACTATCCCGATGACGCCACCAAGTGGCAGGCTTTGAACGCTGCCCTCAACCAGGGGAACTACCTGGTGCTGTCGTCGAATCGTGGCTGGGGGAGCATGCCGACCGCGCCGCAAGATTTCCCACGCATGACGGCCTTTTATCACGACCTCTTTGCCGGAAAGACCAGCTACCGGCTGGTGGCCGAGTTCACGTCGTACCCGTCGTTGCGTTGGCTGGGAATCCCCATCGACTTTCCCGACCAGTGGTCGGAGGAAGCGTTCACGGTGTACGACCATCCCGAGGTCATGATCTTCGAGCACATCCGGTGACGGTCATCGCCGAACCGGATCTCCGGCGGCACAGTGGCGCCGACCGGGAAACCTCGTACCGCAATGAGGCGTTGCTCGTGGCCGCTCTCACGCTGCTGGGTCTGGCCATCCGGCTCTACCGCCTCGATACCATCCCGGCCGAAATGTGGGGTGATGTCCTCTTCCACCACTACCTCGCGAGTCTGGTTCTCGGCCACCAGTTTTATCTGGACTACCGGTTCGGCGGTGACGGACCAATGCTCTCGTACATCATCGCCGGCCTCTCCGCCCTCTTCGGGCTCACCTTCTTCACCATCAAGCTCGCGACTGTCCTGGCCGGAACTCTGCTCGTCCCTCTGGACTACCTGCTCACCCGCCAACTTTTCGGGCGCCGCGTCGCTGCGATCGCCGCTCTCCTGACCGCGATCTCCTTCTGGGCAATCACCTTTTCTCGTCAGGGTAAGCCGTACATCCTGGCCGCGGTCTTCTTCGCCCTGGCGCTGTGGCTCGTCTTGAGCGGCCGGCAACTCCTGGGCGGTGTCGCCCTCGGCCTCGGCATGTACACACAGGCCGCTTTCTGGGGGGCACCGCTGGCGTTCGTCACTACGCCCTACGTTCTGCTCTGGGGGGCCATCGTGGCCCTGCCCGTGATCGTTAATTTCGCCCGCAATCCGAGCGCGCTGCTCGGTTCCAGCAGCTACATCGGCTCCAAGCTCCACCAGCAACACTCGGCCACCGGGATCGTCCTGCGGGTTCTCGATAACATCTGGCGGGACATCCTCTCCTACAACGTCCGCGGCGATGCCACCTTCCGCCATAACATCCCCTACCACCCCAATCTCGATCGGCTCAGCGGCATCTTCTTCGTGCTCGGCGTGGCATTGATTCTGTGGCGCATCGGCCATCACAGGGACTGGAGACTCCTGAAGTGGGTGGTCATTCCCTTCGCCGTCATCCAGATCCCCTCGGTGCTGGATCAGACGGCGAGCAATATACCGGCGATGGGTCGGATGGTCGGCGCCGTGCCGCTCACCATGGCGACGATCGCCTATGCCCTTGACCGCACGGCGATGGTGTCCCTGTTCTGGCTGCGTCGCCTCTCCCACCCCCGGCTTGTCGTGGGGAGCACGCTCGCCGCGGTCCTCATCGTCATTTTCGGCATCAACTTCTACAACTACTTCGTCGTCTATCCACGCACGCTTCCCAACGGCAACACACCTTTTGGCGCCACCATCGCCACCCGGATCGATCAGACGTCACCGCGGACGTATTCTTTCGTCATCGGTTGTTGTTGGGGCGACTGGGGGCAGCCGGAGCCGGATGCCGTGTCGGAGGTCGTGACCGCGCACCGTTATGTAATCACGGTGCAGACGTTCCAGGATGCGGCATCGCAAATCTCCACGCTACCCCGCGGCAGTCACGTCCTGCTCTTCATGGATCCCGCCACGCCGTCCGCGCTGTACGCGACCCTACCGGTCCGTGTCGCGTCATCCTGGGTCTTGCGCCGCAACGGCTGGGATGTCGCCCGGGTCCTCGGCGGCCGGTCGCTATAATCAGCCGCTCGAAGGAGGGGCGAGACATGGCGCGTATTCTGATCACGGGCGGAGCCGGCTTCGTGGGGAGCAATCTGGCGCACCACATGATCGAGGCCGGTCACGATGTCACCCTCTTCGACAATCTCTCGCGTCGCGGCTCTGCATTGAATCTGGCGTGGCTGGGAGAGCAGCACGGCGAGGGATTCCGTTTCATCAAGGGCGACGTCCGTGACGCCGGTGCGATTGTCGAGGCAGCTCATGGGCAGGAGGTCATCTATCACACCGCTGCCCAGACGGCGGTAACAACGTCGGTGCGCGATCCCCGTGAGGACTTCGAGATCAACGCGCAGGGCACCTTCAACACCCTGGAAGCGGCACGAAACAATGGCGTCGAGCGGCCCATTTTCATCATGACCTCGACCAACAAGGTGTATGGGGGAATGGAGGATGTCGCAGTCGAGGAGACTGCCACCGGCTATCGCTTCCCCGATCTCCCGCAAGGCGTGGACGAGTCACGCCCCCTCGATTTCCACTCACCATATGGGTGCTCCAAGGGCGCGGCCGATCAGTACGTCCGCGATTACTCCCGGATCTACGGCTTGCGCAGCGTGGTCTTCCGCATGAGCTGCATCTATGGGCCCCATCAGTGGGGGATGGAGGACCAGGCATGGGTTGCCTGGCTCACAATTCAGGCTCTGAAAGGGCGCCCCATCACGATCTATGGAGACGGCAAGCAAGTGCGGGACATCTTGTACGTCGACGATCTGGTTCACGCCTTCGAGGCGGCGACCAAGCGCATCGACGTCGCCGCCGGACAAATCTACAACCTTGGTGGAGGGCCGGAGAATGCGCTTTCCATCTGGCAGGATTTGCGGCCCGTGCTGTCGGCTGCCCTCGGCAGCCAGGTTCCGGAGGCCACCTACGCCGACTGGCGTCCGGGCGATCAGAAGATCTATGTCAGTAACACGGCGAAAGCCGGCACTGAGCTTGGTTGGACGCCCGAGGTCGGGATCGAGGAAGGCGTCGCGCGGCTGGTGGCGTGGGCACGCTGCAACACGGACAGCTTTTAGACGCGCATGCGCATCCTGATCGTTCTGACGTACTACCGCCCTCACATCAGCGGCCTGACCCTCTACGCGCAGCGCCTGGCTGAGGGGCTCAGCCGCCGCGGCCATCACGTCACTGTCCTGGCGTCACAGCACGCGCCGGACTTGCCGGGAGAAGAGATGATCGCCGGCGTCCGCGTGGTGCGGGTGCCGGTCGCGTTTCGCGTCGGCAAAGGGCCGGTCATGCCGGCGTTTCCCTGGTATCTCGCCAGGCTGGCCCGCGAAAGCGACATCGTCAGTATCCACCTCCCACAGCTGGAAAGTGGGATCGCCGCCGGGGTGGCACGGGTCGCCGGGCGACCCGCCGTCCTCACCTATCACTGTGACCTGCAGCTTCCACCCGGCGCCGCCAACCGGGCCATCGACACTGTCGTGTTCGGCATGAACTGGGCGGCCGGCCGGGCCGCCAACCGGATCGTCGCGTACACCCACGACTACGCTCGTCACTCACGGCTCCTCAGCCGTTTTCCGGACAAGATAGAGGTCATCCCTCCCCCCGTTATCCCTCCCGCGGAATCAGACACTTCGGGAGAGCTGCGGCGTTCTCTCGGGCTCGAGGAGAGACTCGTTGTCGGCTCCGCCTGCCGGGTTGCCACGGAGAAGGGGCTGGAGTACCTCCTGGATAGCCTCCCCCTCATAACGAGCGATCGGCCGGTTCACCTCCTCCATGCCGGCGAATCCAGGAACGTCCCGGGAGAAGGTGACTACCTGCGCCGGCTCCAGCCGCTCATCGAGCGCTACGCCGACCGCGTTACGTTTCTTGGCCAGCTACCGCCGGAGGCCATGCATGATTTCTTTTCCAGCCTGGATGTACTCGTCGTCTCGAGCGTCAATCCGACTGAGTCGTTCGGTCTGGTTCAGGTGGAAGCGATGATGGCGGGGACCCCGGTGGTCGCCACCGACCTGCCCGGGGTTCGGGAGCCCGTCCGCATGACCGGCATGGGTGAAGTCGTGCCCGTCCGCGACGCCGTGGCCCTGGCTGCCGGAATCAGCCAGGTCGCGGCAAATCCGAACCGCTACATCCACCCGCGGGACGAGATCGTCTCTCAGTTCGACTTGAACCGGACGCTCGACGCCTACGAGAGGCTCTTTCACGCCCAGGTGGCCTGACACCAGCAACAGAGGAATATCATGGACCTCACGATTCTCGGCTCCAGCCCCGCGACCGAAAATGCCGGCGGCGCCTGCTCCGGCTATCTGGTATCGACCGGACACACCCGGCTCCTCGTGGATTGCGGGCACGGGGTCGTGTCCGTGCTCCGCGAGGTCACCGAGCTGAAAGCGCTCTCGGCGATCCTTATATCCCACATGCACCCCGACCACTTCTTCGATCTGGTGCCACTGGCATACGGCTTTCTCTTCGGCAAGGTACCGTCCATCCCGTTGTTCTTGCCCCCGGACGGCGCGCAGACTCTCCACGACCTGGCGGCCGCCGTCCGACTACCGGAGGGCTTCTTCGAGCGGCTCTTTCAGATCAGCACATACGACCCGACGGCTTCTCTGCGCTGTGGTGAAGTCACGATCACGTTTGCTCACACGCGCCACGCCATCCCGGCGTACGCCATGCGCTTCGTTCACGACGGCCGCGCCCTGTTTTACTCGTCCGACACAGCACCCGATCACCGGGTGGCTGCTCTCATGCAGGACGCTGACGTCGCTCTGGTCGAGGCAACCGCCCCGCTGTACAGCGAGGACAGTGACAGCGCCACCATCCATCTCGACGCCCCCTCGGCGGGGCGGATGGCCCGAGAGGCAGGCGTTCGCGCGCTGATTCTGACCCATACCTGGTATCCCGTGGCCGCCGAGACCCTCAGCTTGGGCGGCGAAGCTTTCGGCGGGCCAATTAGCCTGGCGCGTGAGCGGTCCGTTTATCGGGTCTAGGGTCGATACCCGTCGAGAAGTTCCGCGACCGTAAAGACCGACTGGTAGGGATAGCCGGCGGACTCAATCGCCGCCGCGCCTCCCTCGTGCCGATCGATCAGTCCCGCCACTCCCACGAGCACTCCGCCGTGTTCCGTTACCACCCGAGCGGCTCGCAGCGCGGATTCGCCTGTTGTCACCGTATCTTCGAGAATCGCGACCGATAGCCCCTCGTGCCAGGGGCCCTCTATGAGCTTGCCCGCCCCGTGGCCCTTCGCCTCCTTGCGGACGATGAGTGCGTCCAGCGGATGCTCGGACAACGCCGAAACGACAGCAACGGCGGTCACTAGAGGATCAGCACCCAATGTCAAACCTGCCGTGGCGCGAGCCGGCCAGCGACGGACCAAATCGAAAAGCAGGCGTCCACAGAGCACACTGCCCTCGGCCGACAGCGTCACGGCGCGGGCGTCGATGTAGTACGGGGCACGCCGGCCGGACGATAGCACAAAGTCCCCGCGTAGTACCGCGTGATCGCGCAAGAGAGCGAGAAGGCGTGCCCGGTCCTCAGACACCGCCGCTCCGCTCGCGCATCAGCCGTTCGGCCCGTCGCAAGTCTTCGGCGATGTCCTTCGATTGACGATCCAGTGACGACCACAAATCTTCCGGCTCGTCCGCCGCTTCGAGATGCTCCAGAATTTCTTCGGCACCGACGCGCAACCGCCGCCGGATGGCGTCCTGGGTGGGGGCAGCCTGGACCTCCTCCACGCAACGGCGGAGGGCGTGCACGGCGCGCGCTAGACTCTCTTCCATGCGTCAATCGTACCTGGTTTCCGGTCAGCTTGACGGTCGGTGTACGTTAGGCCGTCGCAGGGGCGAGGTCAGGCGCCGCGGCCGGCCGTTTCGTGCCGGTACATGGCCGACTCCGAGACGATGACGGACGGTCGCGCGGCAGCCCTAGTGGGAGGAAGGAATGGCACTGCTGGACGGAAACCACGCTGTGATCTGGGGCGTGGCGAATCGGGCGAGTATCGGATGGGCGATAGCTCAGGCATTGCACCGGGAAGGGGCAACACTGGCGCTCACCTATGAGAGCGATCGTGTCGAATCACGCGTTCAAGAGCTGGTCGACCAGATCCCGGGTACGTTGATGCTCAAGGCTGACGTCCAGAAGGACGGCGAGATCGAGTCTGTCTACGATCGAATCAAGTCGGAGTGGGGTCATCTCGATACGGTGGTGCACAGCATCGCGTACGCCCCAAAGGAGGAGATGGTCGGGGCCTTCATTGACACCAGCCGCCAGGGATTCAACACCACGCTCGATATCAGCGCATACTCCCTCATCGGCATCACGCGCCCCGCCGTGTCTCTGATGCCCGAGGGAGGAAGCGTGATGGCGATGACGTACATCGCCAGCCGCCGCGTCTTCCCCAGCTACAACGTGATGGGAATCGCCAAGTCCGCCCTCGAGTCGATCGTGCGCTACCTCGCCTCCGATCTCGGGCCGCAGAACATTCGCGTTAACGCCATATCGGCCGGGCCCATCTCGACGCTGGCCGCCAAGGGCGTGCCGGGATTCACGCGCTTCAAGCAGGCCTACACGGAGCGTGCTCCGCTCGGGCGGTCAACCGATCCTGCAGAAGTCGGTGATACCGCCGTCTATCTTGCCAGTCACCTGAGCAGGGGTGTCACCGGCGACGTGCTTTACGTGGATGAGGGGTACCACGTGGTAGGCTTCTGATATGCAAGAGGCGGAGGGAACGGCCGCCCGGTTCGCGCAGAGGCTCCAGAATCTGGATGCCGACATGACCTCTCTGCAATTGGAGCTGTCCCGCAAGGGACTGATACCGATGGCAATGAAGACGCGGCGGCTGATTCGCGCGACGCGGAACCTCCTGGACGCCAACATCGCGGTTCTATTCCCGGACGACACGGCGGAGGTGCGCGAAGATATGCACCAGCTGCTGGATTCCGCCGATCGCCAGGTCGAGCTCGCCCTGCGCGAGGACTACGAGTTCGAATCTATTCAGCAGCGGTTGTACATGGCGACAGCGCAGGGTGAGTACGTCGTCAAGACGATGGTTACCGCCCTCAATGAACTGCAAAGCACCCACCGTCTGTAATTGACGGTAAGACGCAGCCACCAATTACAATGACCTGCTCCGCCTCCCCCGTCGACGTGCTGCGTTGCAGCACGTTTTTCACGTCCCGATTCGGAAGAGAGCGCGTTTGATCCCGCACCGCCGTCCGCTGGCGGCACCAGCCTCCGCCTCGGCCCCTGCTCTTCTACTCGCCGCATCTCTCGTCGTGGCCGCGGCGGCAGTGGTCGGCCTGCATGTCGCCCGCGCCGACGTCTCTCTCCTGCTGACTCCATCGCAATGGGCAGCCGACGCCGCGGGACCGACTCTCGATCAAATGTTCCCCCCGAACGGGTTCGCGATGCAGCACCCAGTTCTGGTGTGGTGGGGCACACTGGAATTGCTCGGGTTCCTGGCCTTCCCCATCGCCGCGCTGTGGCTGCGCCGGCTCTGTGACTGCGGCTTCGTCATCGCCAAGACCGTCGGCGTCGTCCTCCTCGCGTGGTTCGTCTGGTTTCCGGTCAGTGTGGGCGTGGGCTTCTACGACAATACCGCCATTTTCTTCGCGCTCGGCGTCCTGTTCCTGATCTCCGGAACCGTCACACTGCTGAAGCGCGCGACGCTGGTTCGGGCCGTGCGCGATAACTGGCGTCTCATGTTGACGGCAGAAGCGGTCTTCGCCGCCGGCCTGGTGCTGTTTATCTTGCTGCGGCTGTGGTATCCGGATCTCGGGCACCAGTTTTCACCGGTGTCCGGAACCAATGCCGGATCGGGTCGAATGGGTGAGAAGCAGATGGAGCTTGCCTTCCTGACGGCCACCGTGCGCAGCCGCGTCTTCCCACCCTACGACCCGTTCTACGCCCACGGCATCATCAATTACTACTATTACGGCTACGTGTTGGTCGGTACACTGTGCAAGCTGACCCACATCGCTCCGGTGGTCGGCTTCAATCTCGCCGTCGCGTCCCTCTTCGGACTCCTGCTGGGCACCGTCTTCACGATCGGCGCGTCTCTCACCCGCCGCATCCTCCCCGGGCTGGTGTCGGCGCTGTTTGTCGGACTGATCGGCAATCTCGCCGGAGGCATTGCGTTCTGGAACGAACTCATTGCCGCCGGCTCACTGCACTCGAGCGTTCCCGTCCTTGGCGGACTTGTCGACGGCATTTCGGGCTTGATTGCCGTTCTCGCCGGATCCGCTCGTTTGCCTGCCTACGACTTCTGGGGGCCGACGCGCATCATTCCGCCGGCTGGAATCGACTTCGCGGAATTCCCGTACTTCACGTATCTCTTCGGCGACCTACACGCGCATCTCATCGCCTATCCTCTGGTCGCCGCTCTGGCAGCGCTTGCGGTTCAACTCGTCCTGGAACACGACCAGTCCACGGCGCGGCTCGCCCTGTCGTCTCTCCTCGCCGGGCTGGTGCTGGCGGCGCTTCTCGCGACGAACCCCTGGGACTTCCCCACGGCGCTCGTGATCATCGCCATCGGGTCCGGCGTCGGCGGTTATGCCGTTCGGCGGCGGCTCAGCGTCGCCTGGCTCACACGCTCCGCGTGCTGGCTGGTCACGCCGGCGGCGCTGGCCGTCGTCTTTGCCTTCCCCTTCGAGGCGCACTACCAGACCGTCTTCGCGAGTGGTATCGGCACCACCAGTGGCATCGCGGCCTCCAGTCTGCAGGGCCTGTGTAGTGGCAACCCCGCTCCTTGCAGTCAGGTCGTGCACGACATCCTGGCCACGCCGCTCAGCGTCTACCTCCAGCAGTTTGGTCTCTTCGCCTTTATCCTCCTCTCGTATCTGCTGGTTCTGCTGGGCATGGACGCAGGCGGTCTCGACTGGATTCGGCGCTCCGCGCGCGCCGCGCAATTCGCACACTACTATCGTGACCGTCTCGCCCACGTCCGCCATGCGTTTCGGGTCGCCCGCCGGCTTTCGCCACGTCGTCCGGCCCCGGTCGATGGGGCGATTGCCGCGGGTGCGCTGATACTTATTGCCGGCCTCCTTGTATACGGGTACGTCCTGATGGCCTTCCTTGCTCTGTGGGGCGCTCTGGCCGTCTTGCTGTTGCTCCGGCTGGGACCGGCACTTGATCGCGCCGAACTCTTTATCCTGGCGCTCGTGCTGGTTCCACTCGGAATCTCTTTCCTCACGCAGCCGTTCTATATCCGTGACTTCCTGGACGGCGGTGCCGCCTTCCGGATGAACACCATCTTCAAGTTCTACAACCAGGTCTGGCTGTTGCTCGCGGTGTTATCCGCAACCTCGCTCACGTTTCTCGCTCGGCGGGTTGTCGCAACCCGGACCAGGGTTCCAGAACCACGTCCGGAACCCGTTCTCGTGGGAGCGCCCGCTCTTCTCGCTCCCCCACCTCAAGCCGAAACAGAGAGTGGCCAGGAGCAACAGCATCCCCTCTGGACCTTCGTCCAGCGCTACCCCGTGTGGGGCGCGGCGTTCGCCGTCCTGCTTGCCGCCTCCGTGGTATACACCGGCGCGGGCACAGTCGCCCGTGAGACCTACCGCACAACCTGGCTACCGGAAAGTGCCGTTCCGCTCACACTTGACGGCATGGCCTTCATGCGAGTTGCCTATCCAGGCGACTTTCACGCTATTAGCTGGCTGAACGGCCATGCGGCCGGCGCGCAGGTGATCGCGGAGGCGTACGACTGTAATTCCACGTACAACTGGTACTCGCGCGTCGCGACGTTCACCGGACTGCCGGATATCGTCAACGGCTACCATGAGGACGAGCAGCGTCCCTTTGGCAGGTGCGTGGATCCGCGCACCGCCGACCTGAAGACCCTCTACAGTACCAGCTCGCCTTCCACTGCCTGGAGCATCATTCACCGTTACGGCGTCCGCTATATCTACGTCGGATTCCTGGAGCGGCATTGCCTGGATGTCTGCTACCCGAGGGCGGGCCTCGCTAAGTTTGATCGTATGGTCGGTCACGGGCTGCGCCTCGCCTATCACTGGCAGGACACCGACATCTACGAGGTGACCGCATGAACGTCGTCACCTGGATCGTCGCGCTCGAGATCCTCTCACTCGCCTTTCTGCCCCTCACTTTCTGGGCAATGGGCGCTCTGCCGGACCGCGGCTACATCTTCGCGCGCATCCTTGGCCTGCTGCTCGTCACCTATGTGACCTGGCTGATCGGTCTCGTCATCCCGATCGGCTCCTCTCCCGTGCTTCCGGCTGCCGTTCTCCTTCTCTCAGCCGGCATAGGTTGGTGGCGCTGGGGAGGCGACGTAGTTTCCGGCGTGCGCCGGCTGCGGGGCGTGATCCTGGTCGAAGAAGGCATCTTCTTGGTGGCACTGGTCATCTGGAGTGTCTTGCGCGTGTACTCGCTCGGAAGCGCCATCAACCACACCGAGCAATTCATGGACATGGCGCTGTTGAATGCCTCGTATCACAGCGCATCCTATCCGCCGTATGACCCGTGGATGAGCGGCCTCTCCGTCCACTACTACTACCTGGGCTATATGCTCTTCGCCACCCTGGGCAAACTGGCGTTGACGCCGCCTGCGGTTGCCTTCAATCTCGCGAACTCGACCATCGTGGCGTGCGTGGCCGGGGCTGCTTACTCACTCGGGTACGCTCTGACGCGACGTCTCTCGTGGGCTGCCCTGGCGCCTCTCTTCGTGGGCTTCATCGGTAACTGGCATGCGGCGCTCTGGGAAGCAGCGCATGGCGCCTGTGCGACGACCGGAACCTTCTACGGTTGGTTCTGGCCCAGCACGCGCGTCCTGGGCAGCGGAGCGACGCTTGCCAACTGGGGTAGTCCCCCGGCACCGTGCACCGCCCCGTATACCGCGATCACCGAGTATCCGCTGTTCAGTTTCATCCTGGGCGACCTCCATCCCCACGTGATGGCGCTACCTTTCGTGCTTCTCGTTTTGGGGCTCGCGGCGTCGATTCTGTTGTCCGAGGGGGCATGGGATGCGCGCAAAGATGCTGGTCGGTTTGTCCTGCTCGCGGTCGCGGCGGGCGCCCTCTTCGGCATCAACAGCTGGGATTTCCCTACCTATCTCTCGGTGGTGGTAGCGGCCATCATCGCACACGCCTACCTGCATGACGACTCGCCACGCTGGTGGCAACGGCCCGTCGTGACATGCGTAGGATTGGCCATCCTGGCGGTCGTCCTGTATGCCCCTTTCTACGTCGAGTTACGCGGACTCAGTCACGGGATCGGTCGGGTGACGACGCCGACGGACTTCTTCGAATTCATCCAGGTCTTTGGCCTGTTCGCACTGGCAATCGCTCTGCTCCTCAGCAGCCTGGGGCTGCTCCTGCAACCGGCCGCCGAGGACGCGGAAGAAAGCACGGCAGTCCCCGAGTTGATCGGCGAGAGCGGTCAGGCATCGGACGGACTGATCCTCACGGTGTCGGCCGCGGCCATTCTCGTCGCCGGGATTCTGCTACACGCCATCGTGCTGGCCCTGCTCCTGCTGGCAGCCGCCGGGGCGCTCATCCTTCTCTACCGCGTCCTGAATGCCGAGCAGCCGAATCGTGGTGATGCGCTGGCTCTTATTCTGGTCATCGTGGGCGTTGCCGCCGTCGCGCTGCCGGAGCTCGTCTATCTGCGCGATGCCTTTGACAACTCCGCACTGTATCGCATGAATACCGTGTTCAAGTTCTATTACCAGGGCTGGATCCTGCTTGGCGTCGCCGCCGCGTACGGCGCATACCGATCGTGGATCGTTCTGCCCCGCCTCGTCCCGGCCGCTGCAGCGCGGAGTACCCTCGTCGCGGTCGCGGCGGGAACGGCGGCCGCCGGCATCTATACGTTCTGGACGCCCACGACGAATGTCGCGGCCGGCCCCCAGTCGCTCGACGGCTCAGCCTGGGTCGCCCAGCAACACCCCGGCGACGCCGCCGGTATCCACTGGCTGGAGGCGCATGTGTCGGGCAGTCCGACCATTCTTGAGGCGGTGGGAGCTCCCGGCTCACCTGGTGGGGACTACACTCCTCCTGCTGCCGAGTACTCGACCTTTACCGGCCTGCCGACAGTCATGGGCTGGACTGGACACGAGGAGCAGTGGGGGCGGTCCTCGGCCACCGTCGGCGGCCGGGAATCGGATGTCGTGACTATCTACAAGTCGCTCGACTGGCCCCACGCCGCCTCGCTGCTGCACGAGTACCGGATTCAATACGTGGTCGTGGGCTCGAATGAGCAGGCCCTGTATGGCAACTCCGGCGGCCTCAACAAGTTCGGGCAGCACATGCGTACGGCGTTTTCGGCACCGGGGATTACCATCTATACGTGGTGATGAGCGCGGTATAATGGATCGTCAAGAGTATGTGACGGCAGCCAGAAGGCTGCCATTTTTATTCGGGAGACGATGCAGACCGAGCTATCGCAAGAGGCGCCCCGTGCCGTCCTGCTGGGTGCGGATACCTCTGACGGCTGGAACATTGATGATTCACTCGCGGAGCTCGCCCGGCTTGCCGACACTGCCGGCGTGGACGTCGTGGGTGACGTGGCGCAGCGTGTCCGTGAACCCCAGCCGCGGTCGTACCTGGGAAAGGGAAAGATCACCGAGCTACGTCAGCAGAAGGGGACCCTGCACTTCGACACAGTCATTGCCGACGACGAGCTGACGCCCGCGCAGCAACGTTACCTCGAGAGCACGCTGGACGTTCAGGTGCTGGACCGAACGGCCATCATTCTCCACATCTTTGCCCAGCATGCCCGGACCCGTGAGGGCCGACTGCAGGTCGAGCTGGCTCAGTATCGCTATCGTCTGCCGCGACTCACGGGACGCGGTGTTGAGCTCTCTCGCCTCGGAGCCGGTATCAATACCCGGGGACCCGGTGAAACCAAGCTGGAGAGCGACCGGCGACGAATTCGGCATCGCATCGCCGAACTGAATCGCGATATCGAGCAGGTCCGTTCGTTCCGCGCACTGCACCGCCGCCAGCGCCGCGCGTCTGGCATTCCGGTCGTCGCGCTCGTCGGCTACACCAACGCCGGCAAGTCCACGCTGATGAACGCGCTGACCGGTGCGGGTGTTCTGAGCAGTGACCGGCTCTTTGCCACCCTCGATCCGACCACCCGGCGGCTTGACCTCCCCAATCATCAAGAGATCTTGCTGACCGACACCGTGGGTTTCATTCAGAAATTGCCGACCGATCTGGTGGCGGCCTTCCGCGCCACGCTCGAGGAAGTCGCTGAGGCGGACGTGATCCTGCACGTCATCGACGCCTCGCATCCGCAATTGGAGGAGCAGGCGGAAGCGGTGGAGGACGAGCTGGAATCTCTGGGGGCTGAGAACAAGCCACGCATCACCGTGCTGAACAAGGCCGATCTGGTGCCGCCGGAGCGTATTCCTTTCCTGCGGCGCCGATTTCCCTCGCCTGTCGTGGCATCGGCTGTCAGCGGGACAGGACTAGACGCCCTGCGAGCCGCTCTAGCGGACCGTGTTTCCGGTTCCTTCGTTCCGGTCAAAGTGACGATACCATACACCGCGGCGCGATATGTCTCGCTCTTCCGGGAGCGCGGCATGGTGGAACGGGAGGATCATCGCGCGGAGGGAACGGTCATCACCGGACGGCTGCCCGTCAACTTGCTGCCCAGTTTTCAGCCGTATCTCGCATAGTTCTACCCGGCCCGCAGAGGTCCCATCACCATCAAGGTCGGTCACGAGGATTGTTCGGCTGATGGAACGCGGGGCGGGACAGCCGGCAGGCGTGTTGGGCCGTGATGCAACATGCGCCCAAGCAGTGTCGGGCGCCGGCGGGAACGAGCGATGGAGAGGATATCGGCCACGTCGTCCGGCGGGATGTCGACCTCGCGGCGCTCGGAACTGTCCCCCGCGATGAAAGAGACCATGAGCACCAGATCGGAGCATAGCAGGATCACTCGACAAGCCCCCTCAAAGTCCAGCTCATAGCCGACAGCCCGCAGCACATCGGCGTAGCGTGCGACATGGCCACCGGAGACCGGGGAGAGGCAGTCCCGGCTCTGTCGCCGCGATCGAGCCCGGATCATGGCGTCGACGCGTTCGTCCAGGGCGACGCGCGTGAAATGGGTCTCGGGCTGTCCTCGGCGCGTGACTTCGAATCCATCGGTCGTCTCGACAATCGTGAAGTGTCGCGCACCCTGCTCGTCCAACCACTGCCCGAGTCCGCGCAACGCCCGTTGATAGCGGTCGCCCTCTTCACCTCGCATCACTCTCCCTCGACCATCCTGTCCGCCTCCTCATGCGCCGGCCACAAAGCGCGCTGCATCACTCCCGATACCTCGTCACCGATCCAGGATCGGCGCCGCGTGTACTCCTCCTCCGACCGGACCAGCGCCCACAAAGCGCCGCAGCAGGCGCAGACTACTGCCGCGACGGCCACGTGAACGCCCCGGTCCGTCGTCGCCCATGTACAGGCGAGGATCGCGCCGACGACCGGAAGCACTATGTAGAGGAGAGCCGCGCCGTCGTGGCGCCACCCGGCCGCGACAAGCCGATGAAAGAGAAATGTGCGGTGTCCGACAAAAATGCTCTCGCCCTCTCGGAGGCGTCGCAGTACGGTGAATCCGGCATCGAAGACTGCGGGCCACACGAGTAAGACACCGGCCAGAGCCAGTCGAGGATCGGCAGGTGCCGCCATCACCGGCAAGACGGCGAACGTATAGCCAAGGAACGTGCTGCCGACATCGCCCATGAAGATCCTGGCAGGGTGCCAGTTGAGCACCAGAAAGCCCGCGGTGCTACCCGCAATGATCACACCCATCGCGGAGAAGAGTGAGCTACCGGCCAGGAGACCGAGAGCCACCCAGCCCCAACCGGCGGCCGTGGCTTGCCCACCGAGTAGACCGTCCAGACCATCCATGAAGTTGTAGGCGTTGATCAGCCCGACGATCCAGAGGACGGTCACAGGTCCGCCGACCGCGCCGAGATGAATCACGCCTATCACCGGCATGACGATCGTGTTCCAACAAACGTACGCGTTCACGAAGAAGATCGCCACGCCGACGTGCACCAGCATGCGGAGCGAAACGGCAAGGTGTCCGACGTCGTCAAGGAATCCGGTGACCGCGATTATGCCGGCCCCGAGCATAAAAGTCTCAGCATGCAGCCCGGTCAACTGGTGCCCGGACAGGCCGAGGAGCGCCCAGGCCGCCATGGCGACGACGACGATTCCGACGCCACCGCCTACCGGCACGACGCCGCGGTGCGAACTCCTCTCGTTGGCTTCCGCGACCAGACCGAGCCGCATCGAGTAGCGAAGTACGAGCGAAACGCCGAGCCAGCTTAAGATCGCCACAGTCGCGAAGGCAAGCAGAAGGCGGATCGCTTCCATGTCCGCTTTCCCCCCGGTGTCCGCCCGAGAGCGGCGACCAAACCGTGTAGGCTGCGGCGATTGTAGGGGGCAGGAGCGGGGCAGTCAATTCCTCTTAGGACCACTTGACGCCACTGTGGTGTCGTTACACATGCGCCTGATGCGCCGGCATCTGCCGCATCGGCCCGCCATTACCTGGTACTATGCGGCGTCGATGAGCGATCAGATCAGGCATCTCGTCGCCGGGACCTGCCTCTTCGTATTGCTGGTCCCGGCGGCGCGCCTCCATCAGACTCTCGCGGCGCCGTCCCCTCCGGCGCGCGGAGTTGCTCCGTTTATAAGCGCGGCCCGGCAAAGCGGAGTTCCGGTCTCCGTGCTGGTCGCCCTGGCCTGGGAGCAGAGCCGGGACACCAACTTCTCGGGACCAAGCATCGATGATGGGTACGGCCCTCTCGATCTGTCGGCGAGGCCGGACCACGACACGCTCCGGATGGCTGCAGCGCTGCTGCACGTTCCGGCACGTCTGTTGCGGTCCAATGCGCGACTCAACATCCTGGGTGGAGCACTGCTCCTTGCCCGTGACGAGCGAACGCTTGTCGATGGCAGGTTGCCACGGGATCCAGGTGCTTGGACGGGGGCCCTCGTCACGTTCACGGGAATGCGCTCTTCTTTCGCCGCGCGTCTCCTGCTGGACGATTTGTTTACATCACTGCGGCAAGGCATTTATGTCCACAGCGGGTTGCTGGCGCGGGTCCCCAACGCTGAGCCACGGTGGCCGGAGCTCCGTCACACTCAGCTTTTGTCCGGGCCAGGGACGGAAACGGCCGGCCCTCCGGATTACCCCCAGGCACAGTGGGTGCCCGCGAATTACAACAATTTCACCGACGCCACTCGCCCGAAGAACCATCCTATCCGCTACATCGTGATCCACGACACCGAAGGGTCGTGCGCCGCGACCGTCAATGAGTTTCAGGATCCGAGTGCACAGGCCAGCGCTCATTACCTGGTGTGCCTGGACGGGACCGTTATCCAGATGGTGCACGACCGCGACATCGCATGGCACGCCGGCAATTGGCCCATCAACGTCGAGGCAATCGGCATCGAGCACGAGGGCTACTGGGGCAAAGCTGACTATACTCGAGCCCAATATCTCGCGTCGGCCGCCCTCGTTCACTATCTCACCGGCAAGTACCATCTCAGCCCGAATCGCAACGTAGTTTTCGGCCACGAGAACGTGCCGGCCGCCAACCACATTGATCCGGGCCCCACCTGGAACTGGCCCTTCTACATGGATGAGGTGACGGGCTCGACGCAAGCAAAGACGGGCGTAACAGGAATCGCCGCCATCACCATGGAGACAGTTCTGCGCACGTGCCCTCATCTGACGTGCTCGGCCGTCGGCTCGGCCAACTGGGGGGAGGAGTTTGCCGTCGTGGGAGAGAGCCCCGGCTGGGAAGAGGTGGACTACAGCGGGAGCCCCGCCTGGGTGCCGGCGGGCCGCACCGCGGCCGGGTCAGGCATGATCGTCACGCTGGCCGTCAACGCGACACTGCGCGCAGGTCCGAAGGCGACCGATGCCGTGATGGTCTCTGTTCCGGCAGGGCAACGCTACGTCTCGCAGACCCTGGATCATGGGTATTATTATGTCTACTTTAATCATCGGTACGGGTTTGTGGCTGTATCTGCCGCCAGGGTCGTGCACTGCCCTGCACCGCACCCTGCACACCCCGGACCTGCGCCCTGCGTGACCGTTCCAAACCAGAGAGCGTCCGTCGTGCCAAGCGGCGCACCGCCCGGGACGACCATCACGGTTGGTGGGGCGCATCTGGCCCCCTCCTCGCCGGTCACGATCTCGTTAGGAGGCACACCGGTTGGAACGGCCGAGACCAACCGCGGCGGTGACGTTGCCGGTTCTTTCCTGCTACCACCCGCGACGCCCTCGGGTGTCGCGGTCATCACGCTCTCCGACAGCGCCGGGCACACCATCACCGGCCATCTGGCGGTGGAGGCACCGGTGGTCGCGCACCCGGTTGTTACCCTGCCGTCTACTCCGACCGCGCCCGGCACAACCCTCTCCGTCTCCGGGACCGGCTTCCTACCCCTGAGTGCGGCCGTCGTCTCCGTTACCATATCTCTACCCGGCAATCAATCAACGACGGTGACGTCGTTGACGCCCACGCAGCCGGATGGGTCGCTCCAGCCGGCGCCACTCGCCCTGCCCTCCGGAACTCTACCCGGCCAATATCAGGTCACGGTCTCCGATGGCCTCGTGTCCGCTGGGACCCCGCTCACGGTCGGCCTCGAGCCGACGCCCGCTCCCGAGCCCACCAACTCTGCCAGCCCCACTCCGGTAGGGTAAGGGAGACACTGGGCATGTCCCGCATCCACTGGTTCTGCCCCGCCACCCGACTTCGTCAGCCAAAGGCAATCCTGACACGAAACAACATATTCATAGACCATTACGTCCTCGGTAGCGAGTTTGTGGATACTTTGGGGACAATTTGTAAGAAGTCGTTGACGAATTGGGGTTTTTAACTATACGATGTGTCTGTAAGTTGACCTGACGTCATTGGTAGCACGGAGATATGGTCATGCTGTGGGTGACTGATTCATGCGGCGGGTGATCAAGGGGGACGGCATAGAGACCGCTGTCGCATTGGGGCGTCTCGGCTAGCTGATACGGGGGGATACGATGGTAATCATGGAGGGACGCCGCGCTAGTTCGGTCGTTGCAGCACGACAGAGGTTCCGTGACAGGGCCCCACGGGTCAGCGTGATCGTACCAGCGCTCAACGAAGAGCGGAACATTCCATATGTGCTGACGCGCCTGCCGTTCGATCTCCATGAGGTCATTTTGGTCGATGGGCACTCCACGGACGCGACGGTCAAGGTGGCTCAGGCAATTCGGCCGGATATCCGCGTCGTGCAACAAACGCGGCGCGGTAAGGGGAACGCTCTCGCCTCCGGCTTCGCGGCCTCGACAGGGGACATCATAGCCATGGTGGATGCCGACGGCTCGACCGATCCCGCGGAACTGCCCCGTTTTGTGGCCGCCCTACTCACCGGCGCCGACCTTGCCAAAGGAAGTCGCTTCGCTCCGGGCGGCGGTAGTGCGGATATTACACGCATTAGAGCACTCGGCAATCGCGGCCTCTGCACGCTCGTCAATGCCCTGTTTCGGGCGCGTTACAGCGACCTCTGCTATGGGTACGTGGCATTCTGGCGTGACTGCCTCCCCCACCTCAACGTCGACTGCGACGGGTTCGAGGTGGAAACACTCATATGTATTCGGGCGGCCAAGGCAGGCCTGACCATCCATGAGGTCCCAAGCCACGAGGGACAGCGTGTCCACGGCCTCAGCAATCTGAACGCCCCTCGGGACGGGATGCGCGTCCTCAGGACTATACTCTTTGAGGCTCTGGCGCGGCACCGGCTCGAAGCCGGCAGTGATCGCTTGCCCGGGTACGGATGGGATGGAGTCGAGCGCCGGCTCAGCGACCGCCGTGGATCAGCGTTGCGTCCTCATCCGCACCGCCGTGCGTCTGATCGTTCAGTGATGCCGTCACTTGCTGCATTCGCCGACATCGCCGACTCTGAGAGAGTGACTGAAATCTAGGCTTGAGGATGCTCCGGGTCTCTGTCGTCATCTGCGCGCACACGGCGCGACGATGGGATGATCTCCTTCGCGCCGTGCACTCGGTGCAGAATCAGACGGCATCGCCGTCTGAGGTTGTGATCGTCGTCGATCACAACGACCTGCTGCTCCGCCGGATACGTGATGAGATCAGCGGAGTGGTTGTGATTCCGAACACGGGCACACCCGGGCTGGGCGGGGCACGAAACAGCGGGATCGCCGCGGCTACCGGCGACATTGTGGCATTTCTCGACGACGATGCTCGGGCGTCGGCCGGGTGGCTCGAAGCCATGCTGCACGCCTACGAGAACTCGGATGTATCCGGCGTCGGCGGTAGCATCGAACCGGTCTTCGACGGATCTCGACCCCCCTGGTTCCCGTCCGAGTTCGATTGGGTCATTGGCTGTACTTACCGCGGATTGCCCACGGGGCCAACCCCCGTTCGCAATCTCTTCGGTGCCAATATGTCGTTTCGCCGCTCTGTCTTCGACGCTGTTGGTCAGTTCCGACTCGGCTACGGTTGCGATGAAACGGAGTTGTGCATAAGGCTGCGGCAGCGTATGCCCGGCTGGATCTTGCTGTTCGAGCCGGCCATGCGCGTTGGTCACCGTGTCCCGTCCAATCGTGTGACCTGGCGTTACTTTCTGCGTCGCTGTTTCTTCGAAGGCGGATCGAAAGCCGTGGTGTCCCATCTGCGCGGAGCAAGCGACGGTTTGCAGAATGAACGCGACTACACGAGGCGCGTCCTGCCGGCAGGAGTGAAACGAAACATGGGCGAAGCCCTGCGCGGCGATATCGGCGGTCTCGGGCGAGCACTCGCCATCGTCGCCGGACTCGCTGCCACCACGGCCGGCTACGCAGCCGGCTTAGCGGCTCTTGACCGTGCCGCCGCGCGGCGCGGATGGACAGGTCAGTTGTCAGGCCAGGAGGCGTAACGTTCGCCACTCCTGCGAGTACGTCGCCGTCGGTCCGTGGGGGCGGCAACGGAGTGGCGCGACACGATATGCTTGTCGGAGCCGAGTCCTGGCCGTCCCTGGCGCGGACCGCTTACGACCGCCGGGCGCCGCGGTCTTGACTATAAACACGGCAGTGAAAGGTTTGTTGTGCGCATACTAGTGACCGGAGCCGCCGGATACATCGGGAGCATTGTCACCGAACAGTTGGTGACGGGCGGCCACGACGTGATCGCCCTCGACGATCTGCGGCACGGCCATCGGCGCGCCGTGCACCCGGAAGCGAGTTTTGTCGAGGCAAGCATCGTCGATGGAGCGGCGATGCGGCGACTCATGTCGGATACGAAACCGGATGCAGTGGTACACCTCGCAGCGGAAGCGCTGATCGACGAGTCAATCCGTAACCCGGGACGCTTCTATGAGGTCAACGTGGTGGGCGGCCTCAGTCTGCTCGAGGCGATGGCGGCATCCAGCGTCAACAAGCTTGTCTTTTCTTCGACAGCTGCCGTGTATGGCGAACCGGAAGCGGTTCCCATCACCGAAGACATGCCTCACGCTCCCGTCAATTCCTATGGTGAATCTAAGCTTGCCTTCGAGCGTATGCTGCCGTGGTACCAGCGTGCCTACGACCTGCAACACGTGACTCTCCGCTACTTCAACGCCGCCGGCGCGACTCGGGACTACGGCGAGAACCATCGGCCGGAGACACATTTGATTCCGGCGCTCTTTGAAGTTGCATTAGGGCAGCGTGAGGCCCTCCAGTTGTTCGGGACCGATTACGACACTCCGGACGGAACGTGCATTCGGGACTACATTCATGTATCCGACATCGCCCAGGCCCACGTGCTCGCGCTGACGGCACTCGATGACGTGCGCGCGGCCGCTTATAACATGGGCAACGGGACGGGCTATTCGAACGCCCAGGTGATAGAGTGCGTCCGGCAGGTTACGGGGGAAGAGATTCCGGTCAAGGAAGCTCCGCGCCGCCCTGGCGACCCGGCTCGGCTCGTGGCAAGTAGCGAGAAGATCCGGCGAGAACTGGGCTGGGAACCAGCCTTCGGGGACATGGAGACCATCGTCCGCTCCGCCTGGGAGTGGCGCCGCCGCCACCCGCATGGGTACACGGCATGATCATTTCCCGGACGCCCCTCCGGGTCAGCTTTGCCGGTGGAGGAAGCGACTTGCGGGCTTATTACGCGCATGAGCCCGGTGCCGTCGTCGCCACCGCGATCGACAAGTACATCTACATCACCGTCAACAACAAGTTCGATCGTGAGATTCGGGCCAGCTACTCCATAACGGAGATGGTGCCGAGTGTCGCTGACTTGCGCCACGAGTTGATCCGGGAGTCACTGCGGGTGCTGGGAATCGACGGCGGTATCGAGATCACATCGATCTCCGACATCCCCTCCCAGGGAACAGGACTGGGCTCATCCAGCTCATACACCGTCGGCCTGCTCAACGCGCTGCACGCGCACGCGCATAACTACGCGGGGGCGGAGCGGCTGGCTCGTGAGGCGTGTCACATCGAAATCGATCGTTGCGCGAAGCCCATCGGGAAGCAGGATCAGTACATTGCGGCGTTTGGCGGCTTGCAATTCATGCAATTCAACCCTGACGAGAGTGTCTTTGTCGATCCGATCATCTGCCGGCCCGAAACACGGGCCCAACTCCAGAGCCGGCTGCTCATGCTCTACACCGGTATGACACGGTCGGCAGATGGCGTGCTGCTGGAGCAGAGCCGCAATCTGACCTCCGACGCGACCCGGCGGGATACGCAGCGAGCCATGACGCAACTCGCTGGGGACCTGCGGGATGCTCTATGCCGGGACGACCTCAGTGTCGTCGGCGAGATCTTGCACGAGGGCTGGATGCTCAAAAAACGACTGGCGTCCGGAATCAGCACCGACACGATCGACACCTGGTACGAGCGAGCGCGCGCACGTGGTGCGGAGGGGGGAAAAATCCTGGGTGCCGGCGGTGGAGGCTTCTTGCTCGTCTACGCGCCGGTTGAGCGACACCCCGCCATCATGGCCGCCTTGCCCGAGCTGCGTCCGATCCCCATTCGCTTCGAGCCCCAGGGGAGCAAGATCATTTACGTCGAAGAAGGGGGAGTGGCCCACGTATGAACCGGGTCGGAGCGCTACCCGTTTCGCCCGTCTTGCGAGCGACCACCGCGCTCTTGCGGCGTGCCCATTCGATGTCGCTGCTCCGCAACAGCGTCTACATCATGGCAACGACGGCGACAACCTCTTTCCTGGGCTTTTTTTATTGGATGGCGGCGGCGCGCGGATATCCGGCCCATGATGTCGGCCTGACCTCAGCTCTGATCACGGCGATGTCCCTCGCGTCGAGCATCGCCAATGTTGGGATTCCGACCGCTATCATCCAGGTCTTGCCGCGCCGAGAATCCCGTCATGCCTGGTCCCGCACCGTCAACGGCGCCCTTCTGACCGGGACGCTCAGCGCCCTTCTCGTCGGGCTGGCGGTGGCCGTCGGCCTTCCCGTCCTGGCCCACCAATTCGCAGTCTTGCAACGGAGCCAGATCTACTTCTGGTCGTTTGTCGTCTCGGTTCCCCTGATGAGCCTCGGGACGATTATTGACAATCTCTTTATCGCCGAGCGATCGGCCGGCAAGATGCTGGTCCGGAACACGTTCTTCGGGGTTCTGAAGCTCGGCCTGGTCATCGCCTTCGTCGTGTTGGGCGCTCCCTTCTTCGGCATCTTCCTCTCGTGGGTACTCGGACTTGCCGCCGGCGCTCTCCTCGCCTTCGCCGTCCTCATCCCGCAACTACATCGCGGTTACACCCTCTCAATAGAGGGCCTTGGTGAGATGAGGTCTATCGTGGGGCCGCTCGCCGGAAACTATGTGATCAATCTCGGGTACATGATTCCTTTCTATCTGTTACCGGTGGCGGTCACCGTTCGGGTGTCTCCTACCGCAAATGCCTACTTCTACACGACGTACATGCTGGCAGGGGCGGCGTTTCTCATCTCACCTTCGGTCTCGTCATCACTCCTGGCCGAAGGTTCCTATGCCGAGCAATCGCTCATGAGCCAGGTGCGCACAAGTTTCCTCGTCATCGGCGCACTACTCATACCGGTCGGTCTTGTCTTGCTTCTGGCGGGCCGCCAGGTGTTGTCCTTCTTCGGCCCCTTGTACTCCAGTCACGGTTTTCCTCTGCTCGTGATCCTGGTGATTTCGACAATACCCGAGGCCGTTACGAACGTGTATATGAGCGTCTTGCGGGTTCGTCATCTTTTGCGCTACGGGGCAGTCTATAACACCGTTCTGGCGACTCTGATCCTCGTGTTTGCATGGATTCTGCTACCCCACTTCGGCATCGTGGGAGTCGGCATGGGGTGGCTCATCGCACAGCTGCTGGGGACGGTGGTAGCGGCCATCCATGTCCTGTGGGATCTCAGCCGCCGAGCCAAGTTAAGGCCGGCGGCGTGAGCAATGCGATTCATCGAGGAGATGCGTTCGCGATTGCCGCTTCTGAGGATCGCCCGCGTATCTTGCTCCTGTGCGACTTCTACGCTCCCTTTATTGGGGGGATTGAGCGACACGTACGGACCCTGGCGCAGGAACTGATTCGCCGAGGATACCACGTTGCGGTTGCCACTCTGCGTGTCGGTGACCTTCCAGCCTTTGAGATAGATGGGGGCATCCGCGTCCATCGCATCCAGGGCTGGAATCGAGCGCTAAGTCGCTTGTATCAGGTTCCGGGAAGGGAGTGGCCGACGCCGCTCCCGGATCCTGGACTGGTCCAGGGACTGCGGTCGGTCATCGCCAGGGAGCAACCCGACATCGTCCATGCCCGCGGGTGGATCATGTACTCATTTCTGCCTCTCAAGCCGCTGGGACACGCTCGCCTCATCGTGACCCTTCACGATTACAGCTTGGTGTGCGCCCGGAAGTCCTTCATGTTTCAGGGAGAGGAAGTGTGCACAGGCCCGAGCTACGGAAAGTGCGTGACCTGCGCTGCCGGCCAGTACGGGGGTATCGTGAAGTCCGCCGCTGTCACGACCGGGCTCTTCGCCAGTAGCCTCATGCACGGCGCCGTCGATCGGTATCTGGCCGTCAGTAGGGCAGTGGCGGCAGCGAGCGCAGCCGGGACCAGAGGAAAGGAGATCGAGGTCGTCCCGACCTTTATCCCGGATAGCTCCCTGGATGAAGCGCGCGAATCTCCACGTCCGTCGTTCCTTCCCGAGGGCGACTATCTACTCTTCGTCGGGCTGCTACGCGCCCATAAAGGGCTCGATATCTTGCTTCGAGCCTACGCTGAACTAGACGGTGCTCCACCTCTCGTCCTTCTCGGCACGCGAGGCGAAGGCACTCCAGATGACTTTCCTGTCGGTGTGCACGTCATCTACGACGTTCCCCATCCTCAGGTCATGAGCGCCTGGGCCCACTGCCTCTTTGGGGTCGTGCCGTCGGTCTGGCCCGAACCTCTTGGACAGGTGGCCGTTGAGTGCATGGCAGTCGGCCGCCCGGTTATCGCCAGTAACATCGGCGGACTCCCGGACGTCGTCATCGACGGCGAGACCGGCGTTCTCGTGCCACCCGGCGACGTGAGCGCTCTTCGCGATGCCATGCAATCGCTCCTTGATGACCCAGACCTACGGGCCCGACTTGGGGCGCGGGGCGCCCCCCGGGCCAAGCTTTTCATGGTGTCTCACGTCGCGGACCGGCTAGAAGAGATCTATCGAGCGGAGTACGACTCGGCGAGAGCCCCATCGGTCTGATAGCGTTGTTCGCTCCGAATCCGCCCGTCATTCCCCAGTCAGGTGAGCTGGAACCTTAGACACGATGTACCGGTGTTTCCCAGATGCACCGTGCTCGATGTTCTCGACCACCATGGCGTGCACGCGCAACTGCGGGTCAATATTCTCGTGGATGGCAGCTTCGACGCTCGGCAGCGCCGTAGGCTCGAACTCGGGGCCCGGCACGACCAAAATCGTGAGCTCGCCGGGAGTTTCTTGGATGGCTTGAAAGCGCCGCACCCCAGGAACCCCCGCCATCAGCCGGTTGAGTAGTAACCCATGAATGATCCGGCCCGAGGGCGTCGTGACCAAATCGGTTGCGCGGCCCTCGAGAGTAGACATGACCGGAAACGGCAGGCCACAGGAGCATCGCTTCTCGGAGAGGGTTCCGACATCGCCCACCATATACCGCAGCAGCGGCATTGCATAGTTGTCCAGGTTCGTCACAGCGATATGCCCGGGCGAGCCCGAGACAGGCTTGCCGTCGTCGGTTAGGAACTCGACGACATGGAGATCAGTAAACAGGTGATATCCGCGGTGAGCGATGCATTCATGCGCGGCGGTTGCCGCCTCCGTCGTCCCGTAGCGGTCGAAAACCGGGCAGTCAAAGAATTCCTCGAGCAGCGCGCGTTGGGTGGGGAAAAGGGTTTCCGCCGTCGTAACAATCGCATTCGGTTTGATCCCACCGATTCCCTCGTCGCGCATCAGATGAACGAGGGCGATGAGAGAAGCAGAGAAACCGACAAGGAGTCGTGGTTGGAAACTCCGTAACTCACGGGCGTACCGTGCCATGTCTTGACGACTCATCCCGTACGAATCGAGGAAGAGTTGATTGATGCCGGCATCGACGAGCCGGTACTTCAAAGCCTTTTTTTTGCTCCGATCGAGCGGGCGGCCCCATACAATGGCGGCGGGGTCGCCGGGCGTCCAGCCGGCCAGGTCATATCCACGTTCGATGCTGGCGATACTTATCGACCACGAACGGTCATCCTGGACGTACTGAAATGGATCTCCGGTCGAACCGCCGGTTGGAACGAGGCGGGTTGCTCCCTGCCCTTCGGGCATCGATCGCGCAATGAGATCTTCCCTGTTTTCCTGAATGTCGCGCTTCGCGAGCAGTGGGATCTTGGTGAGGTCGCCTGCCTCCTGAATAGCGGAGGGCTGGAGACCTAGCTCCTGGAAGAGGCGGCGGTAGTAGGGCGTGTGCTCGTAGGCATGGTGCACCAGCCGGACCAACTTCTGCCGCTGGATCTCCTCGATCTCTGCCGGGCTCCGCTCCAGATTGGCGAGGAGTTCCCGGCGTGCCGCCACCCGCATCGGTTGCCGCCAGTGCTGGAAGATCCCGTAATACAGATAGCGGCTCGATAGATACTGCGCTCTCCGCTTCACGCCGGTTCGCCTCCCACGCGTCTCTTCGAGACATTGGAGATGATACTTTGATATTTCCCGGACGCACTATGATCAATTGCATCAACGAGGTGCACCTTGACGCGGAATGCGGGGTCAGCGTGCGCATGGATCATTGTCCGGATCTTACTTTCCAACGCCGGAGCGTCGACGTCGCCCATCACCACAAGTTTGATACTGAGATCCTCCATCGTCTCCTGGATGATTTGATAGCGCCGGATGCCGGGCACGCTCAGGAGAAGATCGCTCAGGAGAAGCCCATGGAGAATCCGCCCGGACGGACTCGTGATGATGTCGGTGACGCGTCCGTCCAAACTCGCCAGGAGAGGGAACGGCAGACCGCAACGGCACCCGCCGGAGGACAGCGTGGCCGTATCACCGATGGCGTATCGGAGAAGGGGCATGGCGTAGTTGTCCAGAGTGGTGACGACCATATGACCCGGCCGTTCAGCGGACGCCAGCCCCTCGTCGGTGAGCACTTCTACAACGTGGAGATCACTGAAGATGTGCAGCCCCGCGTGCGCCGCGCATTCGTGTGCGAGCGCAGCCGCCTCGGCAGCGCCGTAGCGGTCGAACACCCGGCACTCAAAGGTTGTCTCCAGCAGACGCCGCTGTGCCGGGAAAAGAGTTTCCGCTGTTGTCACAATTGCTCCCGGCCGGATCCCTTCTATGTGGCGATCCCGGATGACGTGGGCCAAAGCCACCAGAGAAGCGGAAAAACCGACCAGAAGGCGAGGGCGGAAGGCCCGTATCTGCTCGGCATACTCGGCTAATTCCTCCTGAGTCACACCGTACGAATCCAGGAAGAGTTGATTGATGCCGGCGTCGACGAGCCGCTGCCGGCCTGAGCGATGCTCGATGAGATCGACGTGGCGTCCCCACACGATGGCGACCGGGTCGCCGGGGACCCACCCGGCCATGGCATACCCGCGCTCGATGCTGGCGATGCTGACGGCCCAGGAGCGGTCATCCTGGACGAAGTTGAACGGGTCACCGCTGGACCCGCCCGTCGGTGAGATACGAGTCCGGCCATATGCGCGGGGAAGCGGCTGCGCGAGAAGATTCTCTCTCTGCTCGCGCGCGATGTCTTTCGTCAGCAGCGGGATCTTGGTGAGGTCGCCTGCCTCCTGAATAGCGGAGGGCTGGAGACCTAGCTCCTGGAAGAGGCGGCGGTAGTAGGGCGTGTGCTCGTAGGCATGGTGCACCA
>Ga0209810_1001416_pt1 | contig 36224 bp, 27 predicted proteins | sample Coa_R1_7_FD_187159 | JGI IMG/M metagenome (GOLD analysis project Ga0209810, IMG submission 187159) | Surface soil microbial communities from Centralia Pennsylvania, which are recovering from an underground coalmine fire - Coalmine... | ecosystem: Environmental > Terrestrial > Soil > Unclassified... | reverse complement strand
CAGCTTGCCTGCGCGATCGAAACAGGCATGGGTCAACGCCGCCTCGTGCCGCATCCGAACCACGACTTTGGTCGAATCGTTTTGCACCTGCCAGATGCGGGCCGAGCCATCTTCGCTGGCCGTCAGGATGCGTCTTCCGTCCGGATGGAACGAAGCGTGGACGACGGACTTGTCATGCGCGAGCGGCGAGCGGAGAAGCTGTTTGCCGGTGGCAGCGTCCCAAAGCCGCGCTGTGCCATCCTCGCCGGCAGTGACTACCTGTTTGCCGTCTGGGCTGAAATGAGCGTCGCGGACCACATCTTTGTGTCCTTCTAGTGTGTTAATTAGCCAGCCGCTGGCCGCATCCCAGATACGTGCCGTTTTGTCGGCGCTGGCCGTCACGATGCGGCTGCCGTCCGGGCTAAACGAAGCACGGAGAATGAACGAGTCATGCCGCAAAGGTAGAAGGAAACGCTCCTCGCCGCTGACCGCATCCCAGACGCGCGCCGTGTTGTCGGAACTGGCCGTCAGCACCCAGCGGCCGTCGGGGCTAAATGCCACGTCGTTGACGCTGTCACTGTGGAACCACATCTGACTCAGCCGGGGACATTCGCGCAGCACAGCAGCGATGCGAAGGCGATGCGCTTCGATGCGGGTCGCATCCTCCTCCGAATTCAAGGCCCGCGCGAACCAGATCAGGGACGCGAAGAGGTCGCCCTCCTGGAGATAGTGAGTGCCGTTGGTGACGTTGAGCCGAACGAGATCCGCGTGCTTCTTCTTTTTCGCGGCCTCAAGCTCTTGATTGACCTGATACAGGTTGATGACCGACACCCATCCGCCAATGAGTAGCGCCAACAGCGACACCCCGAGGAGAGCAAGCAAGCCCGCCACTGCCGGACGCCGCCGCACCCACTTCATACCGCGCTCCAGCCAACCGACCGGCCGAGCCGTGATCGGTTCTCCTCTTCGGAAGCGGGCGAGATCCTCTGCCAGCGCTCGAGCACTGTCATAGCGCTTTACTGGGTCTTTTTCCAGGCACTTTAGGCAAATCGTCTCCAGGTCGGGTGGCACATGTGGATTGCGGCGCGATGGTCGATCCGGTTCTGCGGTTATTACCATGTAAACCGTGTCGAAAGCGCTGGAGCCCTCGAAGGGCGGACGACCAGCCAGCATTTCATAGAGAATGGCGCCCAAGGAGTAGATGTCGGTGCTTGGGCCAATTTCCTTGGTCTTGCCGGCGGCTTGCTCCGGGGACATGTAGCTGGGCGTGCCGAGAATGTCGCCAGTGCGCGTGTTGGACGTACCGCCTTCCAGACGCTTGGCAAGTCCGAAATCGGTGATCTTGGGGACGCAGTTGGCGAGCGGGGGGTGTGAACCCCCCGGTCCTTCGCCACCGGGGGGTTCACACCCCCCGCTTGCCAAGAGAATGTTGCTGGGTTTTAAATCGCGGTGGACGATGCCGCGCTGATGCGCGTAATGCACGGCTTGGGCCAACTGCTCCACCAGGGCAGCGGCCTGCAAAGGCGGCGGCGAATGATCGCTGAGGATGTCGTGCAGACTGCGGCCATCGATGTATTCCAGGGAAAAATAAGGACAACGATCGTGTTCGCCGACCTCGTAGACCTGAACGATATTGGGATGCTGAAGTCGGGCGGCCGACTCTGCCTCGCGACGGAAGCGCTCTCGCTGCGGTTTCCCGGCGTGTGCCCCTGCCAGGATCATCTTCACCGCCACTATGCGATCAAGACTCGTTTGCCGGGCCTTGTAGACGACGCCCATGCCGCCGCGTCCCAGCTCGCCGAGGATTTCATAGCCGGGCACGGCCCGAGCGCGCCGCAGAGCCGACCCGCTGTCCTCCACAACCGTTTGTACCATCTCGGTCGTTTCGGCTCCTGTAGGAGAACTGTCCGCCGCGGCGAGGGCTGGATTAAGCGACTGTAGCGCCTCGATATGGCGACGCAGCTCGTCGAGAAGCTCCGGGCAATCGCGACACAATGCTTCCGGCGTGATGGGTTGTCCCTGCTCTAGCAGCTCTTCCCAGCGGAGAAGCAGATCTTCGAGCCGTTCATCGACCGACATAGCACTTCATTCCGGTATTTCGCCCTTTAGCGACTCGCTCAACGCCAGTCGGGCTGATAACCAGCGGCGCTTGATTGTGCGCTCGGAAAGCTGGAGCAGCTCGGCGGCTTCTGCTTGGCTCAGCCCTTGATACCATAGCAGATCGAAGACTTCGCGCTCGGATTCCGGCAGCTTTTCGATCTGACGATGGAACTCGGACCAGGCCGCGATCCGGCTCGGCTCGTGCGACAGGTCGGGCGCATCCAGGCGTGTCGCGTCGGGGCTACTCAAAGAGGAATCGTCGGCGATGCTGGCATGGCGTGCCCCGTGACCTTGGGGCCCGTAGTAGTGCTTAGCAAGGTCGAGCAATTCGCGGCGGATGTTCAGAGCTGCCAGGCGAAAGAAATCGCGCGCAGTCTCCACGGGGATCTGCTGGAGGGTGCGATAGAGACGAAGGGTAGCGTTTTGCAGCACGTCGTCGGTCTGTTCCCAGCGATGGACGTTGGGATAGCTGCGGAGCATCTTGCGTGCGAGATTGTGCAGACGTTCGCAGGCACAACGTAGCAATTCATCGCAAGCGGCCGCATCGCCGCTGCGCAGGCGATCAAGCCAGGCTTGGATTTGCACGGATTGGGATGATGCTTCCGACATACTACCGCTCCCTCGGAGTCAATGCGTTGGAAGTTCTATCTACAAGCCCGGAGCGCCGGCGACGGGCCAAAGAAGCCCGTCGCTGGCGCTCTGGGCTTACATCATGTCTAATTGAACAACAGCAACACCCCCGAGAAAGATCGTATCAACAAATCCAGGTTCCAGGTCACGATTCCCGTCGCTGGGTCGCCGACCACGACGCCGCCTGCTCCCAATTCGTGGAACACAACGTAATGGCCGTCGTTGAGATGCGCGATCGCAGGTAGGTTCACTTGCCCCAGACGATCTACCGATACGCGCACGGAATGGCAAGACAGGCCGATTTCGTCCGCCAGCTGCCGCAACTGCTGGATGCTCAATCCCTCCGGACCTGGGACAGCCTTTCGTCGCAACTCCTCTACGCTCACCTTTGTTCCAAAGCGCAGGCCGACCATCGCCAGTGCCGCCAGCCCGCAGTCACTGTTTTCCAGTTGCGGCACCCAAACATGGGCATCCGGTCGATGCGGCATCCGCGGCTCATAGGACTGCATGAGCCGCGATCCGCCCGCGGCACTGGGATCGAAGGCCCGCCGTGCCAGAACCTGACAGCGTACTTCGGAAAGTGCAACCGCCTCCGGCAAGTCGCCCCAGCCGAGTAGCGCCCGCTCGCCGAATGCCTCGCCAGGACCAAGATCCACACCCGCCGTGTCCTCCGCGCCAGCGGCTTGCAGACGCACGGTGCCCTGTTCAATCAGATACCAGTTATCATCCGCCAGGCCGTTAGCCTGGATGGTATGTCCCGCAGGAAAGGACGCCGCCTTCAGCCGATCGTGCAGCTTCAACCCTGACTCTGCCGACATGAAGCCCAGGAACGTCCGTTCCCGGTGGAAGTGCATCAGAGTGTGCAAACGAAGCCAATTCTTCAAATTGCGGCCAACCTGCGGCAATTCCGAGAGAGCCGTCCACAGTGGCTCCAGAGGCAGCCGCAGCAGCCGCGAGGGGGCGGCCGTGCGGCACGTTGCCGTATTGTTGCCGGGAGGAAGCAGAGCATATTCGCCGAAGACATCGCCGGGCAACAGCATTCCCAGGCTGATTTCCCGCCAGCGGGACTGGCGGACAATGCGCACCCGCCCCTCCCGAACGAAATGGACCCACGCTCCCGGCGTGTTTTCCTGAAAGAGCGTTACTCCGGAGGCGCAGTCGATATCCTGTCCCAGGGAGAGCCAGTCCTCCCGTTGTTGGGGAGTGAGCAGGCGGAACAAAGGATACCGAGCCAGCAGCTCTCCACTCATCCGGCCCCCTCCAGTGCTGCCAGATCGAAGGCCGCTTCCTTGATTCGGTCGCTCAACCAATAGGCGAACAACTCATCTTGGATGCTCTGCCGCGTCACCGGGTCTAGCTTGGCCGGCTGGCGCTCTTGGATTACAACCAGGGCGAATCCCAGCGGTGTCGCGAGTGGACCGATCAGCTCGCCCGTCTTCGCCGCGTCCAGCGCTTCGGCCAACGAACCGTTCAGCTGCTTGCGAAACAGTTGCAGACGAGTCACGGTCAAGCCGTGCTCGCGGGCGACGCCTTCCAAGTCGATGCCGTCCTCGCGGACCTGGATCGCAAGCTCCCGAGCCAGTTCGTCGCGCTCCACCAAGACCTGAGCCAACCTCAGGCGTTCTAGCTCGCTCTGGTGCGCGGAAAAGTAAACGTCCACTTGGCCGGCGGTCAAGTGCTGCTTCAGCTTGGCGGCCAACAACGAATCTTCCAGGCTCACCTCGAAGCCGTCCACCGTCAGTCCCCGAGCCGACAGCCAGGCGTGCGTGTCGGCCGCCGTGTGCAGCCCATGAAGGCGACGAAAAACGTCGGCAATGGTTTGCAGCTCTTCATCGCTGACTGTAAGCCCAGCTTGCTGGGCTTGCTCGCGCACCAACTGCGCGATCAGGGTTTCGAGGACAAGCGGCCTCAGTCGTCCCTGCGAATGTAGCTTTATGAGGAGTGTGCCAAGCGAGAGTTGGGTATTCGACAGGGAGGCGAGAATACTGTCTTGCGTAATCATGGACAGGCCCCCGATTCGCGATTGCTTGTTTAGCCGCGAGCCGTAGGCGAGCGCGGTGGGACCGGCGTCTCGCCGGTCATCTCCGGCTCGCGGCTAAACGCTAGAGAAATCGCCAAAGCGCTTTAATACTCGAATCCCACTTCACCCAAACTGCCACTGAGGCGATGAAGCCCAAACAAGTACAGTCCGGCAAGCGAATCGGGCGTTTGCACAATATGCATGGCCTGCCCCATGAGCGCCAGCGTCTGCTGGGCCTGTAACTGAGAAATCTCGTTGAGCTGGTTTTGCAGCGCCGATGCTTCCTGTGTCCAAAGGCGGACTTGAGCCCCCTGGGAAATCTGCGGCAACATCTGTTGTATCACCGCGCCATTAATGTTGGCGTCGGGCAGGTCGCGAGATTCCAGGGATTCCAACCTTGGGCGGAATGTCTGCCGGCCGGCTCCGAGGATCAATTCCTCCTGTTCCGGTGTCAGTTTCTCGCCCAGCGGCAAATCGTCGATACGGATACGGGCCATACTGATTTCTCCTATTGCGGAGCGCTTGAGCCTCGAAAGCGGCAACGCTCCTATTGTAAAGTAGCGCAAGAGAAGAAGCAAAGAACCGAGAAATGCTCGCAACTTCCTGCTTCCTTGTCGCTTGCCCTCTATTTTGTCCAACGACCACCGGCCGCAGGAGGGGACAGAAGAAAGCAATTATTCTGTACAATAAATGCCAGATCTTTTTCTTTTTCGCCGTACGGCGGCAGGAAGTAGCCATGCGTATCGCCATGGATTACGGACGGGATCGAGTAGAGTTCGAGGTTGCCGGCGACCGATTGATCGCCGAGCCGCGGCCGCCGGAGGCATTGGCCGATCCGGCCGCCGCCGTCCGCGCCGCCCTCGAAGGGCCGCACGCTTTCCCCGCACTGCGCCGCGCCCTGATGCCGGACGATCACGTTGCCATCGTCCTGGATGAGGAACTGCCCCACCTGGCCGAATTGCTGGTGCCGCTGCTCGAACACATTCATAGTGCCGGCGTCGCACCGGAGTGCATGACGCTCTTGTGCGCTCCCTCCTCCTCGCGGCAGGGATGGATCGAAGACCTGCCTGACGAATTCCAAGATGTGCATGTCGAAGTAAGCGATCCCGACGACCGCCGCCGCATGGCCTATCTGGCGACGAACCAACACGGCAAGCGGTTGTACCTCAATCGCACGTTGGTGGAGTCCGATCAGATTGTCGTCTTGAGTGGCCGGCGCTATGATCCGCTGCTCGGCTACAGCGGTGCCGAAGGCTCGTTGTATCCCGCCCTAAGTGACCGAGAAACACGCCGCGAAATGAGTCAGCGCGTCAACTTGGGAGTTCCCGAAGCCTCGCCCTGGCCGGCACGCCGAGCGGCGACCGAGACAGCCTGGCTGCTGGGCGCGCCGTTTTTCGTGCAAGTGATCGAATCAGGCGGCGACGGCGTGGCGCAAGTGGTGGCCGGCACAGCGGAGTCCAGCCGCGAGGGCCAGCGTTTGCTCGACGCCAGTTGGCGTCGAAGCGTGCCGCGTGCGGCCGATCTCGTCATCGCGGGTATCAGCGGCGATCCGTCGCGTCATACCTTCGCCGACTTGGCCGCGGCTCTGGCCTGTGCCGCACGTGTCGTGCAGCCGGGAGGACGCATCGCGCTGCTCACTCAGGCGGAGCCGGAATTAGGTTCCGAAACCGACGTGCTGCGCAGCGCCGACGAACCACGAGAGATCCTCAAGCGACTGCACAGCAAGCAGACGGTCGAAATTGCGCCCGCCCTTCGCTGGGCAGCGGCCGCTGTGCAGGCGCATATCAATCTGCTGTGCGGCTTGCCAGACGATTGGGTCGAAGAGTTGTTCGCCACGCCGTTGCATGAGGCGCGGGAAGTGCAGCGTTTGATCGATGCGGGCGGCTCGTGCCTGTTCCTCCCCGATGCGCACAAGATGCTGGCCGTGGTCGCGGTTGATTCACCGGGGTAAGCACGAGCAAGGAACAGGATTCATACGATGTCATGGAAAAAAGTTCTTCTGGTTGCTTGGGTGCATTTTGTCCTATCAATGTTAGTGATGGATCTCTGCTTGTATCTGGCAGTTGGTCCTCCTAGGCCTTTCTTGGACGCCGTGTCGGCAGTGCTAGGATGGATCTTCTGTTTCCCGGCTGAGGTAATTGTTAATCTGACGGGTTGTTCCACGGGATCAGGTCTACTACTACTCTTTGTAAATACTTTTTTTTGGTGCCTTATAGTTATTCCAATCGTGGCAGCGGTACGGTACATTCTTAGGGCATATCTGCTGCGTTAGCTTTTTCTTCCGCGATTCTCTCGATTCTACGCAGGAGCGTGGAAACGAGAAAATAGGGATCTGTTTTGCCGCTGATGTCTGGTGTCAGCTAGAATGAATTCCCAGTCCTTCGAATGTAACAGGGCTGACATACTCAGATTGGCCAAAATGCTCGATTGCATCGGCCTTTCGTATTTCTGGAACGCCGATCAATTTGGCGCGAATACGGTAGTGACAGTCAAAACACTCCCTCCGAAGCTCGATTAGTTCGTCATGCTCACGTGGCTCGGGATAGCCAAGTATCTGGAGTAAGTGGTCTAACGTGGCAGAGAAGAATGAGAGTTCTTGCCTGGAAAAGGACCAAGAGCGTTTCAGAGGATTACAAAGGAGAGCCATAGAACAACGAACAAAGCTCAACCAATCGTTCTGCTCGAATAATGCTTGACGACTCGGGATCTTATCCACTTCGGCTCCGGCGTCTTTGAGTAGCTTAATCACGTTGGCGATCTGGGTTTGCTTTATCTTATCGTAGTAGGCCAGGAATCGCGGCCACGCGTTCGGGAAGGTCAGGGCGTAATGGACGCTTCTCTCTGCTTGGCGGAAATAGCAGAAAAGCAGCAAAGCCGTATTCTTTGACAGAGAGGCCATGTCCAAGCTTACCTCCAGAAGTACCGCAAGTTCCACCATCGCCTTACGGCCACAAACTTGGGATTGAGTCCTGCGATCGCCAAAGGATCGGAGGTTGGGACCCTGGCGGTGTTGGGTGGTCCAACGTTCGTAGGGATAGCGATGGCCGGTAGGTCAATCTCAACACAGGCTCCCTCTTTTGCCGCTCCGGTTTCCGCTCTAGGGCCATCAAGCCCCGGTTTTGTTGTTCCAAACGGTTCCGTTTCAACATCTACCCCCGGCGGTTCACCCCGAGGGGGATTAATAACGCCATCTCTCTGAATTCTTCTCATCCCTTCGAGAGCCGTGTGGTGTCTTGCTCTGGGCCTTCTTGTGTTGAGAGCAGGAGGCGGCTCCTCTGCGGGAGGCACTGTTATCCTCGCAAAACTCGGAGATCACTGCGCTTTACGGATGCGCCATTTCAGTACTCCACCAGAGTAGCCGGGTTTCAGCTTTACTTCCAGACGAACCTCTCGCGTCCTCACCGGCTCAAATGATACTTTGTTGAACTGATCGAGTGCTGTGCCATAGTGCTCGCCCTTAAGCAATTTCACCGGCTTCCACTCCTTGCCGTCCAGCCAAAGAAGCCGCCACTCCTCTGGTACGCGGCACGATCCAATGCCGGTATCGTCGAACCAGTACACCTTTGCCTCTGACAGCTTCCGCGGCTTGTCCGTGTGATAAGAGATCCATTCGATGGTGCCGCGATGGTCCCACCAGGTCATGCGGCGAATGTCGTGGTCCTTCGACGACTTGGGCACTTCATCGTCGTTGAGCGCCTCGAGCGTATCCCTCGAGTTTAGGTGTGAAGCACGGATGCGGACATCTCCGACAAGAACGCCGTCTTCGCCCGGCAACTCGGCGCGCTCCGGCGTTTCGGCGAGCCAGACGATCATCTGCCCCGGCTCGCGGTTGTCCCAAGCAAAGTACGGCACGGCCCGAAAAGCGACTGGTTTCGTCGCTAATTTCTGTCCTTCTCGTGCTACCGCAAGCGCTTCCCCGTTGATGACGGTGACGCCGCCGAGCAGGTTCTTATCGAACGTCGCCGACAATTTTGCCTCCTTGGGCAGGCACAGGTTGCGCACGCTGCCGCCGTTATCGACGCCCTCGAGGCAATAGACAATCGGCCCGCGTTGCAGCGCGACCCGGCCGACATCCGCTTTGACGTGCGGATCCGCGTAGACACGCTCGACCGGCATATCCAATTCCAATTCGATCTCATCGCCGGCTTTCCGTTCCGATCCGAGCGTAATGAATTGTGGGCCTGAATACCGGAGTGCCGATTTGGAGGAGATCCGAGTTCGACCGCTTTCTTTGAGAGAGCGAACGGAACGGCACCAACCAGGGATGCGCAGGTGCAAATTGAAAAAGAACGGTTTCTCCGGCTCAATCTTGATCTTGATCTTGCCGTCCCACGGATAATTCGTTTCCTGCGTCAGCTTGACTTTGCCGTCTTTGAGTGGAATCGTCGCGGTGCTGCTCATGTACAACACGGTCCAAATATCGTTATCGCGGTACGCATAGACGCGCTCGCCCATGCCAGGGATGTAGCGAACAATGTTGGTCGGGCAGCAGGAGCAATCGAACCACGGTACGCGATGATGCCGGCCTACGCTGGCCAATGGGTTGACATAGAAAAAGCGATCCCCGCTCAGCGACACGCCGGACAACAGTCCGTTGTACACTTCGCGCTCTAGCACGTCGGCATATTTGCACTCGCCGCTCATCAGGAACATGCGATGGTTCCACAAGGCCATGCCAATGGCGGCGCATGTCTCGCAGTAGGCCGAATCGTTGGGCAGATCGTAGGGGACCGTAAAACCTTCGTTGCGGGCCGACGGGCCGATGCCGCCGGTGACATACATCTTGCGTTCGACCACGTCGCGCCAGATTTTCGTGATGGCGTCGAGCAATTCCTTGTCGCCGGTGATCCCGGCCATGTCGGCCATGCCGCAGTAGAGATACATCGCCCGTACCGCATGGCCGACGACCTCACTCTGTTCGCGGATCGGTTTGTGGTCCTGAGCGTATTCGCCGAATAGCTTCCGCTTGTCCTTGTGGCCGCGCACATCGAGAAAAAACTGAGCCAGCTTCAAATAGCGCTTCTGCTTTGTCGCTCGGTAGAGCTTGATCAGGGCCAACTCGATCTCCTCGTGGCCGGACGTGTCCACCTTCTTTCCCGGACCGAACGTGCGGTCGATGCGATCGGCGAGCTTGATCGCCACGTCGAGCAATTTGCGTTTGCCGGTCGCTTGCTGATACGCTACCGCCGCTTCGATGAGATGGCCGGCACAGTACAATTCGTGTCCGTATTGGATGTTTTTCCATCGCTCTTCCGGCTTGACTAAGGTGTAGTAAGTATTCAAATAACCATCCGGCTGCTGAGCGGCGGCGATCTTGTCGATGATGGCATCCGTTCGCTTCTCCAGCTCCGCGTCGCTTTGATCGCTCAGCGTGTAGGCGATGCCTTCAATCACCTTGTAGACATCGGAATCGTCGTACAACAGACCCTTGTGTTTGCCCTTTTCGAGCTTGCCGGCGATGGCGAAATTGCGAATGCGTCCGGTGATCTCACACTGATGGAGGTTCGCCTCTATTGTCGCCGTGCGGTTGGTACGGATGCGTTTGCTCCAAAAATCATCTTTTATGCGGACTTCCTGAAAAGGCAGCGACGTCAAGCTGTCGGCATGGATGGCGGAAACCATGCTCGCACCGGCAAGCGCGAGCAGACATCCAAAGAGGAAAAACCGTCTCATGTTCTGTCTCCTGATGTCAATCGAGTGTCATCGCGTCAATAGTCCGGCGTCGAGGACAAACTGCGATCCCGTGACGAATCGCGCCCGGTCGGAGGCGAGATAGACCACGGCGGCGGCCACGTCCTCCGGCTCGATCCACGGCACAGCCAGCAGATTGCCCGCCGAGCGTTCGGCAATCTGCTGCGGAGTCGCGCCCTCCAGGGCGGCCAGGCCGTCGTTCATTGGCGTGTTGACTCCGGTAGGATGCAGCGACACGACGCGGACATTATAGGGAGCCAATTCGATTGCCCATGATTTTGTCAGCCCAACCAAGCCCCATTTGGAGGCGGCATAATGGCTCAAGCGCGCCATGCCGCGAAGTCCGGCAATCGACGAATTGTTGAGGATGACGCCGGCCCGCCGAGCGCTCATGTGCGGGATCACGCGCCGCGCCACAAGCCACGCACCTTTGAGATTGATATCGAGCATGGCGTCCCAAGCTTCTTCGCTCAGCTCATGAGCCAAGCCGTAAGCGCATATGCCGGCGTTGTTGAAAAGAACGTCGATGCGTCCCAGCCGCGCCATCGTTTCATTGACGGCAGCTGACACCGCCTTGTCATCGCGGACATCAGCGGCAAAAGTCAGACACTCCACACCGATCCGCCGGCACTCCTCCGCCAATGTATCTAGCGCCTGTGGCGAACCTAGGGCATAACCCGGATAATCCAGCGTGCGAGCCACATCCAGGGCAACAATGTGGGCCCCTTCACGGGCCAATGCCAGGGCCGAGGCACGGCCTTGTCCATTCGCCGCTCCAGTAATGAGGGCGACTCGTCCCGCCAGTTCGTTCGCCATCGGTTATCGCCCCTTGTTCGGCTTGCGATACGGATAGAGGTACTCATCGAGATCGACCCGCAAGGCGTTGTTGAAAATGTTGGTCGCGATCATCATTCCGCCGAACGCCGTCAGCGCCACAATCTGCGCCGGTTGCAGAAACCGCGCCAGCCGTCCGTACAGCTCATCGGAGACGCCGTTGGCATCGCGCGCCAGCTGCCGGCCGTAATCCACCACGGCTTGCTCACGTCCGTCCAACGCCAAATGGTCTGCATCCTCGCCAGCTTCGATCAGCATGCGACGGAAGAACGTCGAGCAGATCAGGCAATCCGTCTGCGTGGAGACGGCGTGGGCGAACAGCGTGGTCAAGCGTTCGCCCAGAAACGGCTGTACCGTATCACGCAGCGGATACCACTGCATGAGCGCGTGCAGAGCCGGCGGCGAATGGGCGAGTGTGCGTTTCATATTGGTGACGCGCCCCCCGGCGGCAAGCTGGCGATCCAGCTCCACGCGCGCAGCCGGTTCGGCTTGTTCGTGTTCCAACGGACGGATACGGGCCATATAGTATGCTCCCTTTGTGTAGGTTGCTGGCTCCCCTGATGCCAGAATAAGGAAGAGCATGTTTCGCCGCGGAGCGGTCTGCCGTTTTGCTCGAAACGATAAGCCGACTCGCGGCGAGACGATTGATCCTTGCCGCGTTAAGCATCGAAATCATTTTACTTTCGCTGCACATCCAGAGGATGATAAAATATCGCTGATAGCCGGAAGACCGTTTGCGTTACCCCAAACGGAACCTCCATGCAGCGTCAACTCCCTTTGTCCTGAAGGAGCGATTCATGCGCCGTCTTGTTGTGGCCGCCACTTTGTTCGCCGCCTGTTTGGTGGGTTTGGTCGAGTTGTCCGCCGCCCAAGGAAACGACACGCCGAAAGCCGCTGCTACACGCAAACTACTGAAAACCAAAGTGTCGGTCGATTACAAGGACACTACGCTGACTGATGTAATCGACGACATCAAGGACCAAATCAAGGACAAAACCAAGAAAGTGCTGGGTGTGCGCGTGGACAACAAAGGGGGCGTCTCGAACAATACCAAGTTCACCTACAAGGCCGACGACAAGCCGCTTGAAGAAGTGCTGGATGAGATGTTCAAAAAGAACGACATGGGTTACGTCGTCGTTTCGCAGCAAGGCAGCGCCTACGATGGGACGCTGCTCATTGTCAAAGGCGGCGCGCGCGGCTATCCGGCCAAAAAATAGACACTTGTGCATTTATGCCTGCACGTTTTTTTCTCGATCCGGAACGCGCCGACGCGGAAGGCCTGGTGGGTGTGGGCGGCGATTTAAGTCCGCCGCGCTTGCTCGAAGCCTATCGCCGCGGCATTTTCCCCTGGTTTGACGAGAGCAGTCCCATCCTGTGGTGGTCTCCGGACCCACGGGGTATCTTCGAGCTGGACGGCATGCACATTTCGCGGCGGCTGGCTCGCACGGTGCGTTCGGGAAAGTTCACGGCGACCGTCGATCACGCCTTCGCCGAGGTCATTCGTGGCTGCGCCCACCGACCAAACGATGGCGTATGGATCACGCCGGAGATGATCGACGCCTACACGCGCCTGCACGAGCTGGGACACGCTCATAGCGTCGAGGTCTGGCATGAAGGGCAGCTGGCGGGTGGGGTCTACGGGGTAACGGTCGGCGGTCTGTTTGCCGGCGAATCGATGTTCACGCGCGTCCGCGATGCGTCCAAGGTCGCCCTGGTCCATCTGATGGAGCGTCTGCGTCAACGCGGCTTTCAGCTGTTCGATGTGCAATTCCTCAACGAACACACGGCCCGTTTGGGCGCCGTCGAGATACCGCGCCGCGAATATCTAAAGCGGCTTCGCAAAGCCATCTCTTGCGATGTGAGCTTCATTTAAGAAGTTGTTTGAAAACTAGCTCGGAGCGCTAGCGACGGGCCAAAGCCCCCGTCGCTAGCGCTCCGAGCTAGTTTTCAAACAACTTCTTGTCATGCCTTGACGCTTGAATGCCGATTTTCTACTATTAGCGAAAGTCATAATAACGCCTCTTGATATTAGCGAAAAGAGATGATAGGATTCACCCATGCAATTTGAGGCGCTACAGGTTTTTTGCGACATAGTACGGTGTCGCAGTTTTTCGCAAGCGGCGGCGGAGCAGCAGCCACCCTTAACGCAGTCGGCGGTCAGCCAGATCGTTCATCAGTTGGAGAAACGGCTGGGCGTGCAGCTGATAAATCGCTCACGGAGGCCGCTGCAACTGACGCCGTTGGGACAGGCGTACTACCAGGGCTGCAAAGAGCTGGTGGAACGCTACCTGGAGCTGGAAGCCTCCATCAAGCAAGGAATGCCGCAATTGATGACGGCCACGGTGCAGGCAGCGGCGATTTACTCCATCGGCCTGGGCGACATGAACCAGTACGTCGAACGCTTCAACGCTGAGCAGCCGTTCGCTCGTGTTCATGTCGAGTACCTGCACTCTAACCGCGTCGTTGAGAAAGTACGGGACGGAAGTGTCGATTTGGGCTTGGTGTCGTTTCCGCGCAGGTCGCGGGACTTGGTAGCTTTGCCGTGGCGTGAGGAAGAGATGGTGCTGGCTTGCCAGCCATCGCATCCGCTGGCGCAGCAGGCGGCGGTTCACCTGCCCCAGCTGAGCGGCGAGAAGTACATCGCCTTCGACAAAGACTTAGGCATCCGCCGTCAGGTCGATCGTTTCTTGCGAGAACAAGGCGTATCGGTCGAGGTGGGGTTGGAGTTCGACAACATCGAGAACATCAAGAAAGGCATTGAGGAAACCGGCGGCGTGGCCCTCCTCCCCGAGCCGACGCTGCGGCAGGAAGTCGAGTCCGGCTTGCTGGTAGCCCGGCCGTTGGCCGACTGCCGTTTCGTTCGCCCGTTGGCGATTATCTATCGCCGCAACAATGGCCCCAGCCCAGCCGCCCAGCGTTTTATCGATTTGCTCTTGGAGAACGGCAGTTCCGACACTCGGCATCAGAGGAATGGAAAGGTGCATGACCGGCGAGAAGCCGGTCCCACTGCGGCAAGAAAGAAGAAGTGATATGACTCCGCGCTCTCTCCCAGAAAAACAAGGTTTGTACGATCCGCGCTACGAGCACGATGCCTGCGGCGTCGGCTTCGTGGTCAACCTGAAAAACCGCCGCTCACACGCCATCGTCCGCGATGCGCTGCAGGTTTTGCTCAACCTGGAACATCGCGGCGCATGCGGCTGTGAGAAGAACACCGGAGACGGTGCGGGCATTCTGTTTCAAATGCCGGACGTTTTTCTCCGCCGCGAGTGCGCCAAACTCGGCTTCGATCTGCCGGAACCCGGCCAGTATGGCGTCGGCATGGTCTTCCTGCCGAGCGACGAGAGCGGCCGGCAGATCTGCGAACGAGCCTTCGAGCGCGTGGTGCGCGAAGAGGGGCAAACCGTGCTGGGTTGGCGGACTGTGCCGGTTGATCCGTCCCCGCTGGGCAAGACGGCGCGCGAAGCCATGCCGATCATTCGGCAGATTTTCATTGGGCGAGCGGGGGGTGTTAACCCCCCGGTTGACTCCCACCGGGGCGTTGACACGCCCCGCTCGCCGGATGATCTCGCCTTCGAGCGCAAGCTGTACGTCATCCGCCGCCGCATCGAGAACCTGCTCAAACCATCGCCGTTCGGCCCGGATTCCAGCGAGGAGTTTTTCACACGCTGGGAAGCCGACGTGCAGCGCGAAGTCGAAGCCATGCACGCTGGCCATCGCGCCATGTTCTACATTCCGAGCCTGTCTTGCAAAACAATCATCTACAAGGGGATGCTCAACGCCGGCCAGCTGCCGATCTTCTATCCCGACCTGAACGATCCGACCCTGGAGTCGGCACTGGCGATGGTTCATTCGCGCTTCAGCACCAACACGTTCCCGACCTGGGCGCGATCGCATCCGTATCGCTATATCTCGCACAACGGCGAAATCAATACGCTGCGCGGCAACGTCAACTGGATGACGGCGCGCGAACGCATGTTCGCCTCGCCGTTGTTCGGCAACGACATCAAGAAGATTCTGCCCGTCATCGATCAGAGCGGCAGCGATTCGGCAATGTTCGATAATGCTCTGGAATTGCTCGTGTTGGGCGGGCGCTCGCTGCCGCACGCGGTCATGATGATGATCCCGGAGCCGTGGAGCGGCGACGAGGCGATGAGTCCAGAAAAGAAGGCGTTTTACGAGTTTCACTCGTGTTTGATGGAGCCGTGGGACGGCCCGGCCTCCATCGCCTTCACCGACGGCATTCGCATCGGGGCGGTGCTTGATCGCAACGGCCTGCGGCCTTCACGCTACTACGTCACCAAGGATGATCGCGTCATCATGGCCTCGGAGGTCGGCGTCCTCGACATTCCGCCGGAGATGGTGCTGCACAAGGGCCGCTTGCAGCCGGGCCGCATGTTCCTGGTGGACATGGAGCAGGGCCGAATCATCGCGGATGAAGAGTTGAAACAGCAGATTGCCACCGAGCATCCCTACGCCGAGTGGCTGAGCGATAATCTCGTGTCGTTGGAAGATCTGCCGCCAGGGCCACGGGTCCATGAGCCGGATCACGAGACCGTTCGTCTGCGCCAGCGCGAGTTCGGATACACAACCGAGGATCTGCGAATCCTCATGGCGCCAATGGCGAAAGAGGGCAACGAAGCGATCGGCTCGATGGGCAACGATGCTGCCTTGGCCGTGCTCTCGGACAAGCCGCAACTGTTGTACAACTACTTCAAACAGCTGTTCGCGCAGGTGACGAACCCGCCGGTGGACGGCATCCGCGAAGAGTTGATTATGTCGATGGAGACGACCATCGGCGCGGAGTACAATCTGTTGGAGCCGACGCCGCGGTCCGCTCGGCAAATCAAGCTGAAATCGCCGATCCTCAAAAATGATGAGCTGGACAAGCTGCGCCAGCTCGACGGCAAGGGACCGGGCAACTTCAAATCGGAGACGCTGCCGATCCTGTTCCCCGTCCATGAGGGAGCAAAGGGATTGGAAAAGGCGATGACTGCCTTGTGCCGTCATGCCAGCCGCATGGTCGCGTCCGGCCACGATTTCATCATCCTCAGCGACCGCGGCCACACCCGGACGATGGCGCCCATCCCCGCGCTGCTTGCCGTTGCCGGGGTGCATCACCACCTGATCCGCGAGGGCACGCGCACTAAGGTTGGCCTGGTCCTCGAAAGCGGTGAGCCGCGCGAGGTTCATCATTTTGCCTTGCTCATCGGCTACGGCGCTGGGGCCGTCAATCCGTATTTGGCCTTCGAGACGCTCGACGACATGATCCGCCAAGGCGAGCTAGTCGGCATCGATCACGCCAAAGCGGTCAACAACTACGTCAAGGCGGTCGGCAAAGGCGTCATGAAGGTCATGACCAAGATGGGCATCTCAACCGCCCAGAGCTATTGCGGTGCCCAGATCTTCGAGGCCATCGGCTTGAGCAAGGAAGTCGTCGATAAATATTTCAGCTGGACAGCGTCACGCATCTCCGGCGTCGGTCTGGACGTGATTGCCGCTGAGGTCAAGGCCCGGCACGATCGCGCTTTCCCCGAGCGCCCGCTTAACGGCCACGTTCTCGACGTGGGCGGCCATTATCAATGGCGCAAAGACGGTGAATATCACCTGTTCAACCCGGAGACGGTCCACAAGCTGCAATACGCCGTGCGCAGCGGCAATTACAAGGTCTTCCAGGAATACAGCGCGCTGGTCAACAATCAGGCGAAACGCCTATGTACCCTGCGCGGCCTGTTTGAGCTGAAATTCGCCGATCAGCCGATTCCGATTGAAGAAGTCGAGCCGGTCGAATCGATCATGAAGCGTTTCAAGTCGGGCGCCATGTCCTACGGCTCGATCAGCAAGGAAGCGCACGAGACGTTGGCCATCGCCATGAACCGCATCGGCGGCAAGAGCAACACCGGCGAAGGCGGCGAAGATCCGGCCCGCTACGTTCTCGACCCCAACGGTGATTCGCGCAACAGCGCCATCAAGCAGGTGGCGTCGGCTCGCTTCGGCGTGACCAGCGAGTATCTGGTCAATGCCAAGGAATTGCAGATCAAGATGGCGCAGGGGGCCAAGCCCGGCGAAGGCGGCCAACTGCCCGGAAGCAAGGTCTATCCGTGGATCGCCAAGGTGCGCCATTCGACGCCCGGCGTCGGTCTGATTTCGCCGCCGCCGCACCACGACATCTATTCCATCGAAGATCTCGCCGAGCTGATCCACGATTTGAAGAACGCCAACCACCATGCTCGCATCAGCGTCAAGCTGGTGGCCGAGGTCGGCGTCGGCACGGTCGCCGCGGGCGTCTCCAAAGCCCATGCCGATGTGGTTCTTATCAGCGGTCACGACGGCGGCACCGGCGCCTCGCCGCAAACGAGCATCAAGCACGCCGGCGCGCCCTGGGAACTGGGTCTGGCCGAGACGCATCAAACGCTACTGCTCAACGATCTGCGCAGCCGCATCGTCGTCGAGGTTGATGGCCAGTTGAAGACCGGGCGTGATGTCATCATCGGCGCGTTGCTGGGGGCGGAGGAGTTCGGCTTCGCCACAGCCCCGCTGGTATCGCTGGGCTGCATCATGATGCGCGTCTGCCATCTGAACACCTGCCCGGTCGGTGTGGCCACGCAAGATCCCCGGCTCCGCGCCAAGTTCGCCGGTAAGCCGGAGCACGTCGTCAACTTCATGCGCTTCATCGCTCAGGAAGTCCGTGAATTGATGGCCCAACTCGGCTTCCGCACCATCAACGAGATGGTCGGCCGTACGGATCGGCTGGGTGTCTCCAAGGCCATCGACCACTACAAGACGCGCGGCCTCGATCTCTCGCCGATCTTCTATCAGCCGCCGATGCCCCTATCCGTCGATCGCTATTGCGTCATTCCGCAAGATCACGGCCTGGATGCGGCGCTGGACAACACGACGTTGCTGCCCTTGTGCAAACCCGCTCTAGAAGAGCGCCAGCCGGTTTCTGCGACATTGCCCATCCGCAATGTCAATCGCGTTGTCGGCACCATCCTCGGCAGCGAGATAACGCGCCGCTTCGGAGCCGACGGCTTGCCGGAGGATACGATCCGCCTGCACTTCCAGGGTTCCGCCGGCCAGAGCTTCGGTGCGTTCATTCCCCGCGGCCTCACGCTGATCCTGGAAGGCGATTCCAACGACTACATCGGCAAGGGGCTATCCGGCGGCAAGATCATCGTCTATCCGCCCAAGGGCTCGACGTTCAATCCGTCCGACAACGTCATTATCGGCAACGTCGCTTTCTATGGAGCGACCGGCGGCGAGGCCTACATCTGCGGAATGGCCGGCGAGCGTTTTTGTGTTCGCAACAGCGGCATTAAGGCGGTGGTGCTGTCCGTCGGCGATCACGGCTGCGAGTACATGACCGGCGGCCGCGTTGTCGTCCTCGGCCCGACCGGCCGCAATTTCGCCGCCGGCATGTCGGGCGGCATCGCCTACGTCCTTGATGAAGCCGGCACTTTCGAGCGCAATTGCAATAAGGAGATGGTCAAGCTGTTCACGCTGGAAGACGAAGACGAAATCGAGGAGGTGCGTGAGATGATCCGCAAGCACGCCGAGTACACACACAGCGAACGCTCACGCCAGGTGCTTGCCGATTGGGACGATTTGGTGCCGCGTTTCGTCAAGGTGTATCCCAACGATTACCGACGTGTTATTGAGACACAGAAGCGATTCAAGGCGTCGGGCTTGTCGGAGGAAGAGGCGGTGATGGCGGCGTTCGAGGAAAACGCACACGATTTGATGCGGGTGGGTGGGAAGTGATAGCGAGCATGGGTGCGGCACATGCAAGCGGAACTGTACTGGATTGAGGGACCATGGCCGGGCCGATTGGCGATCATGCCGCGCCCGCGCGGCGGCGACTGGCTTGAAGAAGAAGCAGCGTCTTGGCGGCGCATGGGTATCGGCGTGGTTGTCTCGACTCTCACCAAAGAAGAGATTTCGGAGTTGGATTTGGCTGGGGAAGAGGAGGTATGCGCGGTTAGCAAGATCTATTTTGTCGCTTTTCCTATTGAGGATCGCAGCATTCCTCCTTCGCGGAAGGCAACGCTGGAGTTGGTGCGCCGGCTGGAGCAAGAGCTTGCTTTGGGCAAGAAAATCGCCATTCATTGCCGGCAAGGGGTTGGTCGATCTGCACTGCTGGCTGCCTGTGTTCTGGCTGCCAGCGGAGTCGATCCGGCATCGGCATGGAAACGAATCGCGGCTGCACGAGGCTGTACGGTCCCGGATACCAGCGAGCAAAGAGAATGGGTCATGCGGTTCGTCCCTGACAGGCTGGCACCACATACCGCCAAGCTGCGCGAACTCGGTACGAATTCCGATGCTCCGTGAAGGGGAGACATACGATGTTCGGAGATGGTTCCCTGACATTCCGGGAGTTCATGATGCGCGAGCCGCTGCCTTTGGCCGTGATTCATGATGCCGTACTGGAGTTTCTCCGCGGCCGCGAAGATGCTGTAGTCTACGGTGCGCAAGCCGTCAACGCTTATGTGAAGGAATCGCGCATGACGCAAGATGTGGACATTGCTTCACCGCGCGCTGAAGAGTTAGCCGAAGAATTGCGTGCATTTCTCAATAAGCGCTTTCATATCGCCGTGCGCGTCCGCAACATCAAGGAAGGAATCGGTTATCGTATCTATCAGCTGCAAAAACCGAAGAATCGACATTTGGTCGATGTACAACCCATCGATTCGCTGCCGCCCAGCCAGCGAGTGAAAGAAGTATTGGTCGTTTCTCCTGAGCAGTTGATGGCTGAAAAAGTGCTGAGTATGGTCCAGCGAACCGATTTGGCCAAAAGTCTGATCGATCAGGCGGACTTAATCCGGCTCCTACGGACGTTCCCTCATCTGAAGACGGAGGGGGGAGCAGTCGCTGAGCGACTTCAATCGGTCGGCGCTACAGCGGAAGTAATGGAAGCATGGAAGAAAGTAGTCGCTCAGGAAATTAAACCCGCGGATGATACTGATAAGTTCCGCCGCAAAAAGAAATAAAACTGTTTGAACCGAGAGGTTGTTATTCATGGGTAAGCCGACAGGATTTCTGGAATATCCGCGCGAACTGCCGCTCATGCAGCCGCCTGCGGAGCGCATTCATAATTGGTTGGAATTTCACGAACACGCCGACGAAAACAAGCTGCGCAATCAGGGTGCCCGCTGTATGGATTGCGGCGTTCCCTTCTGTCATACTGGATCGCTAATCGAGGGGATGGCCGCCGGATGCCCCATCAACAATCTCATTCCAGAGTGGAACGATCTCGTTTATCGTGGATTGTGGCGCGAAGCAATCGAGCGTCTGCACAAAACCAATAATTTCCCCGAATTCACCGGACGTGTTTGTCCCGCACCGTGCGAGGGTTCGTGCGTGCTCGGCATCAACGAGCCGCCGGTGACGATCAAGAGCATTGAGTGCGCCATCGTCGATAAGGCGTTCGAGGAAGGCTGGATCGTGCCGGAGCCGCCGGCAGTACGCACAGGCAAGAAAGTGGCGGTCATCGGCTCCGGGCCGGCGGGTCTCGCTGCTGCGGCGCAGCTCAATCGTGCCGGACATTGGGTAACGGTCTTCGAGCGGGCCGACCGTATTGGCGGATTGCTGATGTACGGCATTCCCAACATGAAGCTCGATAAGCGAATCGTTCAGCGCCGCGTCGATCTCCTCAAAGCGGAGGGCGTCGCCTTCGTCACCAACTGCGAGGTTGGCATGGACTATCCCGCCGAAAAGCTGCGCAAGCTGTTCCATGCGATAGTGCTGTGCGGCGGCGCCACCAAGCCGCGCGATCTGCCGATTGAAGGACGGCAGCTGAGCGGCATCCACTTCGCGATGGAGTTTCTGCACGCCAATACCAAGAGCCTGCTCGACAGCAACCACGCCGACGGCGCGTTTATCTCGGCCAAGGGCAAGGATGTCATCGTCATCGGCGGCGGCGACACCGGTACCGATTGCGTCGGCACATCGATGCGTCACGGCTGCAAAAGCCTGGTGCAGTTCGAGATTTTGCCTATGCCGCCCATGACCCGTGCTCCCGACAATCCCTGGCCGCAGTGGCCCAAGGTGTACAAGCTCGATTACGGTCAGGAAGAGGCGGAAGCTATCTTCGGCAAAGATCCGCGTGAGTATCTCATTCAGACGAAGAGGTTCGTCGGCGATGCGAACGGCCACGTTAAGGAGCTACACACCGTCCGCGTCGAGTGGGTCAAGGATAATGGCCGAATCATTCCGCGTGAAATCCCTGGCACGGAACGCGTTTTCCCCGCTCAGCTCGTACTGCTGGCGATGGGATTCCTTGGTCCCGAAAATCAACTCCTCGATCAGCTCGGCGTCGAAAAAGATCCGCGCTCTAACGCCAAGGCGGAACACGGCAAATTCGCTACAAATGTTCCCGGCGTATTCGCCGCCGGCGACATGCGGCGCGGCCAGAGCCTCGTCGTGTGGGCCATCAACGAAGGCCGTGGCGCCGCCCGCGAATGCGATCGCTACCTGATGGGCGATACGCAGCTGCCGTGATAGGCGATCCTCGTCTCACTGAGGCGCGATGCTGTGATCAATCGCGCATTTTCTAACAAGTTCGGCGAAGGAGACCCGGGGTGGAGCCTGGCGAGACGAAAGCTAACCCATATCGCCTCGACACAAGGATACGGTTCGGCATAGTCGCACATATGGCGTTGCTCGGCGCGATAGAAGGTCGGCCAGGCGGAGTGTTGGGGGGATTCCTCGTCGGGGTGCTCGGTGGAGCTTGCTGTCTCTTATTGCTGACCCGACCTACGCAGTTCATTCGCTGGCCCTTGGCCTTCATAGCCTTCGGGCTGGGGATTGGCGCAGTCGATGGATTTGCACAGGGAGGAGCCGAAGAGGCACTGCTCGGTTCATTTGTGGTAGCCGCCGTTTCCAGCATAGTGGGCCTGGGTTGGGGAATAGTTGTTTGTTTGGTGGCAAAGGTATACAGGCAATGTCGCCGAGATGACACCGAACGAGTCGCTGCAGCAGAGGAGGAAAGGGGTAGGGAATCGAATTGAGGCAAGGCCGCATGGCGTTAAACAAAGCCGTGACGGTCGATCCGTATTCGCGTTCATCCGGCAATCGCTTATAGTGGTGCGTAGGAGGTCCATTCCATGACAACCATCGCCATTATTCCCGACAATCCGCAAAATTCGACGACACGATTCCGCGCGGTCGCCGGCAATACGCAGTCGGTCGGCGAAACTGTCGGTCAAGCGCTGGATGCCTTGCGTGCGCAACTCGGCGAATCGGAACAAACCACTTTGGTCGTGGTCCAGCCCATGCAGCCAGACGAGTTGTTCACTGCGGCCCAGCAGCAACGGCTGGCCGAACTGATGGACCGTTGGCGAGCGGCCCGTGACGCCGGCACGACCTTGGCGCCGGAAGAACAAGCCGAACTAGATGCGCTGGTTGAAACTGAGCTACGTGCCGCTACGAATCGCTCGGCCGCCCTTGTCCGTCAGCTACCGTCATGAATCCGCACTATTCTCTCGTAGCTAGACGCGCTGGCCATCGCTGCGAATATTGCCATGCGCCCGAAGCGGTTTTCAATTTCCCTTTCGAGGTGGAGCACATTCTGCCCACTTCCCGCGGCGGCATCGAAGACGAGGTGAACTTGTGTCTTGCTTGCCGCGCTTGCAATTTGCGCAAGAGCGATCGGCTCGTTGCCTTCGATGAACTCAGCGGAAAAGAAGTGGCGTTGTTTCATCCGCGCCAGCACCGCTGGGAGGAGCATTTCCGCATTGACGTCGAATCGGGTGAGCTGCAAGGCACCACGCCGACAGGTCGAGCAACGGTGGCCCTCCTCGATCTGAACCACCCTCTCCAGTTGACGGCCCGCTTGCTTTGGATTCGCCTGCGACTGTTCCCCTGATGAACTATGGGGCGGAAGAATAAGGGGTTGGGACTCGCCGAGCCTGTACCAAGCGAAAGAAGCGAACACCAGCGGCACACTGGAAGAAGGGGACCGCCTGACGATCATCACCGCCGACGATGTGCCACATGCCGGATCTGATGCCAGTTGTGCGCCTGCGTCGAAGGATTGAGCGCCGTACAATGGATGAGGAGGGATTTGTTAGGATTCTCCGGACCGCTCTTTCCTGTGCGGAGGTAAGCCATGCCAGAGTCGAGCGAACCACCAGTCAAGCGTAAGCCATCGAGGGCGATTCGAATGATCTTCGCCTTCGAGGGGGAACAGGTGCATCTTGTTTCCCAGCAAAGGGTAGAGATGGTCTTGCCGCCCTCCGATCAAGTCCAGGACCTCCAGGAACAGCAGGGATTTTGGTACGAGTTGCGGGACGGCCGTGACCGCCCGCTGTACCGCCGGGTGATGCACAACCCCATGCAGCAGGATGTGGAAGTTTTCTCCGACGATCCCGAGCAAAGTATCGCACGACAACCTGCGCCCAATCGCAAAGGCGTGTTCGTCGTCCTCGTTCCCGACACGGAAGAAGGGCATACCGTCACCTTATCCAGCAGTCGGCACCGGGTTGAACAGCCCGCAAGGGAAATAGCACGCTTTGCTCTGCACAAACAGTAGCCGGCCCAGGCACCGAAATCCACAAGACAAGCACCATGAGTACCGCCGACGGCACCGTTCTGGGCACGGCCAAAATCGTCGATCACGGGCCGGCGACGCTGCGCTGGAACCTCGTCATCCTGTCCGAAGGTTACCGGGGCGTCGAAATGGCTCCGTTTGCCAACGATGCCCAGCAGTTCGTCAATACCTTGTTTTCCACTCCGCCCTTCGATGGCCTGCGAGCCGCAATCAACATCTATCGCATGGATGTCGCATCAACGGATAGCGGCGCGGCCGACCCGATTGCCTGCGGTGGAACCGGAGCAAGACCGCGAACGTATTTCGATGCCTCCTTTTGCCATAACGGTATTCGGCGCTTGTTGGTAGTGAACGACATGACGGTGTTGAGCTTGGTCAGCGTCCACGTTCCCCAGTGGCACACGGCGTTGGTCATCGTCAATAGCCCGATCTACGGCGGCTCAGGGGGAGCGGTCGCCACGTTCTCCAAAGCCCCCGACGCGATGGAAATTGCTCTGCACGAGATGGGGCATACAGCGTTCGGCCTCGCCGACGAGTACGACTATTACGCCGGACGCGGGATCGACGTGGGGCACAATCACCACCCGGGAATCGAGCCTATCCAGCCCAACGTGACCATTAATCCGAACCGGGCCACCATCAAATGGGGACGCCTCATCGTGCCGGCAACGCCCGTCCCCACGACGAAGAATGCAGACTGCTCGATCTGTGATCCTCAGCCCAGCCCGGTACCGGCTGGCACGGTCGGCGTCTTTGAAGGCGCGGACTATTACCATTGTGATTGCTACCGGCCGGAATTCAATTGTCGCATGAGGTCACTCAACAATCCGTTTTGCGCCGTTTGTCAACAGGTGATTGTGGAGCGAATGACTCCTTTTCTTCCGCCTTGACCGTGATTCGGCGAATGGACGGCGGGTAGCGGTTGCCACCCACTGACTCCAGCCGTGCGGCGGCATAGCTTATGGGCAAAAATCGGCAGACCTTCTCAAGATTCTTCCTCTCGATACGAATAACGAGTAAGTTTCACAATCCGCGTCTCAGCCAACGCTTGAGGAGCGCATGCTTTTCGCGCTAGAGAAAATCACCAAAACGTACGGCCAAGTGACGGCCTTGCGGCAACTGTCGGTGGCCGCTCCGGTGGGGGCTGTCGGCCTGCTTGGTCCCAACGGTGCGGGGAAAACCACGCTCATCCGCACGCTGCTGGGCCTCATCACCATTGATGCCGGCAGCGGTCACGTGCTTGACATGGACATCCGAACGCGCCGTCTCGACATTCGGCAGGCGGTCGGTTTTGCGCCGGAGGATGAGTGCCTGTTTCCCGGTGTGGCCGGCGTCGAGTTTGTCGCCTATGCCGGCGAATTGTGCGGCATGAACCGCAAGGATGCCTTGCAACGCGCCCATGAAGTGCTCAACTATGTCGATCTCAGCGAGGCCCGCTACCGCCGCGTCGAATCGTATTCGACCGGCATGAAACAGCGCCTCAAGCTGGCTGCGGCCATCGTCCACGATCCGCGTCTCTTGATCCTCGACGAGCCGACCAACGGCATGGACCCCGCGGGCCGGCAGGAAATCCTCGCGCTGTCTCACGACCTGGCCCACAAGAAGGGAATGAGCCTGTTGTTTTCCAGCCATCTGCTTCCCGATGTGGAAGCGGTGTGTGATCATGTCCTCGTGCTGTCGGGAGGCCGGCTGCTGGCGCAGGGGGCCATCCGCGATCTCAAACAGGCACACGAGCAGACGGTTGAGGTGCGCGTCAAAACGGACATGGCGGAGTTTGGGCGGCGTTTGACGCAGATGGGATGCGGCGTCGAGCCACATGACGATCTGCTGCGGGTACGTTTGCCGCAAGGGCGGTCGAGCGATTTACTCTGGGAGTTGGCCGCCTCCAGCGGTGAGCAGATTCGCTATCTGCGGCCACAACGCAGCACGCTGGAGGAAGTGTTCCTCAAGGCGGTGGAAACGGCCGTCTCGTGAGATTTTGGTTAGCCGCGAGCCGAAGGGGAGGGTGGAGCGCGTGTTGTGGCACGGTCTCCGGACCGTGCCACCGGCGTTGACCGAAGGTCTCCTTGAAGTTCGGGAGACCTACGGTCGGCCCTAGTGGCACGGTCAGGAGACCCGTGCCACAACACGGTGGTGGAGTGGCGTCAGCCGTGGTTGCTTCCACGGCTGACACAGCCGTGGCACAACTGAAGGCTGGTAGGATGGAGCGATCATGCCCATTTTCGATCAAGGCTATCAGCACTGGCAGGGGCCGTTGTCTGCGCGTGCGTGGCGCTGGCTGACCATCGCCCGCCACGGCGTCCGCGTGCAGCGGAACAATCGGATTGTCCGCTTGTTCCTTCTCCTCGCCTGGCTGCCGGCGCTGGGATTGATCGGCGCCTTGGTCCTGTGGGGACTGGTGGAGAGGCAGAGCGAGGGAGTGCTGGCGATGTTCAGCTGGCTGCCTCAGGATGTCTTGCTCGATCCCCACCTCTACCGAACGACCGTCTGGACGCTGGCCTATTCGTTCTTTTTCAAAGTCGAATTATTCTTCATCATGCTGCTTGTCGCGATCGCGGGTCCGGGCCTCATCAGCCAGGATCTGCGCTTTAACGCCTTACCGCTTTACCTTTCCCGCCCGTTGACGCGCCTGGATTATTTTCTGGGCAAGCTAGGCGTCATTGGGGCGCTGGTGGCTTCGCTTGCGGTCGGGCCGGCGGTGTTCGCCTACATCGTCGGCCTCGCTTTCTGCCTTGATCTAAGCGTCATCAAAGAGACGTATCCGATCCTGCTGGCCAGTGTGGCGTATGGGTTGGTCATCACGCTGTCAGCCGGCACGCTGATTCTAGCCCTGTCGTCGCTGACGCGGCGGTCGCTGTATGTTGGCATCACCTGGGCGGGATTCTGGATCATCAGCAGCATGGTCGGTGGAATTTTGACCGGCATTCACGGCGATTCGGTGCACCGGGAAATTCAGATAACAGAGATGAATCGCTGGCTCGATGAGCACCCCCCGCCAAAAGGCGCTCAGATCAACAAGATAGGGGATTGGAAATCTCCAGCCATGCAGATGAATCCGAAGACCGGCAGACAGCAATTGGCTGGCCTTCGACCCGAACAGCAGCAAGAGGGTCAACGCTGGCTTCAGGATTGGTACAAGGCACAAGCGCAGACTTCGGAGAAAGCACGATCCGAGTCGGTCGCAGCCATGCAGGGAGATTGGCGGCCGCTTTGCTCGTACGTCGCCAACCTGGGGCGCATGGCCGATCTGCTGCTTGATACCGATTCTGCTTGGGTCAACATTGGCCGAGGCGTTGAACGCAGCCGACGAGCGGCCCTCCAGGGAGGGTTCGGGGCTATGCCGTTTGGGCGCAGAGCAGCGCGCGAGCCGCCCGCAGGCGACGAGCGTCGATTGGCCAATCAGATGGTTCCACAGTATCCGTGGTGGTGGTCCGCCAGCGTGCTGGCGGGATTATTGGGGCTTTCCACATGGACCTTGACGCGTCGGATCCAATCGCTGGATCGGCTAAAGTGACGCCGATCATCGACTTCGAGGGCGTCTCGAAGTGGTACGGCAACGTCATCGGCCTGAACAAGCTGACACTGCGCATCCCCGCCGGCGTGACCGGGCTGCTCGGTCCCAACGGAGCCGGCAAATCGACGCTTCTGCAACTGGCGACGGGGCAGCTGCGTCCCAGCCAGGGCACCGTGCGCGTGCTGGGGCAGCCGGTCTGGAACAACGCGGCCCTTCTGCGGCAAGTCGGTTTGTGTCCGGAGCAGGATGCCTTCTGGGAGTGGATGACCGGCTTCGATTTCGTCCGCACATGCGCTCGGCTGACGGGCATGGGCCGGCAAGCGGCGTCGGAGGCAGCCCAGCGCGCCCTGGCCACAGTCGGCATGACGGAGCACATGACCCGAGCGATTCGCGGCTACTCCAAGGGCATGCGACAACGGACGAAGCTGGCTCAGGCGTTGGTCCACCAGCCGCGCGTGCTCTTTCTCGATGAGCCGTTCACCGGCACTGACCCGTTGGCGCGTCACGAGCTGATCGAGGTGATTCGCGCGCTGGGCGCAGCCGGATGCAGCGTGCTGGTGTCCAGCCACGTTCTGTACGAGGTGCAAGCGCTGACGCCCAACATCATACTGCTGCACCGAGGCCGGCTGGTGGCTGAGGGCCACGTTCGGCAAATCCGCGACTTGATCGACGCCCATCCGCACCGCATCGTTCTGGTCTGCGACAACTATCGCTCGCTGGCTGCGATGGTAGTGGGTTGGGACGACGTGGAAGGGGTCAAGGTGATGGCCGACGCCGGCGCTCTGCTTGTGGAGACGCGGCAGCCGGACGCCTTCTATGGCCGGCTGCCCATTTTGGCCTCGCGCGACGGCGTCCGCATCCGTGAAGTGTACTCCGAGGATGACAACCTGGAAGCCGTGTTCAAGTACCTGGTGAGTCGATGAGCGTACAAACGACTTCTGCCATCTCCAATAACTCTGTAAGCCGCGGTTTCATGGCGTCGGCCCTGGCGGCTCTGTTCGTGTTGACGCTGCGGCAGAATCTGCGCGGCCGACGTCTGCTGGTGCTCTCGCTGTTGTTTCTGCTGCCGGCCGTTCTGGCCGGCGTGTTCAAGTTCGTTCCCTATTCCCCGGCGCCGGAGGCGGTGGAATTCGCGCTCATCTTCAACCTCATCCCCCACGCTCTGGCACCGCTGACGGCCCTGCTCTATGCCGCCGGCACCATTCAGGACGAGGTCGAGGAACAAACCTTGACATACTTGCTGATCCGCCCGCTGCCACGTTGGGCGCTATATGCGACCCGGATCGTCGCGGCCTGGCTGACGACCACGGTGTTGACGGCGCTCTTCACAACCGTGGCATTGGCTGTCATTTACTGGGATACGCCGATTTTGTGGAGCAACGTGCTGCCGCGCCGGGCGGCGACCGTTGCGGCACTGATGGCGTTGGCTCATGCCGGGTATTGCGCGCTATTCGGTCTGCTCGGCCTGCTCACGCGCCGCTCGCTGATCGCCGGCATCGCCTACATCGTCGCCTTCGAGGGACTGCTGGCTAACTTCGATGCCGTCGTTCGCCGCCTGACCGTGACGTATTATTTCCGCGTCCTGTCGCTTCACTGGCTGGAGTCGCCAGGGAGCAAGGAATGGTCCACCGGAGATCTTACGGCAACCCGCTTGGCTCCTTGGAGCGAGGAATGGTCGCTCAACCTCGCGACTGCCCCCAGCGCGAACGAATGCTTGCTGACGCTCTTGGCCGTCAGCGTGTTGTTCGTGCTGCTTGGCGCTCTGCTGATGAGACAGATCGAATTCCGCATGAAGACGGCGGAGGGGCGTTAAATCGAGAACCAGCGAGGATCAGTCTGAAAAGCGCTGACAACTGGCCGCCGACACTGAAAATCAGATCGAATATTTCTCATCCCGGACCACCCCGCTGCCGGCCCTGGGGAACAGGGGGGGACAACCAGTGTCTACCGCCGTGCCGGGGGCGGCCTGACGGCTGACACTGATTGTCTGTCCCCAATGCCTTCCGTTAATCATCGCCGTGGCCGTGGTCGCGACCCTGAGCGAGGACGGCCGGTTTGTCCAGAAGTCGCTCAAGCAAGGATCTTTTGCAGGATATCGCCATGCACATCGGTCAGGCGGAAGTCTCGCCCCGCATAACGGTAAGTCAGGCGCGTATGATCGAGTCCCATCAGATGAAGGATGGTCGCGTGGTAGTCATGGACGTGGCAGGGATCGACGATGCTTCGCAGACCGTACTCGTCCGTCTGGCCGTACGCTATCCCACCCTTGATTCCGCCGCCCGCTAACAGGCCGCAAAACGCCTCGGCATAGTGATTGCGGCCGCGCGAGCCGGGAGAGTCGGTAAAGGGCGTTCGGCCGAACTCCGTGCAAATAACCACCAACGTCTCGCCGAGCAGACCGCGCTGCTTCAGATCACGGAGCAGAGCGGCGAGCGATTGATCGACCCGCTTGGCCTTGGGCCGGTGGTCCTGCATGTTGCCATGCGCATCCCAGTTGTTATTGGAACCTGTATCGATCAACTCCACGACGCGCACGCCGCGCTCAATCAGCCGCCGGGCCGTCAAGCACTGAGAGGCGAACGAAGTCCGGTCCCCTCGCTGCAAACCGTACAGCCGCAAAGTCGCATCGCTTTCTCGAGCGAGATCGAACACCTCCGGCGCTTCGCGCATGAGGCCGCGGGCCGTCTCGAAGCTGCTGGTGCGCGCCCGCAAATCGAGGTCTCCCGGCCGGGTCTTCGCGTGCAACTCGTTGAGGTCGCGTAACATCATCGCCTCCAGCTTTTGCAAGCGAAGCGAGCGAGCAGGCGATTGCAGATCGGGAATGGGGTCTTTGCCCGGCACGATGCGCACACCCTGATGGTAAGGTGGCAGAAAGCTATTGTCCCATACCTGCGCCCCCGCATAGGGCGTATGCTCACACAGTACGACGTAGGAGGGCAGGTTACGATTGAGCGTGCCCAGGCCGAAGCTGATCCAGGAGCCGAGGCTGGGCATCGGAACGGTGGCGGAGCCGGTGTGCATGGCCAAGACGGCCTGAAAATGCTCGACAATATCGGTTCGTAGTGTGCGGATGATACAGAGATCGTCGGCCACGGTGCCAAGGTGTGCGAACAGTTCGCTAATCATCAGCCCCGATTGCCCGTAGGGCCGAAACGCGAACGGCGAAGCGAGCAGCGGCAATTTGCTGGTTTCGCGCAGTCCGGAGCCGGTCACGATCTTGCCTTCGTCCTTCTGAAGCCGCGGCTTGTAGTCGAAGGTATCGACGTGCGAGAAGCCGCCGCTAAGAAACACGAAGATCAGGTGTTTGGCACGGGCGGGGAAATGGCCCGGCTTGGGCGCGAGCGGCCCACCCTCCTGCAGAGCCACCGCCTGCGCCAGTCGAGGATAGAGCCAGCTGCCAGCCAGTCCGGCCGCGGAGCACTTCAGGAACCCGCGCCGGGCAATACGGTCAGTCAGATCCATCAGCGACTCCTCATCGGATCATTCAATCCACATACACAAACTCGTTGGCGCACATCAGTAGCCGCGCCAGGCTCGTCCACGCTTCCAACTCCCGCGTCGAGAGCGACACATCCAGTCGGCTCAATTCCTGTTCATAGTGCTCCAGGTATTGCCGTGCCGCCTCAATCTCGGCTTGCACCGGCAGCCGGCCCCAGGCCAACTCGTAGCCCTGCCGGATACGCTGCTGCAATTCCGGCGAACTACGCAGCAAACGAGCCGCCAGGGCTTTGGCCTGCTCGGTCACGAACGGATTGTTCATCAGATACAGGGCTTGCAGCGGCACCGTTGAGCGGGTTCGCGTGTCGGTGGTGACGTTGGTATCGGGGCCATCGAACAGGGCCAGGAACGGATGGCGCTGGAGCCGCTGCGTCATCAGGTATACGGTTCGGTGCCGGCTGGGATAAACCTCCTTGAAAGGAGCGTGCTGCGTCCACTTCCAGGCGGTCATCGGTGGAAAGGGGTGCGGACCGGGCCGGCGCAAATCCAGAGTGCCGCTGATCGCCAGCATGGCGTCGCGGATTGCCTCGGCGTCGAGGCGGCGGCGGTCGAAACGCCAATACCCGTTGTTGGCCGGATCGCGAGCGGCATTGGCCGAATCGGACTCACTTGCTAGCCGGTACGTTTGCGAGAGGACGATGAGCCGGTGCATCGCCTTGATGGACCAGCCGCTTGAGAGAAATCGGCTGGCCAGCCAATCGAGCAACTCGGGACGCGAGGGCGGTTGGCCGTTCAAGCCGAAGTTGGAGGGCGTCGGCACTAGCCCCTTGCCGAAGTGGTGCTGCCAGATGCGATTGACCATGACGCGCGCCGTCAATGGGTTCTCCGGCGCGGTCAGCCAGCGGGCCAGCTCCAGCCGACCGCTGCTGCCTGGAGGAATCACAAACGGTCGGCTGCCGGCCAGGAACTTCGGAACGCCCCGTTTGACCACCGCGCCGGGCCGCTCGGGATCGCCGGAGCGCTGGAGGGGAACATCCGTCGGCTTGCCCTCCGAAACCGCGTAGGCTCCGGGCAGATCCGCCGGTAGGTTCGTGCGTTCCAGGTCGAACAGTTCTTTTCGCAACGGCGCGAGCTTCGCTTGCCGGGGGTCTTCTTTCTCCCTTCGAGCGATCTGATTTCGCAGCTCGGCGAGCTTCTTGCGATGCGCCTCCAGCTTTGGCTGGGCCTGGTCGGGAGGCAGCAGCGGCACGAAGTGTGCGCGCGGAAACTTCTTGGAAGCGAACTCCTCAGAGCCGGCATACGGAAACTGCGTGCTGGCGAAGATGCCATACAGGGCGTAGTAATCCTCCTGCGAGATCGGATCAAACTTGTGATCGTGGCAGCGCGCGCAACGCAGCGTCAGGCCGAGGAAGGCCCGGCCGGTCGCGTCAATCGTGTCTTCCAGCGTCAGGTGCCATTGCTCGTAAGGGGCTGTTAGGTAGCGCCGGGACAGCGCCAAGTACGTTGTGGCGATGATCCGCTCGGCATACTTTTCCGGCGGCCCCTGGCGAGCCAGAAGATCGCCGGCCAGTTGCTCGCGCAGGAACTCATCATAGGGCTTGTCGGCATTGAACGAATCAATCACGTAATCGCGATAGAGGGCAGCTTCCGGAATGGGATAGTCGGCGTTATCTCCTGCCGTATCGGCGTATCGTACAAGATCCATCCAGTGCCGGCCCCAGCGTTCGCCGTAGCGCGGCGAGGCCAAGAGGCGATCCACGACGCGGGCATACGCTTCCGTGGACGGGTCGGCAAGAAAGTCGGCGATCTCCTCCGGCGTCGGCGGCAGGCCGTTCAGGTCGAAGGTTACGCGGCGGAGCCAGGTCCGCCGGTCGGCAGACGCCACCGGCCGAACCCCGCGTTGGCGCTGGCCGGCTGCAATGAAACAGTCCAGCGGGCCATCCGCCCAGCCGCTCGGATCACGCGGCGGCTGCGGCTTGCCCACCGGCACAAACGCCCAGTGCTTGCCCGCCGCGAAGCCATCAACCCCAGGCGCCGCGGCCGGCCAGATGGCTCCCGCTTTCACCCAGCGTGCGAAATCCGCAATCGTACTGTCGGATAATTTCTGATTGGGCGGCATCTTGATTTCCGACTGCGCGGTATGCCGCAAGGCCCGAATCAGTAGGCTGCGTTCGGGCGCGCCGGGAACCACCGCCGGCCCGCTCCGTCCGCCGCGGAGTAGTGCTTGCCGCGTATCAACGCGCAGTCCTGCACGGACCTTGTTGTCGCCATGACATTTGAAGCAGGTTCCGGCCAAGACCGGCCGGATGCGCGTCTCAAAAAAGGTTTCCGCCTCCGATTGGCCGTGGGCCGTGCTGGCAATCAGCAGCAGGGCCATCAGCGGAAGCAAGATTTTGTCCATGTTCGATCCTGTTTCTGACGAGGCGTGGGCGAAACCCTGGAGGAAGGACTGGCTGTACAACGATGCAGCCGATGGCAAACCTTACTTGGCTGTCAGTATACGGAGGTGACAGCCTGCGGACAGCAAACGTTCCTACTTTGACCAAACAGCGGACAATTTTGCTTTGATCTGACAGGAACGAGGAAACTTACTTGCTTCTCCGCGCCTGGGAGGTCTACAATCAAATTCTTGGCTGATGTGTCCGCTGGGAGGACATCCGTGTCATGTCTGCGACCATCACTTTGCCTGCTTCGCTGCGTGCTCGTCTGGCTGCCCTCCGCTGGCGCATTCGCCTGCTGTGGGCCCTCGGTGGATTCGCGCTGCTCATCGTTGCCATCAGCTTCTTGGCCGCGGCGGCGATGCTCGCGGACTACTGGCTCGATCTGCCGGCGCATACGCGGCAAATCGTTTTTGTGACCTGGCTGGCGGCGGCTCTCGCTTGGCTATTGTGGGGTGTGATGGTACCGCTGTGCCGGCGGATCGATACTGCGGCGTTGGCGGCCGTCATCGAAGAGAAATACCCCGATCTGGGGGAACGGCTCAGCAGCACCGTCGAACTGGCCGACGCCTCCGCAGAAGGACATGGTTCGCCGCTGCTCATTGGCCTACTGTTGGAGGAGACAGCAGCGCAAAGTGAGCCTCTCGATTTTCGCTCGGCGGCGCCTGCGCGGCGGACCGCAGCCCTGACCATCCTGGCCGTGGCAACGGTATTGCTGATCGCGGCTCCGGCGTTGCGCTGGCCGCAACAGTATCAGGAGCTGGCGCAGCGATTCTTTCGCCCCTGGGACATCACCCCGGTTGAGGCACCCGTTGACATCGAAGAGACACCAAGCGCACCGGCAATCCCTCCCGTCGAGCTGGCCGCGGATAGTCCTACGATCACCGTCACTCCACCCGCCTACGCCCGCTCCGTCAAGCAAACGGAGACATTCCACGGACTTGTCGATTTAGCACCGTTGCAATACAGCGAGGTTCGCTTCGATTTTCGCTTCACTCGGCCTGCGGCGGCGGCATATTTGGAGTGGACCACGGCGAGCGGGGCGTGTCAACGCCCCGGTGAGAGTTACCGGGGGGTTAACACCCCCCGCTCGCCGCTGATTCTGAACGCGGATCGGCAAGCGGCGTCGTTGACAATACCGGCGTTGATGGACGGCAAATATCGCTTGATCTTGGAAGCAGAGCAAAACGTCCGCACAGAACTGGCGGGTGGGACGATTCACGTCCAGCTCGATCAACCGCCGTCGGTGCAGCGATTCACCGGCAAGACAGAATCGCGTAACGTGCTGCCCTACGAGCGCATCCCCTTGGAGATCGAAGCGGCGGATGACATCGGCGTGGCCAGTATCGAGTTGGAGTATCGAGTCAACGACGGCGAAACGATACGCCAGCCGCTGGATTTGGAGGGCACTGGTGGGACCGGTGTCTCGCCGGTCGTAGCCCGTCACGTGCTAGAGTTGGCCGGCAAGGTCCAGGAGAACGATCGCTTTTCGTATCGCTTTCGTGTGAGCGATAATCTGCCCAAGGAATACAAAGGGCCGCACGTCATTTTCTATCCAGCGGATGAGTGGCTGACGTTGCGGATCATGCGCCAGGGCGACACGCTCCAGCAGAAAGAGATCCTGGCCCAGCGCGACGAGATCAATCGCCGACTGCAAGCGATCCACAAGTTCCTCCTGCGAGAGAAACGCGAGGTTGAACGGGTGAGGCAAGAAATGCGCCGGCAGGAGCTGTTGCCGTCCGATCCGCTCGACAGCACCAAGCAGCTTCAGCTTGACAACAAGGCCAATCAGAGATCCCTGCGCGAGACGGCAGAGTCGGTCGAAGCCACGCCGGAACTCCAGCCGGTCGCCGAACGGGTTCGCGACGTTGCCAATCGAGAGATGAACAAGACTCAGCAAGCGCTGGAGCAGACCTCTCGGGAGACATCGCCGGCAGAGCGGGACCGCCAGTTTCGCGTAGCGGACAAACAGTTAGATTCCGCGATCAAACGCTTGGAGGAGTTGAAAAAGACGAACGATCGACTAGCCCAAGAGCGGCTCAATCAAGCCAAGCTGGAGATGTTGGCCCAGCGTGAGAACCATCTGGCGGAGCAAGCCGCCGAGTTGCTAGGCAAGCATCCCGTACTCGATCCCAAGGCCCGCGAATTGGCCGAGAAGCTCAAGCGCGAGCAGGCCGAGGCGACAGGCGAACTGGAGCGTCTGGCTCAACAGAGCGAGCCGTTGAAACAGTCGCTCCAGCAAGCGCAGCAAGAGGAAGCGCGGAAGCTGGCCGAGCGGGCACGTGAACTGGCCAAGGGGCAGCGTGAGCTGGCGCGAGCCGAAGAGGAAAGCAAACGAAAGCGCACGAAAGACCGCTATGCAGAATTGGCGCGAAAGCAGCAAGAATTGGCCAAGCAGCAAGGGGAGTTGGCACGGAAGACGCGTTCGTCCGCGCCTGCAGCACACACGGAGCCGTCCAAGCCGGAGATGGCCCAGCGTGCCGCGGAGGCTCTGAAGCAAGAAAAGGCCGCAGAGACCATTCCACAGCAGGATCAGGCCGTGAATGATCTGGAACGTCTCGCCCAGGCTTTGGAGCGTGCGGTCAACGCCCCTGCCGATCCGAAAAAAAAGGAACCGATCCCGCGCGAGCAGTTTAAGGAGCAGAGCGAGCAGGCCCGCCAGCTGGCTCGCCGACAGCGCGAACTGCGCGAAGATGTACAGCGTGCCCTGGAGGCGGCTCGCAGCGAACGGCCAACGGCGGAACAACAGGGCCAGCAACGCCGTCTCCAAGAAAAAACCGGCGAGCTGAGCCGGCAATTCCAGCGCTTGTCCCAGGAGTCGCGGAGTTCTTGGCCAATGCAGGCGGCGTTGCAGCGGGCCACCGGCGAAAGCCAGCAAGCCCAGCAGACGATGCAGCAGGCGCGCGACCAAGGCCAGCGTGGCGAAGCGATGGCGGAAAAGCAGACTCAGGAAAGGGCGGCGCAGCTGCTCGACCAGGCTGCTCGCGCAGCCTCCGAAGCCTCGCGTCCTCAGCAGTCCGCCAAATCGAATGCAGG
>Ga0209810_1001414_pt1 | contig 36363 bp, 33 predicted proteins | sample Coa_R1_7_FD_187159 | JGI IMG/M metagenome (GOLD analysis project Ga0209810, IMG submission 187159) | Surface soil microbial communities from Centralia Pennsylvania, which are recovering from an underground coalmine fire - Coalmine... | ecosystem: Environmental > Terrestrial > Soil > Unclassified... | reverse complement strand
AAGTCACGCCGAGGACGCACCGGCTTGGGCACCTTCGCCGGTCTAGTACCGGCAGCCGCCGAAGTTGGGGAAGTAACCATCACACCACTGTCCCACACACCAGCGGTATATTACGCGATCCTCTTTAGGTCGAGGGAATCGACCCGGCACGAAGTGCGCAGCTCAATGGACGCTTTGTCGTAGAAGGACTCGTCGTGGACGAAAGCCTTGTCGGCCCCGTCCTCTCCCCGGAGGTAGCCCTTCGACAGCGGCGGCCGCTCGTAGGGCCTGACCGGCTCCTCTCCAATGAGCAGGACGTGGCCGGAGAACCCCTCCTGGCGCAGCGTCTCGGCCGCCTTGGCCCCGGCGAGGCTGGCCCCGACAATGACGAAAGTCTCCTTAGGTGCCATCGAGGCTCCTCTCTCTCAGGACCGGAGCGGTCCACGCCTGACTCGGTCGCATCAGCGCTGTCCGACCAGAGCGAGGAACTCCGAGCGGGTGCTGGGGTCCTCGCGCACCAGTCCCAGCAGGGCAGAAGTCACCGTCCGACTCCCCGGGGCTTGACGCCGCGGATCGACATGCACGAGTGCTCGGCTTCGTGGACAGCCACCCCTCCTCCGGGCCCGCTCGCCGGTGGGCTCGTTGCCCAGCACCGCGTCCCTCATCGGGGTGGTCGACACTGCCGACACCTCCTAGATCCCACCCGCCATTTAACTAATTCTTGTTGGAGATATCTAGTGGAGATCCCAAATCTCCTAAAATAATTCCTGGGAGGATCTCGAAGAACTAGCGGTCATGGGAGTAATCTGTAGAGGTGAGCGAGGCTGCCGACTACCGGGCGCTCAGCGTGCTGGGTGAGGAGCTGCGCCGATCGCTGTTCGAGTTCGTGCGCCGGGCGCCCCGGCCCGTGACCCGGGAAGAGGCGGCCCGGGCCAGCCACATCTCGGTGAAGCTGGCCGCCTTCCACCTCGACAAGCTGGTGGAGCACGGCCTTTTGGCGGTGGCCGACGCCGCCCCGGGCGACGATCGCCGCCGGGTGGGCCGGGCCCCGAAGCGCTACACGCGCTCGGACACCGAGGTTTCCCTGTCGCTGCCCGCGCGCCGCTACGACCTAGTGGGCGAGATTCTGGTCGACGCCTTGGTAGCCGGGTCCGAGGGTCGGCCGGCCGCCGACACCGCCAGGCGGATCGCCTGGGAACGAGGACGGGAGGCCGGGGCAGCAGCGGCCGGCCGCCGCAGCCTCCGCCGGCCCGGTGACGAGCGGGCCCTGGCCGCCGCCCGGCAGGTCCTCGAGGAACACGGCTTCGAGCCGGCCGAGGCGGAAAACGGCACCGTCGTGTTGAGGAACTGTCCGTTCCACGCCTTGGCCCAACGGGCGCCCGAACTGGTGTGCGGCCTCAACGTCGACTTCGTCGATGGTCTGCTGCGGGGGCTGGGCAACCAGAGCGTGCGGGCCGAGCTGCAGCCGACACCCGGGTGGTGCTGCGTGCGGCTGGTCCCGGGCCGCACCCGCTGAGCCTCGGGGCCCGAGGAGGATCTTCACACAGCCGTCGGTCTTCTTCTAGGACACCTCCTAGGCGGCGGGCCCTCGCTCAGCGGAAGGTGGCGGTTGCCAGTTCGTCGGCGCTCGACCGGGTCGGCGACGCCGCCGGCGCTGACCCGCTAGCCGGCGAGGACGGCGGGCAGTGCGCCGGAGTGCACGATGGTGAGGTGCTGAACGGCGCGCGTCAGCGCGATGTAGAGAAGGCCACCGCCGGCCGGTAGGGAAAGGAAGGCCTCGGGCTCGACGACGATCACCGCGTCGAACTCGAGACCCTTGGCCTGGTCGGGGCCCAGCAGCGAGACGTGGGGCGCCTCGGAGGCGGTGCCGGGCGTCACCAGGTCCAGCTGGCGCTGTCGGAGGGCGGCCGCCAGCCCGTCCGCCACCACCGGTGTGATCACCGCCGTGGAGGTGTAGGTGGCCGCCAGGTCGGCGGCCTGGGAGGTGACCTCTTCCACCAGCCGGTGGGCGTCGACGGCCACGAATCGGGGCGGATCGCCGCCGGCCCGGACCGACGAGGTGTGGGGCAGTTCCGGTGCCACGGCGTCGAGGATGCGGTTGGCGACGTCCATGATCGGTCGGGGGACGCGGTAGCCGGTTGAGATCTCCTGCACCGCGGCCAGGCCGGGGCCGCCGAAGGCCACCACCACCGGTTCCCAGCTGGGCAGCGCCCCGGGCGCCGTCGCCTGAGCCAGGTCGCCGAGGACCGTAACCGACCGGCCGTCGGCGCTGCGGCGCTGGACCATCCGGAACGCCATCGGACTCAGGTCCTGGGCCTCGTCCACCACGATGTGGCCGTAACGGCGGGGCGGGCCCGACAGCTGGCTGTCGGCCTCGTCGAGCAGGGCCAGGTCAGCCGCCGTCCACGCCTCGGCCGCCACCGACCGGGCCGGGGAGCGGCGCAGCGCTCGCTGCTCCTCGGACGACAGGACGCCGGCCGCCGCCCCGGTCATCACGGCGGGCCGGCCCAGCAGGGCCCGGATCACCGATGCGGGGCTCTGGGCCGGCCACACCCGGTCGAGCACCCGCTGGGCGGAGCGGTCGTTGCGCAGGTCCGCCTGGATCGCCTCGAGATCGAGGGGAACCTCGGGACGGCGCTCGGCGATGACCTGAAGGACATGCCGGGCAACGGCCCGGCGGAACCTCAGCCGGCGCTGACGCACCGTGCCCCCGGACCCCACGGCGGCGTCGAGGAGCTCGGCCACCCGGTCGGGCTCGACCCGCACCGTGCCCCACCGGGTGGTCACCGCCACCTCGTCCTTGGGCGGCTTGAGGGCGGACAGGCAGGCCCGGGCGACCACCTCGGCCAGGCGGACGTCGCCCTTCAGGGCGGAGACGGCGGCCGGCTCCTCGGCCCGCGCCGGCCACTGAGGCACCAGCCCCGACAGGGTCGTCTGCACTACCGCCACCTCGCCCAGCGACGGGAGCACCTGGCTGATGTAGGCGAGGAAGATTCGGTTGGGGCCGAGCACCAGCACCCCTTCGCGCTCGAGGTAGGCCCGGTGCTCGTAGAGCAGATAGGCGGCCCGGTGCAGCCCGACCGCCGTCTTGCCGGTGCCGGGCCCGCCCTGCACGACGAGGGGAAGATCGAGCGGGGCCCGGATGACGGCGTCCTGCTCGGCGGCGATGGTCGCCACGATGTCGCGCATGGCGCCGGTGCGGGCCCGGCCCAGCTCGGCGAGGAGCGGATCGGGCAGGCCGGCACCGGCCGCCCGCTCGGCGCTGTCGGGGTCGTCGAAGTCCTCGTCGAGAAGGTCGACGAGGCGGCGGCCGTCGAGGATGAACCGGCGGCGGCGCTCGAGGTCGAGCGGGTCGCGGAAGGTGGCCCGGTAGAAAGGGACCGCCACCGGCGCCCGCCAGTCGACGACGACCGGCTCGCCGGATGCCGTCTCGACGTGGCGGCGGCCGATGTACCAGGTCGGCCCGGACGCCTCGTCGATGCGCCCGAAGCACAGCGGGCCGGCCGACGCTTCCATGGTGGCTAGACGGCGGGTGAGGTGGATCTGGGCGACGGTGGCGTCCCAGTCGCCGGCGGAGCGCCACTCGGCGTCGGCCACGGCGGCGCCGGTGCGCTTTTGCATGGAGCCCAACCAGTCGTAGGCCTGGTCGAGGTACTGCTGCTCGGCCGCCAGGTCATCATCGGCGGGCGCGCCGACGGACTCGGTCGAAGATGACGGGTCCCCCACACCGTGAACATAAACACCGCGGGAACACGCGCACAAGGGGTTTGGCCGCGTCAGCCAAACCCTCGAACACCGGCCGAAAACCGGCTACTAGCGTTGTATATGCGCACACCTGGGTCGCCAAGTCAACGGGTTCTTGTCCTCGCCGGCGGAAATGCTTCGCCCCGCCACCGCACGGTGGCTACGGTCGAACCGACTCATCCAGAGCGACCCGAGGGACCTGGCCCGACGACGGTCCGGCACCCGGCTTCGGCACGGTGCCAACGCCAGGATCGATGAGGAGGTAGGCCTTGTCCGCCGTACACGAAGTGACCCTGCGCGCTGCGACCCCCGACGACGCCAGCGTCGTCGCCGAGCTGCACGCCGACAGTTGGCGCCGTCACTACCGGGGCGCCTACGCCGACGCCTACCTCGACGGGGACGTCGCCGCCGAGCGGTGGCGGGTGTGGTCGGAGCGGCTGACCGCGGCGGCGGGCGCCTCGACCACCATCGTCGCCGAGCGCGCCGGCGACCTCGTGGGCTTCGCCCATGTCATCTTCGACCACCAACCCGAGTGGGGTGCCCTGCTCGACAACCTCCACGTCCGCTGGGACGTCAAGCGGGCCGGGCTCGGCACCGTGCTGATGGCACAGGTCGCCCGGGCGGTGCTCGATCGGCCCGCACCGACCGGGCTCTACCTGTGGGTGCTCGAGCAGAACGCCGCGGCCCAGGCCTTCTACGACTCGAGGGGCGGCCGGCGCAGGGAGCGGGCGCTGACCGAGCCGCCCGGCGGTGACCCCAACCGACTCAACGGGGACCCGGCGAAGTTGCGCTACTGGTGGCCCGATCCGAGCCCCCTTCTCCTCGACAACCGATGACCGGCGCCTCCGAGGCACCCGAGCCGGGTGACCCGGAGTCCAGCCCCTTGTCCGCCCAGCGGGTGAGGGCCGCCTACGACACGGTGGCGTCCGACTATGCCGCCGCTTTCGCTGACGACTTGGAGCTCCTGCCTCTCGACCGGGCCATGATCGACGCCGCCACTACCGCCAGCGATGCCAGACGCGTCGCCGTCGACCTCGGTTGCGGGCCGGCGCCGGTGGCGGCGCGAGTCGCCCGCTCCGGGCGGGCCGTCATCGGGCTGGACGGGTCGGCCGGCATGCTGGGCGCCGCCCGCCGGCGCCAGCCCGGTCTGTCGCTGGTGCAGGCGGACATCCGACGGCTCCCGTTCCGTCGCCATGTCGTCGGGTGCGTGATCGCCTACTACTGCATCCAACACGTCCCCCGCCTGGAGCTAAGCGTCGTGCTCGGCCAGCTGGCCGAGGCGCTGCGACCGGGCGGGGTGCTCCTGGTCGCCGCCCACCTCGGTCAAGGGGTGGTGGTCTTCGACGAGTTCCTCGGCCATCGGATCGAGCCGACCGGTGGGACCCTCTACGGACGAGAGGAGCTCCGTTCGCAGCTGTCCGGGGCTGGCTTCGTCATCGAAGACGTGCACGAGCGGGGCGCCCTCAAGCACGAGGCCGACACCCGGCGCATCTACGTGTTGGCCCGGGCCGGCGCCGATCAGGCGGCCAGCGGCACCAGCTCGTAACCCCGCAGGAGGTCGTTCATCCGCCAGCGGGGGCGGCCGACCGCCGGGCATCGGGCGGCCGCTCGGTCAGGTGCGAGGGCCGGAGTACCATGACGTTTGCCACATCCCGGCCGCTCGAAATGGGCCGGCTACCCGGCGACGGGGCCCGTAGCGTGTACCCGATGCAGCCCGACACCACCGAGTGGGCCAGCTCCCACCACGCCCACAGGTACCTGGCCAAGCAGGACGACCTGCCGCACCGAGCCGAAGGGGAGGCGGTCTTCTTCGAGTGCCTGCCGGCGAAGGTGGGCCGGGTGCTCGACCTGGGAACCGGTGACGGTCGGCTGATCGCGCTGGTGCTGGGCGTCCATCCGGACGCTGAAGCGATCGGGGTCGACATGTCACCCCCGATGCTCGAGGCCGCCCGCGGTCGCTTCGCCGGTAACCCCGGGATCCGGATCGTCGAGCACGACCTCAACGACCCGCTGCCCGACCTCGGGCGGTTCGACCTGATCGTGTCGAGCTTCGCCATCCACCACCTGCCCGACGAGCGGAAGCGCTCTCTCTACGCCGAGTGCTTCGACATCCTGGAACCGGGGGGCGTGTTCCTCAACCTCGAGCACGTGTCGTCGCCGACCGAGCGTCTGCGCGACGCCTTCCTGTCGGGACTGGGCATGACCCTCGAGGAGGAGGACAAGTCCAACATCCTGCTCGACACGTGGACGCAGGTGCGCTGGCTGCGCGACATCGGTTTCGACGACGCCGACTGCTACTGGAAGTGGAGGGAGTTCGCCCTCTTCGGCGGCGTGCGAACCTGATCGGTCAAGGCAGCGGGGCACCACAGCGCTCGAGGCCCACCTGCGCCCCGCACGGCAGTGCCGGTCCCAGCGTGGTGCCGTCGAGCGGGATGAACGGCAGCAGAACCGACGACGGGTGGGCGGCGTCGTGGAAGATCGTGTCGACCGCCGGCGGCGTCGTGGGTGTGTAGAAGTTCAGCGAATCCGAGGCCGGCGGGGCAGTGACCCTGAGCAGGAGCCGGTGCCCGGGGCGGAAGACATGACCGACCGGAAACACCTCGATCTCGTAGCGGACCACCTGGCCCGGCGTGACGAGGGCGGTCAGGGTGTTGGTGTCGGGGTGGAAGGGCCGGATGATGTCGCCCGCGGCGTCATAGTCGGTCTGGCTCGGGTCGATGGCCCGGTGGGACGCCTTGAGCATCCCTCGTTGCAGGCGGGTCATCCGTCCCTTGGCGTCGACGTCGGAGAGCTCGACGTAGAACTCGGTGTCGGGGGCCGTGCTCGACGCGTAGAGAGTGACGTCGATCGGACCGGCGATAGCCGTCGACGCAGCGAACGGAGCGGTCTGGTAGCGCACTTCGTCGGGCAGGTTGGCGTCGGTTGCCGGCTGTCCGGCGTTGCCGCTGAGGCTCTGGCTGGCGCCGAACTGGCCCGGCAGGTCGGTCCAGGCCCCCGCTCGGCCGCTCCCCGCCAGGTAGGGGTCGGACCCCTCGCGGGGTGACGGCCGGGCGGTTGCCAGCCGGCCGCCTGCGCCGAAGAAGTAACGGGTCCACCGGGTGGTGGAGAGCGGCCATGACCGGTCAGCGGTGACCCCGTTCGACACGAGGGCACCGGTCCTGTCGGGGTGCATCTCCCAGAAGACCTTCACCCGGTGGGCGGGGTTGAGAATGTCACCGGTGCAGAGGTTGCGGACGTAGCAGTCGAGCCAGGCCATGCGGTCGTGGTGCAGCTCGGGCGGTTGCCAGGTGGTGTCGTGGTACCCGTTGGTGAGCAGCAGCCGTTTGGGCAGGCCGGGCTTGCGTTGCTCGAGCCGCTGGAAGAGAAGGTTGGTTCCCCGTGGGCCGGTCTGCTCGTCCTGGTAGGTCTGGACCAGCTCGATGGGGACGTTGATGCCGTCGAGGTAGGTGATCAGCGAATGGCTGATGAACCATTGGCTGTCCTCGCCGAGGGAAAGCGCGTAGTTGGGAACCGGGCTGTCGGCCACGTCGGGCGGCACCCGCCCGGCCTGGTTGGCGGCGCATACGGGGTCTTGGTTGAGCACCACTCCGGAGCCGGTGCCAGCGCCGACGTCGCGCAAGGGCCTGTATCCGAGCGTCCACAGCAGCGGGAAGCCGGTGTTCGACACGCCGCCCTCGTCGGAGATCCCCTTGTAGAGGTCGTCGATCAGCCCGGACAGCGTGGCGGCGACGAGATGCGGAGGGCGGGTGGCGGCGACCAGCCACCCCTCGAGACCGGAGTAGGAGTGACCCCAGATGGCCACCTTGCCGTTCGACCACTTCTGGTGGGCGAGCCACTCGATGATCTCGTAACCGTCGCGGGCCGAGCGCTGGTCGAACAGGTCGAAGCGGCCTCCCGAGCATCCAGTGCCCCTGATGCTCATGTGAACGACGACATAGTGGCCGCCGGCGTAGACGGGAGCCCCGGTGGTGCTGAGCGGAGCTGACGCCCCCTCGTACCCGTCGATCACGATGATCGTCGGCCACCCTCCCGCCGGCTGCCGGCCGGCGGGGGTCTGGATGTTGAGGGCGATCGACGTGCCGTCCGAGACCCGCACATAGGCGTTCGGCCCGGAATAGCCGTCGAACGAGGCGGCCCGGGCCACCAGCGGCGCGAGAACCCCGGCCACGGCGGCCATCACCGCCGCCAGCCCGAGCCTCCTCCGCCCTCGCCCGCCAAGCCGCACCGCTCCAGCCTCCGGATCGCCCTGCCGAGGACTTCGCCGCCGCCGGAACGGATCCCTTTTGCCCGGGATGTCCGGCTCTGCCTAGCGGCCGCCCGAGCACGGACGGTGACGCTTGGCCCTGGCGATGGGCTTCTGTCTAGGAGAATCTCCCCTACGTGCGAGAGGAGGTGCCATGCCGGCCGGCGACGCCGCTGTGGATTCCCGAAGCAGGCGCGCCCGGGTGATCCGCCGGGCCGGCGCCGGACTCCTCGCCGCGGCGGTGGCGGCGGGGATCGGCGTCCCGTTGCTCACTCGCACCAGCGCCGGCCAGCCGCACGTCACCACGACGGGAGGGTCTCATCCCGCTCCCGTCCCCACCTCGACGCCCGCCCCCCCGACCACCGCCTCCGTCGGCAGCACCACCACGTCCGCCCCGCCGGTGGCAAACACCGCCTGCGGGGAGCTCCAACCCCAGAGCGCGCCGGCCGGTGCCACCCAAGCGGCCACCGCCACGTGGGGCTCGTTCACCGCCCGCCTCACCGGGGCGGGCGCCGGACCCTACGCCGACGGAAGCCTCAGCTCGCCGACGCTGTCGGTCCAGAGGGATGGAGCCACGGTCTACTCCCAACCGGTGCGACCACCCACCAGTGACATGCCGGGACCCTCGAAGGTCATCCCCATGAGCATCGTGGCCACCGGTGCGTTCCCCGCCCAGAACCCGCCGCCGAGCCAGCCGATGTGCCTGGCCCGCTTCGCCGGTCAGGACCATCCCGTTGTCGTCCTGGGGCTGAACCTCGGAGGGGCCCACTGCTGCACAATCGTCCGGGTGGTCGACCCGCTGACCGGCGTACAGACCGAAGCGGACCTGCGTAACCCGCCGGCCACCATGGTCGACCGACCAGCGGGGGCCCTGGTGGTGACCGGGGACGACGCCTTCAACTACCGGTTCGCCAGCTACGCGGGCAGCGGAACGCCGGTGAAGGTCCTGGAGCTGCGGTCGGGCCGGTTGGTCGACACCACCGTCGAGCACCTCGACCTCGTCGCCGCCGACGCCGAACGGTGGATCAAGGCCTTCGAGGATGCGCCAGGCAACGGGCTCGGTCTCCTGGCCGCATGGGTGGCCGACGAGTGCCGGCTGGGCCGGTCAGCCTCGGCCTGGGCGGCGGTCGACCGGTACAACGCGGAGGGGAGCCTGACCGGGCCGACGGGCTGGCCCACGGGCAGCGCCTACGTGAGCGCGCTGCGCTCGTTCGTCAGCCAGCGCGGCTACTGCTGACGAACTCACTCGTCGGCCAGCTCAGGCCCAGCATCCGGCGGCCGATGGGGTCGAGGTGGGTGATGAGCACCGCCTGATTCGACGCGCCCTCGCCGCGGTAGTTGCCACCACCCTCGTGGCCGGGCCGCTGCGGATGGCGACCGACGGCGGACGGGCGGCGGCATCGCCCACGTCCCCGGCCGTGGGCGGCCGTGTCACCGCCTTGTCCGCCCCGGTGGTCGGAGTGGCCGCCGCACCCCAGGGCTGGTGGATGGCGGGCGGCGACGGCTCCGTCCTCAACCGCGACGGAGCCCCCTCCCTCGGCTCCATGGCCGGTGCCCGACTCAACCGCCCGGTCGTGGCGATCGCCGCCACCCCGGACGACGCCGGCTACTGGCTGGTCGCTTCCGACGGCGGCATCTTCACCTTCGGAGACGCGACCTTTCACGGGTCGACCGGGTCCCTGTCACTGAACCAGCCGGTGGTGGGCATGGCCCCGACCCCCGACGGAGGGGGCTACTGGTTGGTGGCATCGGACGGGGGCATCTTCACCTTCGGCGACGCCGGCTTCTACGGCTCGACGGGGTCCATCCGACTCAACCGGCCGGTCGTCGGAATGGCCGCCACGGCCGACGGGCGCGGCTATTGGCTGGTTGCCTCCGACGGGGGCGTGTTCACCTACGGAGACGCCGCCTTCCACGGCTCCGCCGGCGACGTGCACCTCGCCGCCATTGTGGTGAGCCTGGCCGCCACGGCTGACGGGGCCGGGTACTGGCTCCTCGGGTCCGACGGAGGTGTCCTCACCTATGGAGACGCCCGGTTCCTCGGATCGGCGAAGGGACGCCTCGGAGGGACAGCGGTGGCGGTCGTGCCCGACACCGGTGGATACACGGCCGCGGCCGCCGACTCCTCCGCCGCCACCTTCACCGCCGCGGGCGAGAGTGACCTCCCGCCCGCAGGAGCGCTCCCCCCGGCTCCCCATCCCCTTGCCACCGGCCAGGTGGTCCTGACCGACACGACTCGCCCGGGCCCCGCCCGCCCCGGAGCCACCCCGGCCCCGTATCTGCAGCTGCGCACCATCATCCGCCGCCCAGCCGACCTGCCCGGCCCCCTGCCGACGGTCGTGTTCGCCCACGGTTGGAATTCGGAGCCCGAGACCTACGAGACCCTGCTCGACGCCTGGGCGGCGGCCGGCTACCTCGTGGTCGCCCCCGAGTTCCCCGGCTCGGCCGCCGACCTGCCCGGTTCGCCGATCCGCACCGACATCGTTGAGCAGGCCACGGACATGTCGTTCGTGATCACCCACCTACTCAAGGGCGACCTCGGGCCCGTCGACCCGTCGCGCATCGCCGTCGCCGGGCACTCCGACGGGGGGTCCACCGTCGCCGTCCTCGCCCTCGACCCCTCCTACACCGACCCCCGCATCGACGCCTACATGGTTCTGTCCGGGGCCACTCCGGACTGGCTGCTGCCGGGCCCGTGGGACGCCGCTCCAGCGGGCACCGTGCTCACGGTCGTCGGCGACGCCGACGAGTACGGGAACCTCGGTCCCTCCACCTCCTTCTGGCAGTCGGTGCGGGTACCCAAGGCGCTCATCGTGGTGGCCGGGGGCGACCACCTCGACACCTATCTGGCCGCCACGAACACGGCGGCCGACGTACGTGCGGCCACGGTGCGCTACCTGGGACTGGCCCTGCAGGCGCCCTCCCCGCCGGACAGCCTGCTGGCCGCCACTCTCTCGTCGTCGGATTCGGCTCTGCACCTGTCGGTCGGCTGACCGGCCAACACCCCGGGGCCCGGGGCCCACCGGCGGTGTCGCCCACCCGTGTCGCCTGCGCCGCCCGCTCCCTACACTGGGTCCGGAAACGGGGGCCGCACATGGAACGTGGCGACGTGCTGGTGGTTTTCGGGGCGACCGGAGACCTGGCCCGCAAGAAGCTGTTCCCGGCCCTGTATCACCTGGAGCGTCGCCGGGTGCTCGACGTGCCGGTCGTAGGGGTGGCCGTCTCACCATGGGGAGATGCCGAGCTGCGCGACTACGCCCGGGCGGCGGTGGAGTCGGTCATCCCGGCGCCCGACCAGGCCGCCATCGGCCGACTCGAAGAGCGACTGACGATGGTCAGCGGCGACTACCGCGAGGCCTCCACCTACGCCGCCCTGGCCCGGGCCCTGACCGGTCGGGCCCACCCCGTCTACTACCTGGCCATTCCGCCGGCGTTGTTCGACCGGGTCGTCCCCGGTCTGGCCGAGGCCGGTCTGCACCGGGGCGCCCGCCTGGTGGTGGAGAAGCCCTTCGGGCGCGACTCGAAGTCCGCCGCCGCCCTGAACGGGGTGATCCAGGAAGTGTTCCCGGAGTCGTCGGTGTACCGGATCGACCACTACCTCGGGAAGGAGTCCATCGAGAACATCTTGGTCTTCCGCTTCGCCAACGCCATGCTCGAGCCGGTGTGGAACCGCAGCAACATCGCCAGCGTCCAGATCTCGATGACCGAGTCGTTCGGCGTCGAGGGTCGGGGCACGTTCTACGACGAGGTCGGCGCGGTGCGCGACGTCATGCAGAACCACCTGCTGGCCATCGTGTCGCTGTTGGCCATGGAGCCCCCGCTGTCCGCCGACCCGGCGCCGATGCGCGACGAGCGGGCCAAGGTGCTAGCAGCCATCGGCGCGGCGGACCCGGCCCAGGCCGTGCTCGGACAGTACGAGGGCTACCTGCAAGAGCCGGGCGTCGCCGCCGGATCAGAGACGGAGACCTTTGCCGCCGTGCGCCTCGAGATCGACGCCTGGCGGTGGGCGGGGGTGCCGTTCTACGTCCGGGCCGGCAAGGGCCTGGCCGGCACCGCCCTCGAGGCGGTGGTGGAGTTCCAGAACCCGCCCCGGCTCTTGTTCACCGACAACGGCCGGCGGCCTCCCCCGAACCTGCTGCGGTTCAGGCTGGGAGCCGACGACGGGGTGACCCTGTCGGTCGGAGCCAAGGAACCGGACCGGCTGGTGTCGCGTCAGGTCGAGCTGGACGTCCACTTCGAGAACGTCTTCGGCCACCGCCGCGAGGCGTACGAGCGTCTGCTGTCCGACGCCATCGCCGGGGACCCGTCGCGCTTCGGCCGGTCCGACCTGGTGGAGCACCAGTGGCGCATCGTCGAGCCGTTGCTCGGCCACCCGGGCCCCCTCCACCGCTACCCGCGGGGCAGCTGGGGCCCGGCTGCGGCGGGCAAGCTGATCGCCGGGCCGGCCGGGTGGTACGAACCGGCCCGGACCGACGAGGTCGTGGTCGACCTGCGGGCCCAGGGGGCCGGCTCCTCCGCCGCCCCGCTGACCCGGTAGCGTTCTCCTCCGCTTGGCGGCACGGAGGAGGCACCGTTGGAGCAGTCGGGCCGGGTATCCATCGAGGAGGGCGTGGTCGTCGGTACTGCCGGCGGTCGACCGCTGCGGGCCGACGTGTTCCGGCCCCCGGGCGACCTCAGCAACACCCCGGCGATCCTGCTGGTGCACGGAGGCGGATGGCGCTCGGGTGACCGCACCCAGCTCCGTGGCTACGGGGTGCTCCTCGGACGGCGCGGCTATCTGTGCGTCGCCTGCGAGTACCGGCTGCTCGACGAGGCCCCCTGGCCGGCCCAGATCCACGATGTGAAGACGGCCCTGCGGTGGATGAGGGCCAACGCCGAGGAACTGCGGATCGATCCGGACCGGATCGCCATCGAAGGGAACTCGGCCGGAGCCCACCTCGCCCTCCTCGCCGCCGGCACCGCTGGAGTCGACTTCTTCGAGGGTGACGGCGACCATGCCGGCGTGCCCACGACAGTCGCCGCCGCCATCGGCGTGTACACCCCGGCCTTGTTCTGGCACACCGAGCCGCTCCGGGGGGGATTGCCCGCCATCGTCCTCAACACCCCGGACGCCGAGGTGGCGCGGGCCGCCAGTCCGCTGTCGCACGTCACGGCGGACTACCCGCCGACCCTGCTGATCCACGGCACGGCCGACGAGCTCGTCCCGGTGGAGGCGAGCATCGTCATGTTCGAGAAGCTGCGCGAGGCAGGGGTTCCGACGGAGCTGCACCTCTACGCCGACCAGGCTCACGGCTTCGACGCCACCCCGGAGTACGGCCGGCAGTGCGCGGCCGAGATGCTCCTGTTCCTCGACCGCTATGTCGCCGGCGCCGATCAGGCGGCGAGGACCGCGGGCCGGGCCGCCGCCGTCTGACCAACCAGGGCCGGTGCGGCGCCGCGTCCGGCCCTCCGCTCGCCGATGTGGAGGGCGGCGAAGGCCGCCCAGCCGATGGGGTTCATGATCCAGAAGCTGACCAGCCGGTAGGCGGCGGTGACCGCCAGGGCCCGGTCGGCGGGCAGGCCGTAGGTCATGAGCAGGACGCTCATGCCGGCCTCCACGATCCCCAGGCCTCCGGGCGTGATGGGAAGGCTGGCGCCACCTGGGTCATGCAGAACACGACCAGCACCGCCCGCAGAGGCAGGCCCCCGCCGACGGCCGCTGCCGCGGCGGCCAGGCAGACGGCGTCCATCGCCCAGTTGACGGCCATGAGCAGCGCCGCCCGTCGCCACTCCCCCGGATCAGGTCGCACGGCGCGGACGGTCGCCGCCGCCCGGTGCACCAGATTTTCGAGCCGGTCGCCCGAGCACGGGCGGCGGTGGCGGTGGCGGGTAGCCGACCGCAGCCGGGGGCGCACCAGGAGCAGCACCGCCGGCAGGACCGCGAGGGCGACGAGGGCCCACCGCAGGTGGGCGGCTGCGCCCCGCGAGCCGGCGACGATGGCGCCGGCGGTGAGCATGAGGAAGAGAACCAGGCTGGCCAGGGCGCCGGAGACCACCAGCGACCAGGTGGCCACCGTTTGGTCGGCGCCTCGGCGGCGCATCTGCCGGAAGAACCAGGCCCCCGACCAGGCCGCCCCGCCGGGCATGGTCGTGGCCACGGCGTTGCCCGCCAGGGTCATTCCGGCCAAGGTGGGAAGGGCGATCTTCACCCGGGCGGCGCCGATCAGGGTGCGCTGGGCGGCGCTGAAAGCCAGCACCGAGCCCAGCTGGGCCGCCACCCCGGCGGCGATCCAGCCCGGCTGGAGGTGAAGCAGCCGGTGGATGGCGGAGCCGGCCTGGGCATGGAGGGCGGAGGCGACGGGCACCACGCAGGAGACGGCCGCCACCCCCACCCCGACCTTGACCGCTCCCCGAGCCCGCACTGTCGCCCCGGCCGCTCGCCGTCCCTTCATGCATGGTCAGACGAATCGAGAGGACTTTCCTCATCGCGGCGCGCACGGCCGACGGGTGTTGGTGCTCATTGGCCCCGCCCTTTGGGGCCCGGCAGGTGATACCGGCCCCTAACCTGCCGCCGTGCTCGCGCCCAAGGCGTTCTTCTCGTTCCTCGAGCTGACCGACCCCGGACGCCACCGTGAGTTCAACCAGTACCACCAGCTCGACCACCGGCCCGAGAACCTGGCCCTGCCGGGAGTCGTTTGGGGGGACCGCTGGGTCCGGACCCCGGAGTGCGCGGCGACGAGCCGCGTCGCCGAGGGTGACCTGGACCGGATCCACTACGTGACCATGTACTGGTTCGCCGACCCGGTCGAGGAGTCGGTGAGTGAGTGGAACGAGCTCGGACGGCGGGCGTTCCAGTGGGGGCGGATGCCGGGCACCGACTGGACGCGACGAGAGGTCGGGTTCTTCCGTCCGGCGCAGGGCTACGTCAACCCGAGGGTGCGGGTGTCGGCCGACGCCCTGGTGTTCCGGCCGGTGCGGGGCATGCATTTGACCGTGTCACTGATGCTCGAACCGCACAGCGCCGCCACCGAGGAGGCGTACTCCTGGTACGACCGGGTGCACATTCCGGACCTGCTGAGCTGCACGGGCGTGGCCGGAGCGTGGACCTTCTACAGCGAGTGGACCACGCTGCTCGGTGAGAGTCGTCGCCGCACCCCCGGCGGGGTGCGGGTGACGCTGCTGTATCTGGACGCCGACCCCTCCGACTTCCTCGCCGATCGCGACCGGCGCGAGCCTCAGTGGCAGGCCAGCGGTCGCCTGCTCGACACGACCCACGTCGAGCAGCGCCTGCTCGACACCACCCTCCGGCCCATCGCCCCGTGGGAGTGGGACTGGTTCGACCGGCGGGAGGTCTGAGCGGTGGCACTGCGAGTCGGCATCCAGACTCCTGTCGTCGTGCAGACACCCGGCGCCCGGGCCCGGTGGGAAAGCGCCGGCGGCCCCGAAGAGCTGCGTCAGCTGGTGGAGGCGGCGGACATGCTCGGCTACCACCACCTCACCTGCAGCGAGCACCTGATCGTCCCCGAGACCGAGGCGGCCCGGCGCGGCGTCGCCTACTGGGACCCGCTGGCCACGCTGTCGTGGGTGGCGGCGCTCACCCGGCGGATCCGGTTGGCCACCAACGTCGTCGTCCTCGGCTACCACCACCCGGCGGCGCTGGCCAAGCGGTACGGGACCCTGGACCGGCTCTCGGGCGGACGGCTGATCCTCGGGGTGGGGGTGGGCACCCTGCGGGCCGAGTTCGAGCTGCTCGGTGCCGACTTCGACGACCGGGGGCGACGGGCCGACGACGCCCTGAGAGCGCTGCGAGCGTCGTGGGGTCGCTCCGTGGCCGAGTACGAGGGCACCCACTACCGCTTCGGCCCGGCGGCGATCGAGCCCCACGGCATGCAGGATCGGCTGCCGATCTGGGTCGGCGGCCGAACCATGCGCTCGTTGCGCCGGGCTGTCGAGCTGGGCGATGGCTGGGTCCCCTTCGCCCTCGAGGCGTCTGAGGTCACCCGGATGCTGGCCCACTACGACCTGCCCGAGGACTTCGCGGTCGTGCTGACCACCCGTCCGCTGGACCCCAAGGGCGACCCCGAGGCGACCCTTGGGGTCCTCGCCGAGCTGGAGGCGGCCGGCGCCACCGGTGTCCACGCCACCTTCATCCACCACTCGGTCGAGGACTATCTGGAGCAGCTGGATGCGCTGGCGTCGCTGGCACCGTTTGCGGCGGCCAGCTGAGCGCAGGGCGATTCAGGTTCCCTTGTAGTTGAGGAGCTGGCGCAGCGTGTGCAGCACCTCCACCAGATCCGCCTGGTCGGCCATCACCTGGTCGATGTCCTTGTAGGCAGAGGGGATCTCGTCGAGCAGCGCTCGGGCGCGGCCGGCCAGCCACACCTTGCCCTCCATCTGGGCGGCCAGGTCGGCGGTGCTGAACAGCTTCTTGGCCTGGGTCCGCGAGTGGCGCCGGCCCGCTCCGTGAGAGCACGACAGCCAACTGGCCGGGTTGCCTTTGCCAGCGACGATGTAGCTCCGGGTCCCCATGGAGCCCGGGATTACCCCCAGGTCGCCCTTGCCCGCCTTGATGGCGCCCTTGCGGGTGATCCATAACCTGCGCCCAGCGTGGACCTCGGGCTGGGTGAAGTTGTGGTGGGTGTTGATCCGCCTGGTCTCTTTGCCGAAGCCGAGAAAGGCGAACACCTCGCCCATGGCGCTGTCCATCATCTGGTCGCGGTTGGCCCGGGCGTAGTCCTGGGCCCAGAGCATGTCGGCGATATACGCCTCGAACTCAGCGGTGCCCTCGACGAAGTAGGCGAGGTCCGGGTCCTCCAGGCGTAGCTCGAGCTGCTTGCCCAGACGGCGAGCCTTGGCGATATGCCCCTGGGCCAGCTGGTTGCCGATCCCGCGGCTGCCGGAGTGGAGCACCACCCAGCACCGGCTGCGCTCGTCGACACAAAACTCGAAGAAGTGGTTGCCCGCCCCGAGGGTGCCGAACTGCTTGGCCGCCTTGGCGGCCCGGTCCCCCGACAGGTCGGTGGCGGAGCGGTGGGCGGCCAGCCAGGTGTCCGCGGCCCGGGCGGCGCGAGCGTGCCCCTGGCCCACCCCAGCGGGAATGGCTCTCTCGATCCGGGTGAGCAACGGATCGAGGCTGTCGGGCAGCTGGTCCTCGGTGACGTCGAGCTCGGCGGCCACCATGCCGCAGCCGATATCGACGCCGACGGCGGAGGGGATGACCGCCCCCTTGGTGGGGATGACCGACCCGACGGTCGCCCCGATCCCGACGTGGGCGTCGGGCATTAGCGCCACGTGGCCCTCGACGATGGGCAGCCGGGCGGTCCTCTCGGCCTGCCGGATAGTGCCCGGGTCGATGTCGCTGGCCCAGGAGAACAGCTTGGGGTTGATCTCGGTGGGCACGGTCCCTCCTCTCCGCTCACCGTCTTACCCCCGCCGGTGGGCGCGGGGACCGTCGCCCCGAAACGGGGCTACCAGACGCCGGGGACCAACCGCCAGCGGACCCGCCCGCGATAGCTCCGATACATCTCGCCGGAAACGAGAAGGTCCTCCTCGACGAGGGCCCGTCCCACGTTGCAGCTGGTGGTGAGGAGGATCACCAGCACGTTCCGGACCGAGACGCTTTGCAACAGAAAGCCGAACTGAACCAGGAGATACGACGCGTAGATGGGGTGGCGGACCACGGCGTAGGGGCCGCGGGTGGCCAACCCCCGGTCGGCGGCCGAGAAGCCGAAGTTGCGGCCGAGGGCCAGGAACGACGCGATGGCGGCGGCCAGGCCGACGAGTTGGAGCCAGAGCCCGATGCTGACTCCCCACTTTGGGTGAGCGCCTCCGGTACTGAACAGCACCCCCCCGAAGGTGCCTCCGAATGCCAGGAGCCAGTCTCCCAACCGCGCCGTGACGGCGCGGGCCGGACGGCGTATCAGGTAGGCGAGCACGACCAGCGACTGCTCGACCAGGAAGACCGTGCCTATCCCGCTGTGGGCATGGAGGTCCGAGCGCAACGTGGACTGGGCGAAGAAGGCGGCGCCGGCGGCCCCGATCAGATTCGCCCCGATCCGGACCGCCCGCTGCCGCCGTGGAGGCAGCCGTTGGGGTTCGAGGAACCTGGACTGACGTGCGGCGACGAAACTCATTGGAGCAGGTCGGGCTGCTTGGCTTTCAGTCGACGCTCAACGAGGGCGTCGACGCTGAATCTACCGGCGCCAAGAGCGACGATGACGAGGGCGAGAACGGCGAGGGCGATGTTCAACTCGTAGCCGGCGGGCAGCTTCTCCGAGTTGATGCCGTTGGTCCAGGTGACTGTGATCATGGCCATGACCATGTCGCCGAACAGGGCAAGGCCGGCGAGCCGAGAGGCGAGGCCGAGGGCAATGGCGATCGCCCCCCCGAATTCGATAATCCCCCCGAGGACGGCGAAGAAGGTGCCCGGACGGAGGTGGGCCGTGTTGGCGAAGTAGAGGGCAGTGCCGTGGATGCCGAGTCCGTTGAAGGCTCCGAACAGCTTGGACGCCCCGTAGTAGAGGAAGATCCAGGCCAGCGCCACCCGCACCGCCACCAGGGCGAGGTCATGAGGAAGGGCAGAAGGCGGACGACCCAGCATGGCCCTCAGCAGCGGTCGTAGCCGGTCTCGGCCGGTCCCCGTCGGAGTGGTCATCGCAGGCCATCTCTGGAATCGTCGTTCGGCGGAAGGTCGGTCAGCCTGTTCACAGGACGGAACGGGGCGACGAGCTGAGCGACGAACACGGCGAGATGTCTCGGTCGCGGCGACGCCTGTTCGACGACGAGCGGCCGGCCGGGCAACCCGGTATCGGCTCTGATCGTGTCGGGATTGGGGTAGACGGCACGGCGGAAGAGCTGGTCCCAGATGGTCAAGGCGAAGCCCAGGTTGACGTCCTGTCTGCCCTTCAGCCGGTGGTGAATCCGGTGATAGTTGGGGCTCACGAACAACCTTCCCAGTGGCCCGAAGCCCAGGTTGGTGTTGGAGTGGGCGAAGGCGACGATGGCGCCGTAGATCACCAGCAATGTCGTCGACAGCGCACCGTTGGCGAGGAGGACGGTGCCAGGGATCAAGGCGACGAGATAGGAGACATGAATGAGGGGGTGGGTGCGGAACACGGTCAGTACGTTCATGTCCTCTTGGGAGTGGTGGAGCTCGTGGAAGCGCCACAGGGCCAGGACCCGGTGGTTGGCCAGGTGGGCGCACCAGTTGCACCAGTCCATCGCCACGAAGATCAGGGCGATGGCGGCCCACCGAGGGACCACGCCGATGCGGGGGAGGACAATCCACGGAGCCACCCTTCGCGCCACCTCGGAGAACGAGAGGCTGAGCGCCGTCACCAGCGGAGCGACGAGGGAAGCGTTGAAGATGGTGAACAGGACATCCTGACGGTGGCCACGGGCCACCAACGGGCGCTGCTGTGCCGGTCGGATCCGCTCGGCGACGAGAAAGACCCCGAGAACCGCCAGAGTGACCGGGCCGACGAGGACGACCCGCAGTGCCGACGTCGAGGAGGCATAGCTGGCGCCCCCGAAGTGACTGGCCCAACCGATCGTGGCGAGGGCGACGGCCAGAAGACCGATAAGAACTGCTGGGACATAGACCCGCGAGCTAACCCGCGCCGCCAGGCCGGCCCCCCGCGCCTTCCGTGGGGCACGCTGACTGGAGAGCAGAGACGTCGTTACCAGGGCCACTTCAACCACCCGGCTCGTCCATCACCAAATATACGCACCCGCTCCCGAAATGGATCGCCCTCATCGGCCGACACCCGAAGAACCCCGGGCGCCAGGCCCGTCCTCTGGGCGAGCCCGCTAGGGAATCAATGATCCATCCGGGGCCGGTCGCCGTATACACGCTGAACTCGAGCTGCCGAGGAGAACGACGGAATGGCACAGGCAAGACCATACCGACAGTCGGGACGGCTCCCTCGCCGGGCTTGGAGAGCCTCCGTTGGGCTCGGAGCCCTCGCCGTCTCCATCATCGCCGCCAGCTGCGGAGGTGGCTCATCGGCCGTTCGCACCGGCTCGGGTTCGGGAACCACTTCGACCGTGTCCGCCGCCTCCAACCCGCCGGCGACGTCAGTAGTGGTCTCGTCGGTGCAGAACCCCAAGTTCGGTGTGATCCTCGTCAGTGGCCACACCCTTTACACCCTCAAGCCGAGCCAGACGCCTTGCGGAACGGATTGCCTGAAGGTGTGGCCCCCGCTGATGCTGCCCCAGGGCGTGGCCGGGGCGACCGCCGGGCCCGGTGTCGACCAATCGAAGCTCGCCACGGTGGCCGTAGCCGGTGGCCGGCAGGTGACCTACTCCGGTCAGGCCTTGTACTTTTTCTCGGGTGACACCGCGCCCGGGCAGGTGAGCGGCAACGTGACAGACATGTGGGGCATCTGGCTTGTGGCCATGGCGGGTGGGCCGGGCGGCGCACCAACCTCCCAAGTTTCCGGAGCCGGCGTGACCTCGACCACTGCGCATAGCGCGTCGGTGCCAGGTCCCACCCAAGCTCCGGCCACGACCCAGGCTCCGGCCACGACCCAGGCTCCCAGCACGAATCAGGCTCCCACCACCACCCGGCCGCCGACCACCACCACCACCCGGCCGCCGACCACCACCACCACGGAGCCCCCCACGACCACTACTACAGCTCCCAGCTCGGGCGGAGGTGCCTTCTGATGAGAAGTGCGATCAGGTCCCTACTCGTGATAGCGGCCATTGGCGTCGGAGCAGGAGCCTGCGGGTCGAGCGGAGGGTCGACTGGGGTGACCACCCGCGGGAACCAGAACACGCCGGCAACGACTGGGGGAACGGGGGGCCAGCCGGCAACGACGACAACCGCCCCGAAGTCCGGCGGGGCCGGGTTCTAGGGGCTGGTGCCGTGGCCCGGTGCCCGCATGCCGGCTGTCACGAGCTGTGACCTAGCGCCGGCAGCCAATCCGGGGTGGAGCGGACGCTGAAACGGTCGACCCTCAACGAGAACTCGGCGGTAAGAGCGGCCAGGCCTACCCACCCCAGGTCGGTGTAAGACCCGAAGGCCGCGTAGCGGGGGAACCACCGGGGCCGGAACTTGGCATTGAACCGGTAGAGCGACTCCACCTTCACCCATCGGTCCAGTCGGTGCACCAGCCAGTACTCGAGGCGTTGGAGCTGGTTGCGATCCGGACCCAGATCGATCAGCGCCCGAAAGGCGGCGAAGTTGAGCGACACCTCCTCGACCCCGTGATCCCTCGCCCAACCAACCACATCCGAGATCAGCCGCTCGTTCACTCCGTTGGGCGACCCGGGGACCCGGCGCATCACGTCGAGGGAAAGGGCGGCGCCGCCCTTGCAGGGGCCGTAGCGCTGGAACCCGATGGCCGGGCCATCCGCCGCAAAGGCCACCGCCACCACGCAGTCCGGGAAGCTCCCGTCGAAGGGCTCGCCCAGACCCATCGAGAAACCCCGCTCAGGGACCGTGCCCCGCCCGGCGCCGGATACCGCGACCAGTTGGTGGCGCAGCTCCTCGCTCAGGTCCCCCTCGCGGAGGATGGCGGTGCTGACCCCGAAGTTGTGCGAGCGCTTCACCGCCTGGCGGACGTTGCGCATGCTGGGCACGTCGAGGCGGAAGCCCTCCACGTCCAGGACCGCCTCGTCCCCGATGCAGATGGTGTGCATACCGAGACCCCGGCAGATGCCGGCAGCCTCCTCGTCCAAGCCGATGATGCAGGGCCGCCAGCCGTGACGCCGGCAGTGGTCGAGGTACCCGGCCAACGCCTCGCCGGCGGCGGCTCGTGCTCCGAGCGGGCGTCCCGAGGCCAGCGCCACCCCGAAGATGGGCCGATAACCGACGACGGCCGGGTCCCCGCCGCTCGTACCCGAGTCACCAGACGACACCGGCGTGGCGAGGTAGTGCAGCTTGTCGGTGCGCAGCACGAACGGGTCGAGGGTGTCGCCGTCGCGGCGGTCGCTGAGCAGCTTGGCCAGGCTGCGGCGGGGCCGGGTCCCGTCGAGGGGCGCGGTCGGGACGGCGAGGAGGGCGGCGAGGAGAACGAACAGGGTGAGCCCACCGGCGGCGGTGAGGAGGGGCAGCAGCCAGCGCTCGCCTAGGGCGACGCCGTAGAGGCCGGCGTGGCGGCCGGTCAGGCCGTCGATCACCACCCAACCGACGGTCGTCGGGTGGGCGTAAGGCCTCGGGACGGCCCGCACCAGCGCCACCAGCACCGTGCCCGCCACCAGGTCCACGGCGGCCGTCAGAGCCAACAGCTTGGCGAAGGCCGGCGTCACGTCGTGGGCGCGGGGCACGTCGTATTCGCCGCCCGTGACCACAACCAGCCCGGCCAGCAGCACGGCTCCCAGACCCGGGAGGGCACCGGGGCCGGAGCGAACCGCGGCCAGCGTGTCCGCGGCCAGCAGCGCCAGGGCCACCCATCTGGCGTTGGACCTCCTCAACCAGAGACCCCGGCCCACGAGGAGGAAGGCGGCTCCGGCCAGGACCACCGTGCCGGGGGCGGCCGACGGGACATAGAAGTGGAGGTCCCGCAGCATCCGGGCCACGTTGCCACCGGGCCCTCCGGTGGCCGCCTGGGCCACGAGCAGGACGCCGAGCGCGGCCATGGCCGCCGCGGTCAGGCGGGCCAACACGGGGCGGGTCGCCCCGAAGACTGTCGGCCCCGACCTTGCCCGTCGGGGGCCTCGGATCACCATCCGGTCATTCTCCCAGGTCGTGGCGGCCATCAAGCGCTTCCCGGTCGAGCGGTGGGTTGACCTCAACGGGGCCCACGCCGATCAGGAGGGCCTCGTCTGGAGCTCGATCTGGGTGCTTCGCCACAATTGGCGGCCGAGGCGTCGGCGCCGTTGATCCCACCGCGAGGCTGGCGACCGGGGCGGCGCTCGACGACGGGGCCCGTTCGTATAGCTGACGTTCTCGAGGGGATCCGGTCGCCTTCCACCACCAGGTCGTAACGGCTCCGGAGGCTGAGCCAGAGTCGATCGCTATCCGCCGGTCTCGAATGCCTCATCGCGGTGGTGAACATGCTCACGATCCGCCGGGATCCCCGGCTCGGGAATTGGATGGCTATGTCGTCGTAGCTTCGAGGAGCCGGCGGAGGTGGTGGTCGGAGTAGCGCGCGTTCTTGCGGGGATTGTTCCGTAGCTTGGTAAGGAAGCCATGCATGTAGTTGATGACCGGCCGGTAACGGATGATGGCTTCGGCGAGAGCGTGGGAGATCGGAAGAGGTCCGTCGGACGCCAGGGTCTCGGCGTGGGCGACGAGGGCGGGGACGAGATCGATGTCGGCCTGGTCATCGACCTCGCAGACCTTAAGCAGCTTGCGGCGGTCCTCGGGGGGTAGGTCTTTGCACATGAGGGCGACGGTCATCCCGAGGCTTTGGATGATTTCGCCGGCGTCGTAGTAGCGGTGCCGGGCCAGAAAGGATCGTTCCGCGTCGCCGAGATCGAAGGAGGCGTCGAGGGCGAGGCCGAAGTCGGTGAGGTAGGGACGGCGGCCGTCGGTGACGACATTGGCGAAGTGGGCGTCGAGGTGGGCCATCCCTTGGCCGCGGAGGAACGCTGCGGTGTCGAGCAGGCAGGAGACCATCGTCCCGACCTGGTCCTGGTTGGCGGGAAGCCAGGTCCACAGTGGATGGTCGAAGCGCTCGAGGATCAGCCAGATCTCCCAGCGGGCGGCGGCGCGCGCCCGGACATAGCGGGCCGCCGCCTTCGAGTTGTTCCAGTAGGTCACGTAACCGGGGCTGGTGATGCGCGGGTTAGGGGGAGGAAGCTCCGAACAGGGCAGTACCCGCCAATGGTGAAGGAGGGGGAAGCCGTCCCCGGCGCCGTCTAAGACCCATTCGGTCGTCCTCTGATGGGCGGCGAGCTCTCGGAAGGCTCCGAACCCGGCCGATCCGACTCCGTAGTGGTAATAGTTCGGCAGCCGGAAGTGGTTGGCCGTCGAGAACATGGACTGCCGTTCGAGGTCGGTAAGTGGTATGCGCTTGATGAACACCTCCGACCCGGCGACGCTGGCTGCGTAGCTGGTTCCCCACGCACCACGGCTTTCCTGCCCAGGCGGCGTCAATGATCCCAGCTCGTCGTCACCGAGCCGCACAAGCCGCGCCCTCAATTCGGAGTGAACCTTCAGGCGGCCCTGAGAATCCTGTTCAGAGGCGCTCGGCGTCACCGGCCCGAGACTATTCGGCGTGCATCTTCTGGCATCGACTTCGGCCACCACAGATTGGATCCCCGGGCCAGCCCCCCCATTCATACAGGGCCGCCGCCGACCCCTTACGCACTCGGGGCCACCCCTGCCTTCACCCTCAGAGAGTCGGCGCCGGTCGGTATGCGTGTCCCCCATCTGTACGGCGGTGCCGAGGGGCCGACCGTCCCGTTAGACATGCTGAGGCGCAGCAGGTCGTCAGAAGCTGTCGGCACGGATCTCGTCCACCTGGGCCGCCCCGCCAGCTCTCCACCGTCTCACGTTTGCGACCGACTCATCTCTTCGACATCACATCCCGCCGGCATCCGCGCCAGCCGACCAGGCGGGCGCCGCCTCGCCTTGGCTTCGCTCGCACCTTCCGACGATCGGGATCTTGCGGTCATGGTTGACCACGGCCCCGTAGGATTCGCTGGCTGCGTACAAGACTGGCTTGGGGAGGGGGCGGCGTATGAGAAGACCATCCGAACTGGCCGAGATGGTGGAGGACAACCCGGTCCTGCCTCGGGGGGACTGCGAAAGGGTCTCTGGGTACGGAGTAATGGGTCTCACCTTCCGTTCGGGCCATGTCCTGGGTTTGCGCCGTTGGACCGCTTCGTCAGTCGGTGAGCGATTCACGTCGATCTGGCACCGGGATCCTGGCGGGCGGTGGACCTTCTATGAGTCGGTCAACTGCGACGTCGCTTGTAGTCGCTACTTCGGCTCGGAGGTTGAGCGTGGAGTCGTCGTTCCTATCGAACTGCAGTGGCAAGGGCCGGCCCGGCTCCGTGTCCGGACGGCGGACGGTGCGGTCGAATGGACCCTCGACATGAGCTCCAGCCTCGTGACTCGGGTCATGAGCACGGTGGGCTCTGCCATACCGTTGTCGGGGTGGCGTTCGCGCCCCGTCCTTTTGGCGATGGGGGCGATGGCAGGCCGGGCTCTACGGGTGGGCAGGGTGAGGCTCACCGGGCTCACCTCGAACGACCAGCACTTCGATGCCAATCCGCTGCGAATCTGGTATGTGACCGACAGCCAGGCAAGTGTAGGTAGGGATCTCGGACCGGTGGGTCCCCTGAGCGAGCAGGCGCACATGGCCGACTTCTACTTCCCTCAGCGCGGCATCTTCGCCGTCGGGCGCGTCTTCGTCACGCCCAAGCGGGAGCGTCCGGTTCAGGTGCCAATCCGGTAAGGCCGAGTCCGCCGGGGTTTCAGAGGCCTACTCCAGCCGGTTCGTGACCCTGCGTCATCTCCAACGCTCAGAACCGAGACCCGACCCATGGCGACATAACACCTCCCACCCCGCAGATGCACTCTTCCGGCGACGGCCAAGGCGCCGAGCGCTGGGCGTACCCGGGCCTTCGGCCAGTCGAGCGCCCCCATGTCCCGGGCGACCAGTGCTCACCGCGCGAGGAGTGTTCTTCCCAGGGCGTGGGCCAACCAGGCCTCGTACTGGTCGGAGTTCCAGCCGCGCTCGACGGTCAGAATCCTGTGTGCGTCGGGCGTGAACGGTCCAGAAACTCCCCGCCACCGCCTTGACCCGCCAGGATGGAGTCGGCGAGGCTGCTCGCCGTGGGGCTGTCCTTCCTTTACCGCCTGGTCCATCGCGCCTTTGGAGCGCTCAAATTGGCGAGGAGGGACAGCTTCGCCAAGGACGCCGAGATCCTCGTGCTGCGCCACCAGGTGGCGGTCCTTCGACGCCAGGTCGGCCGCGCCCGCTTGACCTGGTCGGACCGGGCGCTCATCGCCCTGCTCGCAGGTCTCATCCCACGAGAGCGGTGGACGGCATTCGTGGTCACGCCGAAGACGATCCTCGACTGGCATCGCCGTCTCCTGGCTCGACGCTGGACCTACCCGCACCGGCGACCGGGGCGACCACCGCTTGAGCGAGAGACCGTCGAGCTCATCGTGCGCCTGGCTCGGGAGAATCCCCGGTGGGGATGCCTACGCATCGTCGGCGAACTACGAAAGCTCGGCATCTCCGTGTCCAAGACCAGCGTGGCCACCGTGCTCGCCCGACACGGGCTACCCCCCGCACCCCGCCGCGAAGGGCCGACCTGGTCGCAGTTCCTCTCCGCTCAGGCCAAGGGGATCTTGGCGACCGACTTCTTCCACGTCGACTCGGTGACGCTGCGGCGCTACTACGTCTTATTCGTCATCGAAGTAGACAGCCGCGTCGTGCACCTGCTCGGGGTGACCGCCAACCCGGCCATGGCCTGGGTCATCCAGGTGGCGCGCAACTTCACCTCAGCTCTCGAAGACACCGGACGACGGTTCCGCTTCCTCGTTCGCGATCGGGACACGAAGTTCACGGCGTCCTTCGACGAGGTGTTCAAGGTCTTCGGTATTTCCGCCATTCGCACGCCGGTCCAATCACCCAAGGCGAACGCGTTCGCCGAACGCTTCGTCCGCACCGTCCGTGAAGACTGCCTCGACCATCTACTCATCTACTCGAGACGTCACCTCGAATCGGTGCTCGGCGCCTACGTGCGCCACTACAACGAGGCTCGCCCGCACCAGGGCCGTCAGCTCGCTACCCCACTGCCTCGGCTTCGCCAACCACACACCGGCGAGATGATCAGCAGGCGCGACATCCTCGGCGGCATCATCCACGAATACGACCGGGCTGCCTGAGGTCAGCACCCAGTCCCGGCCAGCACGTTCGACGCGTTGGTCGTCCGCGGCGATCCAGAGCTTGGACGGCGGGTCGCCGGCTCCATCACGCCCTGCTCAAAGTGACCTGCGGGGCGCCCGCGCCATTGGCTGCTCGGACCGCCTCGATCCCGGCAAAGCTTCTAGGGACCTCCGGCATCGAGTTCTTGGACCCTTCAGGATTGTTAGCTGCGATCCCGCGTGCGCCTCAGGGACGGTAAATCCGCTGGTTGCCAGGGGTCTGCGTACGCACCGCATAGGCGGCTGCATACTCAATATCCTGGGTCTGGCCGGATTGTGCCCGAGAAACGCACTCGGCGCCCGAGAAACGCCAGGCCAGGCCTCCCGGTAGCCCGGAGTGTTCAGCCCGTCTTCTCTTCCTTGAGTTCGTGCTCCACGGCTCGGCGGATCCAGCTCGACACAGAGCGGTCGTCCTCTCCGGCTCGACGACGAATCTCATCAAGTGTCTCAGCCGGAAAGCGGACCGGGACCAGTTCGGTCAACTTCGGACGCCGGCGACGAGGAGCCCCCTGGGGCTCTTGGTTCTCGGGCTGCGCGTAGAAGTCATGCTCCTGCTGGCGGCTCATCTTCTCGGTCTTCATCGATCCTCCCGATATCGCTTCTTCAGATGGTCAGCCGCCTCATAGCAGCCGATCGGACGGCACCTGGCCGGATCTCCCGAGTCTGGCGGCGCGAGCGGTACAACCAGCACTCGTCCTCCCACCTCGCCCCACCATCAGCCAGTGCGCCGGCGGTTTGGCCGGATAGAAGAGCGGGTTCGACTGCCACACTTCGTAGACGTCGTCGAGGCCGAGCACGGCGTGCTTGAAGAGGTGAGCGACCTGGTCGTCGACCTCGAAGGGATCATCGTCGTCGAGGACGTCGATGTCGAAGAAGCCCACCACACAGGTAGAGTGTATTACAACCGGATACAGTTGGCAAGAAGCCCATAGAATATCCGTGATTCCCTGGACCGAAGAGTCTCGGTGCCGAGAATGCGACGCCTGGATTCGGGCGCGGCGAGCATCCGGCCGTGACCCTTTCGTTCCTCTACCGGCGTTCTGCTGCCCCCTCCAGCTCATCCGACTCATCAGCCGCAGTGACACCGATCTCCTCGAGGTCGTCATGCTGCGCCACGAAGTGGCGGTCAATGGGCCGCCACTTCCATCGACCGGTGCTCGAGCCGACGGACCGGGGAAGGTCGGGCGCGTCCGGCTGATCTGCCCGAGAAACTCGATACTTGTCCGAGAAACTCTGTCGTCATCTGGCCGTCGGCTCCGAATCTAGAACCGAATGGCGTCTCCAATGTTGTCGGTTGATCGACGACGCCGGGGGCTCGACGAATGGCCGTTGACAGCAGGGTGGGCGGAAGGGTGTAGGGTAGGTAGTAGCACGACCAGAGCCCTGACGTGCCGAGTCAGTCCAAATAGCTGACTGAGGGAGCGATGCTCCAGACCCGGTACCGCTAAAGCGATTCCCGAGGTCTGCGTGGAAGCTCCGCGGTATCGGGGTCAAGGCCACACGACGCGCCGATCGAAGTGGTCTACCGCGAGTACGGCGCCGATCGGCGTGGGAGCGACCGCGCCGCTTCTGGCTTATCGGAAAAGACAGCGCTGATCGGCGGTCTGACCGACTGCTTCCGATCCCGAACGGGTCCGCGACAGTCGCAGTTCGAGCGGTCCACATACGCGGACGCACGTGTCCGCTTCCACCTCAGACACCGATACTCGATGGCCTCGAAAGCCCGAAGGGATTCCAACATGGTCGCACCCACCCAAAAGCTCAACCGAGCACCCACTGACAGGACGCGTAGGGCGGTCCTGGCTGCGGGCGTGCTCTACCTGATCACCTTCGTCACCTCGATCCCGGCGCTGCCCCTCTACCATCACATCCTCACAAACCACCGATACGTGCTCGGCGGGGCCAGCGATACCGGCGTGTTGATCGGGGCCATGCTCGAAATCTTCTTAGCGATAGCCGGCATCGGCACCGCGGTGGTGTTGTTCCCGATCCTCAGGCGCCACGCCGAAGCCCGCTCCCTCGGGTTTGTCACCACCCGCGTCCTTGAGTCCGCCATGATTCTCGTCGGAGTGCTCAGCGTACTGTCGATCGTCACGCTGCACCAACACGGCTCCGCAGCCGGCGCCGATCCGGCGTCGCTCCTAGCTACCAGTCGGTCTCTGGTCGCCGTCCACGACTGGACGTTCCTGCTCGGCCCCGGGCTCATGCCGGCCCTCAACGCCCTGTGCTTCGCCAGCATCCTCTACCAGACCCGCCTGGTACCACGTATCATCCCGACGATCGGCCTGATCGGGGCGCCGCTCCTGGTCGCCTCCGCCCTGGCCAGCCTCTTCGGCGCCTGGGACCAGGTCTCGTCGGTCTCCCTTCTGATGACTCTGCCGATCGCCGCTTGGGAGCTGTCCATCGGCGTGTGGATGACCTTCAAGGGATTCAAGGCCTCGCCCGATGATTCCGGCGTCGTGGACCTGAACCTGCACGCTGAGCCAGCTCCGGCCACCCTATGACCCCTAACACCGACCGTCCCTCCTTGCCGCATTCAGGCCCTCTTTGCCGCATCCAGGCACAGCGACGGAACGGCCGTACCCGAGCCCCAGGGCCTACTTTGACCCACCTACCTCAATGGAGACAGCCGTGACCATCCCCGTCCACGCAGCCAACGTTCACTTCGACGCCGACCGGCGCATCGCCCGATGGCGACCGCTTGTGCAGTGGCTTCTTGCCGTCCCACACCTCGCCGTCGCTAACGCCCTGCGCACGCTGCGAGAGCTCCTCACCCTCATCAGTCTCGTCACCGTACTGTTCACCGAGCGGATCCCGCGGCCGCTCTTTGACGCCATCGCCATGACTTACCGATACGAGTGGCGGGCGTTCAGCTACGCCCTGGCCCTGCACGATGACTACCCGCCGTTCGAGTTCATGCCATCCGCGGATGACGACGGCCACGAAGCCCACACCACTCTGACCATCACCTATCCAGAACACCTGAACCGGTGGAAGCCCCTCTACAAGTGGTTCCTCGCCATCCCGCAATACTTCGTAGCGATTGCTCTCGCACTGGCAAGCGTCGCTACGCTGCTCTACGGTGCTGTAGCCACCATTATCACCGGCCAGTACCCGGAGCGGGCCCGGACCTTCCTCGTCGCCACCTACCGCTACTGCCTTCGCGTCGAGGCATACGTCGGCCTCCTCACCGACGAATACCCGCCGTTCGAACTCGTCGCGTAACACCAGCCGGCCTCACCCAAGTCGCATTCGCGAGCCTCGTCATCGACGCCGTCGCCGGATTCTGGCCCGTCCTCCGAGCCGCACGAATGTCACCAAGCGCCACCCTGTGGAGCGTGCAAACCCACGGCCCCCAAATTCCCCGCGCCCGAAACTGAGGCTACGCCCAGATACTTGCCGTTCGGGGACCACCCGGCAACAGAACGGCAGACCGAAGACCGGGGCACCTTTGCCACCTACCCGAGCTGATCGAGGCTCCGGATCGCATGCCGCAGGACAGTGTGTGCACGATCAGGAGACAGAAGACACCAAACCGCGCCCCGAGCGCCCGACGCGATGCCACGGCAGCAGCCCGAAGCCCACTTGTCGCTCGCCAGCTTGATGGGACCACCTTTTCGCCAGTGGCATGGGGCCAGGTCCTCCGCCCCATCAGCGTCGACGCCGGGATGATGGCGCCGGGCTGAGGGTCAGATCAAGTGCGCCGCCGACGCCGGGGCCGCGGGGTGGTTCCCCCGACGTCGAGACCGGGCTTCTGGCGCTTGCGGTAGGACTCGCCGTCGAGGACCAGCTCGTAGGCCGCCGACTGCAGGCGGTCGATGGCGGACTGGGCCAAAAGGGCGTCGGCCATCTGGCCCAGCCACTCGATCGGCTCCCGGTTGGAAGTCACCACCGTGGACGCCGCCCGGTGGCGCTCGACGATCAGCTCGTAGATGTCGGCCGTGTCGAGGACGTCCATGGGTTGGAGGGCAAAGTCGTCCAGGACCAGCAGATCGACCCGCACGAGCTTGCGCATCTCGGCGTCGTGACTGTTGTCCAGCCGGGAGGCTCGCAGGCGCTTGAGCAACACGTCGGTGCGCGAGAAGATCACGCTGTAGCGCCGGCGCACCGCAGCCTGACCCAAGGCGTTGGCGATGAAGGTCTTGCCCACCCCGACCGGTCCCATGATCACGGCGTTGTGGCCGGCGTCGATGAAACGCAGCGAGCACAGCTCATCGAAGGTGGCCCGGTCATAGGTGACCTTGGTGTCCTCGTCCCAGCTCTCGAAGGCCATGTCGGCATCGAGCCCGGCGGTGCGGGCCCGCAGGGCGGCCGAGGTGGTCTCCCTCCGGGTGACCTCGTCGGAGAAGATGAGCTCCAAGAACTCGGCGTGCCCGAGGCTGCGGGCCTTGGCCAGGGCCAGGCGTTCCGGGAGGGTGTCGATGGCCCGGCCGAGCTTGAGCTGGCGCAAGAGCGTGCGCAGCTCGGCGGAGATGGTCGGTGCCGGCGTCGTCATGCCATCGCTCCCGTGCCGAACAGCTCGGGTTGACCGGTGTCGGTGTCGTTGCTGCGGGCTGTCGCGAAATGCGACAGATCGCGGGCGAAGCGCGCCGTCTCGGTCCCCCGGCGCGCCGGTGGGGCGGCCGGCGCCGACTCCGTGGCCCGCTCGATCATGCGGCCGATGAGTGGCACCGAGATGGCCTCGGCCTCGAGTGCCCGGGAACACGCCGCCTCCACCCGCTCGGGGCCCCAGCGCTTGACGAGGCCGAGGAGCGCATAGACCTGGCGCATCTTGGTCCAGGGCAGTGGGCTGTCGAGCAGCGCCGACGCGTAGGCGCCGATGACGGGGCCGTGGCCGGCGGCGAGGTTGCGGAGATGGTCGATGTCTCTGAGCGCATAGGTGGTCTTCTCGGCCGGAAGATCGGCGGGATCGGTGCTTCTCCCGCCCGGGGGCTTGCGGGGATGGACCTTCACCAGCACGCCGCGATGGAAGATCCGCACCAGGGCCGAGTCGGCCCGGGCCTTGACCCGGGCGCCGATCAGGTCGCCGGGCACCGAGTAGATGGCGCGGGCCACCTCGACGTGGTGGTCCCGGGCCACCTTCGGCTCGGAGTACACCGGCAGGTCATAGGGCTTGGTCGGGACCGGGAGCAGGTGAGGCTGCTCCTCGATGCTGAACAGCTCCGCCGGCCGGCACTGGGTCGTGCCGTGAGTGCGCAGACCGGCTCGGTTGCGACACCACCGCTCGGCATGCCGTTGGGCATGGTCTATGTCGATGAAGACCTCACCGGCGAACATCGAGTCCCGGGTGAAGGACACCACCCGCTCGACCCTCGGCTTGTCCTGTGGTTTGCGCACCCGAGCCGGGTCAATGAGGAAGCCCCTCGACTGGGCGTACTCCACGAAGGCGGTGTTGAGACGCGGCTCGAGCGGGTCGGAGTCGTCCACGATCGCCGACATGTTGTCGGGGATGATCACCTTGAACACCCCACCGAAGAACGCCCAGGCCGCCTCGCAGCCCTCGATGACCGCCTCGGTGGTCTGGCGGAACGAGAGGTACACGAACGTGTGCCGGGAGTAGACAGCGGTGAAGATCAACGCCCAGACCACGCGCCGCCGCCCGGTGGCGGGGTCGGGAATGAGACCCATCCGGCCGAAGTCGACCTGGCACTCGACGCCGGGTTCACCGTCGGCCACCCGCACGGTGCGCTCCCGGGAGGACCGGCCGACGCCGAGGACCTCGAGGGCGTAGCGGTGCAGGGTTCGCTGGGGGACGACCACGCCCTGGCGGACGAGCAGGTCGTGGACCTTCACCACGTTGAGGCGGTCGGTCTTGAGCCAGCGCTCGAGTTGGTCGTGGTGGGCCTTGAGGACCGCCCACGCCTCGCCGTGGCCGTCAGGGCGATGCGGCCGGACGGTCTCGCAGACCACCCCGATCAGGGTGTCGGTGAGGGCGTCCTCGGTCCCGCTGCGGACCAGACCGGCGGCCCGAGCCGCTCCCACGTAGCGCCGGACGGTCTTGCGGTCGACCAAGGCCATCCGGGCGATCGCCCGCTCCGCCTCTCCGCGCAGCCACAGCCGGAGCACTTCGCGTATTTCGTGCACTTGAACCTCCCTGAAGCTCATCGCCACCTTCCCGGGCCGCTTGCGGGTCCGGTGGCGATGGCACCCTCAGCGGCGCCGGCGCTGGTGGATGCTCAGAGGTGGTCCCATGACTGGCGAAAGGTTGGTCCCATGCTGCTGGCGAAAGTCAGTTCAGGGTGGTCCCATCTCGCTGGCGGGCGACACCCACTTCGGGCGGCGGCCTCGCCGGGATCTGGTTGATCAGGGCACTGCGTACGCATGCCCTGCGCAGCCCTATGCACCACCGGCCACGTCTGGAAGCCCGCCGCGAACCCGCAGCTCAGCGGCCGCACGCGCCGCGCCACCTTGCCATGGCATGCCCTACGCAGGCTTGATAAGGCCCCGAGAAAAACACCCGAGAAACTCGCACCTCCGCCGGGCGTCGAAACGAGAAACCGCTGGTCAGGCGCCTGCACCCCTGCACGAGGTGCGCGCCCGACTAGCGGTCGTGGTGGCGGGGGGCCGCGGGCTACTCCATGCTCGACGCCTCATCGCCCGCGAACCCGCTGGTCACCTGAGGTCTGCATACGCAGTGCATAGGCGGCTGCATACTCAATGTCGGGCGCCACGGCCGATTATGCCCGAGAAACGCGACGGACGTCCCGAGAAACGTCCGCACCCGCGGCCTTCTGGTTCGGCGCCACTGTTGACAAGACCGCGAGGCCCGACGTGCCGTCCTGCCATCAACTGGTCAGGCGACAGCTGGGTCCCGATGTTCCAGTCGTTCGGCGATCCAGACCTTTATGATCGACTGGCGCGTCACCCCGAGCCTCTTCGCCTCGAGGTCGAGTGCGTCGATCATCCACGACGGGAAATCGACGTTGACACGTCGCTGTTCTAGGCCGGGTCGACGCGCGCCGCTGAGGTCGAGGCTTCCTGTGATGTCCTGGCCTCGATCGAACCGCTGGTCCAGTTCCTTAGCTTTCATAAATGGCCACCTCTTCGTTTCGTGAACGGCGCACCGAGATGAGCCTGATCCGCTCGTCGCGGTAGGTGATCACGGCAGACCAATGCCTCCCCTCGATCTGGCCGATCACCAGCCACCGCGCCTCATCAGCCGTTCGAGCGGGCACCTCGACACGCAGGGGATCGTTCCACAGGTCCTCAGCTTGGGTGAAGTTGATTCCATGCTTCGCGTCATTGGCTGCGCTCTTGTCCGGGTCAAACTCGAACTCCATAATATGGTATAGTAACTATACCATATCGGCGCCGTGGGCAGCCTACCTTGAACCGGCCCACGGGTTGACGTCCCCTGGCGTGGTGTAAATCGGGTCCACCACTGAGGCGGGCCACCGCGTGATCCTCAGCGTGACCTTCCCGGGTTACGACAAAGGAGACACACGGTGGCCCTCTCGACCACAGACGTTACCGAGCTGCTGGACGCGATCCGTGCCGGCGACGGCATCGACCCCATCCGCCGGGGCCTGGAGCTGGTCCTCCAGGCGCTGATCGAGGCCGAGGCCACCGAGGTGGTCGGCGCCGAGCGCCACGAGCGGGCCGAGACCAGGACCAACCAGCGCAACGGGGCTCGGCCCCGGCTGCTGTCCACCAAGGCCGGCGACGTGGAGCTGCGCATCCCCAAGCTGCGCCGGGGCTCGTTCTTCCCCTCGGTGCTGGAGCGGCGCCGGCGCATCGACCGGGCCCTCTGGGCGGTGGTGATGGAGGCCTACGTGCATGGGGTGTCGACCCGCAAGGTCGACGACCTGGTGGCCGCCCTGGGCCTGGATGCGGGGATCTCCAAGTCCGAGGTGTCCCGGATCTGCAAGGAGCTGGACGGTGAGATGGCCGCCTTCCGGGACCGGCCCCTGGGACACGTGGAGTTCCCCTACGTGTTCGCGGATGCCACCTACGTGAAGGCCAGGGTGGGCGGCCGGGTGGTCTCCAAGGCCATCGTGATCGCCACCGGCGTCACCCGCGACGGGGACCGGGAGGTGCTGGGCATCGCCGTGGGCGACTCGGAGGACGGGGCGTTCTGGACGGCCTTTTTGCGCTCGCTGCGGGCCCGGGGGCTCTCCGGTGTCCAGCTGGTCATCTCCGACGCCCACGAGGGCTTGAAGGCCGCCATCGCGGCCGTGTTCGCGGATGCCTCCTGGCAGCGATGCCGGGTGCACTTCATGCGCAACGTGCTGGCCCGGGTGCCCAAGGGATCTGCCGAGATGGTGGCCGCCGCCATCAGAACGATCTTCGCCCAGCCCGACTCCGATCATGTCCACGCCCAGCTCACCGAGATCGCCACCATGCTCGGCCGCCAGTTCCCGGCCGTGGCCGAGATGCTCGAGGACGCCCGGGAGGACCTCCTCGCCTTCTCAGCCTTCCCCTCGGCCCACTGGCGCCAGATCTGGTCGACGAACCCGGTGCGCCACGAGGCGCCAGCCAACCGTGCGGAGATGAAAGGACTCCGCCTTTGGGCCGTCGCAGCGGCCTGAGGAAGCAGGGGGCAGTCCGACCCGGGAGGCGCCGGGGAGGGCGGGAGCAGCCCCGACAACGACGGGACAAGTCGGCACCGCCAGACGGCCTGGGCCCGGCAAGCGAGACGGAGAGGTGTACGAGTGCAGGAACCAGTGGTGGAACCCCCTCAAGTGGACCGCCGGCTCCAACCTGGTGGATGTGGGCCGGTCAGCAGCGCGTGGCCGCCGTGTAGTCGACGGCGGTCAACTTCGTGTCGGTCTTGGGTTGGCCGGCCCGGAGGCCACGATGAAGGTCTGCGGCGTAGTCGTGGCGAGGCTGCAGGGGAAGAGCTGGGCACCGATCCCGTCGAACGGTTGATGGTGAACGTGGGAACCTCCGTCGGGTCCCCCGACTCTCCGCCCGGCCAGGGTGGCGAGGGGAAGGCCCGCCGTCGGCTGACGGCCCGACGGAGGGGCGGAGCCCTCGTAGTAGTCCGAGGCCGGGAAAGCCGGCCGCATGGCAAAGGGGGGCAGCGTGTCCGCGGCTAGTGGGACTGGAATGCCGGGAGCTACGCCGGTGAACACCGGCGTGTCGTGGCCAGACGCTGACAGCGCTTGGTGGCGAGTACTGAAGATCCAGACCAAGCTGCACCAGTGGGCCACCGACGACTCGGCTCGTCGGTTTGATGACCTCTACAACCTCGTCTACGAACCGGCCACCCTGGTCATGGCCTGGGAGCGGGTTCGGGGCAACCGGGGGGTCCGCACGGCAGGCGTCGATGGCCAGACGGCCTTCTACGTCACCGCCGTGCGGGGCGTCGAGGAATTCCTCGGCGACCTGCGGGCCGACTTGAAGGCCCGCCGGTTCCAGCCCCTCGCCGTCAGGGAGCGGATGATCCCGAAGGCCGGCGGGAAGCTCCGCCGCCTCGGGATCCCGACCCTGCGGGACAGGGTGGTGCAAGCCGCCCTGAAGCTGGTGTTGGAGCCCATCTTCGAGGCGGACTTCCAGCCGTGTTCCTACGGCTTCCGCCCCGGACGCCGGGCTCAGGACGCCATCGCCGAGATCCACCATCTCTGCTCGCCTCCTCGCAATTACG
>Ga0209810_1001411_pt1 | contig 36382 bp, 39 predicted proteins | sample Coa_R1_7_FD_187159 | JGI IMG/M metagenome (GOLD analysis project Ga0209810, IMG submission 187159) | Surface soil microbial communities from Centralia Pennsylvania, which are recovering from an underground coalmine fire - Coalmine... | ecosystem: Environmental > Terrestrial > Soil > Unclassified... | reverse complement strand
TGTATAGCGATGTCCCGAGGGGTAAACTTTCGGCCACAGCAGTGATGAATCTGGACCTCGCGCTGCGAGATGGCGAAGTCTGGTTTTGAGGAAAATGGCGCTGAGGGCTGGGGCGCCTGCGAACCGAAGCGGATTCCTCGCCGGGCGCACCACCTATCGCCCTATTGAGTTTGCGGGCTGGACTGGTGCTTGAGCAGGCGTTTCTTACACGGCCTCTTGATTCTCCGCCGATTTGAGGTGAAAACACCATAATGCTCTGTTTGCTTCCACTCTTGCCAAAACAAGCCTCTACGGTGGCACCTTCTGTTGATCACCTGCTATGGTTTGTGATTGGGATTTCAGTCTTTTTTACGGCACTGATCTTTCTTTTGCTGCTGGTTTTTGCCATCAAGTATCGGCGCCGTGCTCCCGACGAAGTTCCGCAGCAGATTCACGGCAACATCCCGCTGGAGCTCACGTGGACAATTATCCCGATTATCATTGTGATCGTCATCTTCGTCTGGGGCGTGGATCTCTTTGTCCGCGAGCGTCGGGCTCCCATGGACGCGGTTCATGTCTATGTAGTTGGAAAGCAGTGGATGTGGAAACTCCAGCATCCGGAAGGCCCGCGAGAGATTAATACTTTGCATGTTCCGGTCGGGGTGCCCGTGGAGCTGACTTTAACATCCCAGGACGTCATCCATGACTTCGCGGTTCCCGCGTTTCGGATTAAGACCGATGTTCTGCCCGACCGTTATACGACCGAATGGTTTACTGCAACCCGAACCGGGCGCTTTCCCCTGTACTGCGACCAATACTGCGGGACTTTCCATTCGGAGATGCGCGGGGATGTGATTGTCATGACTCTCCCACAATATGAGACCTGGCTGAGTGGAGAGATGCGCCACACGGAAACGATGGCGGCAGCCGGTGAAAAGCTCTATGAAAGCTACGGTTGCATCACCTGCCACGGTACGGGGAAGGCCCCTCCTTTTGTCGGGTTATATGGTGCGAAGGTCAGGCTGGAGGGGGGACAGACCGTGATCGCGGATGACCGTTATATCCGACAATCGATTCTGGATCCATCCTCGCAGGTTGTGCTGGGATATAAGCCGATCATGCCCACTTTCCAGGGCCAGATTTCCGAGGATCAGATTCTTCAAATCATCGCCTATATCCAGTCCCTTGCGAACACACCCGGGGCGCAAGGGGCGGAGTCAGCGAAGGAGACGAAGTAATGGGTACTGTAACCACTACGACGCTTCAGCAACCGCAGGCTGAGGAATATCGAGTTCATTATCTCAACGCGAAGTACGGCATCAAGTCTTGGCTGCTCACCACCGATCACAAGCGGATTGCGTGGCTGTACCTCGTGTCAACCACCTTCTTTTTTGTCATCGGCGGTGTGGCTGCTGCGATGATGAGGCTGAATCTGGTTTCGCCCCAGGGAGCGATTGTCCAGCCTGAGACTTATAACAAGCTCTTCACCATTCATGGGACGATTATGATTTTTTTCTTCCTGGCACCCGCCGTCCCGACCGTGCTGGGTAATTTCCTGATTCCCATGATGATTGGGGCAAGGGATGTGGCCTTTCCTCGCCTCAATCTTCTGAGCTGGTACATCTTTATTACCGCAGGAATGATCTTTATTTATTCCGTCATCGCCGGGGGTGTGGATACAGGTTGGACGTTTTACACCCCGCTCAGCACGAGCTACGTCAACACGCATGTCATCTCTGCGGCGATGGCGGTTTTTATTTCCGGATTCTCCTCCATCCTGACGGGTCTGAACTTTGTGGTGACGATCCACAAGATGCGTGCCCCCGGGCTGACGTGGTTTCGCTTGCCTCTCTTTATCTGGTCCATGTACGCTGCCAGCCTGATCTTCATCCTGGCGATGCCGGTGATTGCGATTACGATGGTTTTGGTGATGCTTGAGCGGCTGTTCCATGTGGGCATCTTTGATCCGGCTTTGGGCGGTGACCCGATTTTGTTCCAACATCTTTTCTGGTTCTTTGGTCATCCGGAAGTCTATATTCTGGTATTGCCCGCCATGGGCGTGATCAGTGAGTTGATTGCCGCATTCTCCCGCCGCAGAGTTTTTGGGTATGGCTTCGTTGGTTTTTCGAGTTTTGCCATTGCCGTCCTTAGCTTCGTCGTCTGGGGACACCACATGTTCGTTTCGGGACAGTCGGTTTATGCCGGGATTTTCTTCTCCGCCATGTCCATGGCTGTGGCAATCCCATCGGCAGTGAAGGTATTCAATTGGACGGCGACACTCTACAAGGGTTCTGTTTCGTATGAAGCTCCCATGCTCTATGCGCTGGGCTTTATCGGGTTGTTCACCATTGGCGGCCTTACGGGGGTCTTCTTGGCTTCCTTGGGTCTGGATGTTTTCCTCCATGATACTTATTTTGTGATTGCCCATTTCCACTTCATCATGGTGGGCGGTGCAGTGATGGGCTATATGGGGGGGCTGCACTATTGGTGGCCCAAAATGACGGGCAAACTTTATCCCGATTATTGGGCACGGCTTGCGGCTTGCATTATTTTTATCGGCTTCGTCCTGACGTTCGGCCCGCAGTTTATTCTGGGCTTCGAAGGGCTGCCGCGCCGCTATGCGATGTACCCGCCGAATTTTCAGTTCCTGAATATCATGTCGAGCGCGGGCGCATCTATTCTGGCCGTGGGCTATATCATGCCCCTGTTTTACCTGGTCTGGTCGCTTAAATACGGGCCTGAGGCCGGGCCGAATCCCTGGGGGGCAAAAGGTCTGGAATGGGAGACGGCTTCACCTCCGCCGGTTCATAATTTCGACAAAACCCCGGTGGTGACTGAGGAAGCTTATGCCTATGGTGCCCATCCGGCGCCCGTCACCACGGCAGCCTCTTGAGGCAGGCAAGGCGGCTGGCTGACGCTGGCGTGGAAGCCGGCGCTGTTCAGAGTCAGTGGTCACGGTCAATCGGTTTTTGGGGGCTGACGATGAGCTCCCATCCTCAGGGAGTTTTATGGGGCTGTAATTTGATTGAGGAGGAAAGCAGTTGTCTGAAGAACAGCATGCTACGCTGGTAGCGGAACAATTCGATGATCAGGTTCAGCAGTATCAGGCAGCCAGCTTGGGAATGTGGGTGTTCCTGACCACGGAAGTCCTCTTCTTCGGCGGCCTCTTCGCCAGCTATACCATTTATCGCTATCTGCATTATCCGGGTTTTGAAATCGGAAGCCATCACCTGGAAGTCTTGTGGGGTGCCACCAACACCGCTGTTCTGATTTGCAGCAGCTTGACGATGGCCCTGGCCGTTCGCGCGGCGCAGCTGGGAAAGATCAAAGATCTGGTCGGTTTGCTGGTGGTGACCCTGATCTTCGGACTGATCTTCCTTTTTATCAAGTTTGCGATGGAATGGCGGCATGAGTATCTGGAAGGCTTGGCTCCGGGCGTAAACTTCACATACGCTGGTCCGCATGCGCACCAGGTGGAGATGTTTATGATCTTCTATTTCGTGCTCACCGGACTTCACGCCTTGCATATGATTGTGGGCTGCGGCATTATGACAACACTCATCATTCTGGCGCTGCGAGGAGCCTTCTCCAAAGGCCACTACAATGCCGTTGAAATCGCCGGGCTTTACTGGCACTTTGTCGATATTGTCTGGATTTTTCTGTTTCCCCTGCTGTATCTCATCGGAGGCCGTTACTAAGGGGTGATTGCGTATGTCTGAGCTTGTCTCGCACGTGGAGAGAAAAAAGGTTTACGTCCTTGTTTGGGTTGTCCTCCTCTGCTTTACGGCCCTGACGACGGGTGTGGCCTACATCGATCTGGGTGCCTTCAATACGGTTGTGGCTCTCGCTATCGCGATTTGCAAAGCTTCGATCGTCGTTCTCTTCTTCATGCACCTCCGCCACAGCGAGAAGCTCATCCGTTTGGTGGTAGGGGTTGCGGTTTTCTGGCTTTGTATTCTGATTGTGATTTCTCTCTCCGATTTCGCAACCCGGTTTCGCATCTCCAGACCTTCCTGGCCTCAGAGCCAACCCGTGACCGTTCATCATCTGGACATGAGCCCCGGCACCACCACGGCCGAATAGGCCTCGCGGCTTTTCACCGCGCCGGCGGCATCGGAAGCAATTCTTCCAGTAACCCACCCGATGCATCCTTCAACGCTCTTTTGCTTCCTTGACGAATCTAGGCTATAGATGTAGACTATCTCAGAACGGGGCACCGGAGTTCATATCACCAACCGGGAAAAAGGAGTTTTATCGCGAGCATGAAAAGCTTCCACTACATACAGAGCGAGGAGTATTGAGGATGTGTCGCACTCGTAGGGAGAATGGCAAGCTTATGGGTGTGGAATGGGACAAAAGATAAAAAATTTTTCCCCACGAACCCTAATCAGCCTTTAAAATCAACAAGCATCTTTTCAACACGGTATCAAACTTCAAGGGGGGAAGGTGGAGCTTGGCTTGGAATGATCAACATTTTTTTCAGAAACGAACCCTAACTATGTAAATCTTATATTTATTATTGCATATAGTGAAACTTGTAGTGGAAGATTGGGTTACAATGAACTGTGGCGTTCGATCTGAAGCCGTTGCGGAATGATCGTGGGGTGTTTCTTCGCAGCTTGTTTGAACGCCTTTAATACAGCTCGATAGGCGGGTTTGGGATGGTAGTTTGAGTCAAAAAGCAACCCATCGCCCTTTTTGCCTTTGGTGTAATGAGGAATCCAGGAATACTTATCCGTGAATCCCCAGGTCTGGAAGGCCGTGCATCCGGGCTGTTCGGCACAAAGTGTCGCCATTTCCCCGTAAATTTTCGCCTGTCTGGAGAGATCAGCGCGATGAAGCGGCTTTCCGCCGGCATCCACAGGCAGCGCTACGTCCATTTCGGTGATATGGACCTGGACGCCCAAAGCGGCAAGCCGGGCGATATTGGCGGCCACGGAGGTGGGAATCTGATTCAGATCCATCAAGTGCATCTGCAGTCCGACGCCATCGATAGGCACATGGCGGCGTTTGAAATCCTTCACCATCGCGTAAATGGCATCTGACTTGGCATTCAATCCCTCGGCGGCATAGTCATTGTAAAAGAGCAGTGCATTCGGATCGGCCTGATGCGCCCAGCGGAACGCCTGCGCAAGGTAAGCGGTTCCCCGGCCGGCCAGCCCGATTCCGGGCCGGTCATACCAGAGGGTATGTTTCAATCGGCCATCGCGATCAAAGGCTTCGTTCACAACATCCCAGGCGAATACTTTACCGCGATAATGGCTGACTACAGTTATGATATGGTTCTTCATGATGCTGCGCAGTTGATCCGGAGTGAAGTGACCTTCCGTCAGCCACGCCGGATTCGAGATGCCCCAGAGCAGGTTATGACCGCGAACTTTCATTTGGTGAGCTTCCGCGAACTCCACAACCTGATCGCCCGCCGCAAAACTGAATTGGCCCCGAGCCGGTTCTGTGGCTGGCCACTTCATGGCGTTCTCAGGCTCCACCATGTTGAACTGATTGGCGACAGTCTCGGCATAGAGCGGTTCAGAAAATCGCGCAGGGTCGACGGCCGCTCCCACCTGTAAACCCAGTTTTTGAGCCTCCTGGCGCAATGACTGGGCAAAACCGGCGGATTGCCCTACAATCGGGAGGGCTATGAAGATCGCCACGAAATTCAAGCGGATTATGAATCGCATCACATTCCTCACGGGAAGCATGTCTTGATCGCTTCGGAGCCGCCCCAATCAGGGCTTTGATTCGGCAGGCCGCGCGCCAAATGCCTATTTATCAGTCATTCGGCTTCGACAGTCAAGACGCTTTGCGGTGGGGGAACTGCTCGGCGGATGATGAGAACCTGAGAATGCAAAAGGATCACCATGAAAAATGGATTGCCTCTTCTGTCCACCAGTGTGGTAGGCTCCTACGCGAGGCCCGCATGGGTTTGGACCGCTCTTGAAGCAGCCGAGCGCGGCGAACTGGGGCCTGCCGACATTAAGGAGGTTTTGGATGATGCCGTGGATATGGCCCTGCGCGACCAGGAGGAGGCCGGTGTGGACGTTGTCTCTGACGGTGAGATGCGGCGCGCAGGGTTTTTCACCGCCGAGTTTTATGCGCACCTTACAGGGCTGAGAGCGCTTGAACCGGAGCGGCGAAAGGGCCCGGCCGGTCACGACCAGCAACATCGCTTTGAAGTGCTGGAACCGATCTCAGCACCACAGGGACTCGGTGTGGTGGCGGAATATCAATATGCCCGCAACCGTACCAAGCACCCGATCAAGGTTACCATTCCCGGCCCCTTTACGCTCTCAGGACGTCTTGTCACGGGCAGAGTTTACAAACAACGATTGGACGCCGCCTGGGCCTTCGTTCCCATTCTCAATGCTGAGTTGAAAGCGCTGGTTGAGGCCGGAGCCGACTTCATCCAAATCGACGAGCCTTCACCCGCAATTCATCCGGAGAGCAAGGCGGAGTTTGCGGCTCTCTTTAACGCCGCGGTCAAGGGGATAACGGCGCGCCTGGCCGCGCATCTGTGTTTTGGCAACTATGCCGGCCGCCCGCTGGGAAAAAGGTCTTACTCCATGATTCTGGACCAGATGATGGAGTACCGGGTGGAGCAACTGGTGCTGGAGTTTGCAAATCGGGAGTTGGCGGAGCTTCCGCTTTGCCGGGAAATCAGCCGTGATCGTGAACTGGCGATCGGCTTGGTGGACGTGAAAAGCTACTATCTGGAGACACCGGAGGACGTCGCAGAGCGCATCCGCCAGGCGTTGGAATACGTGCCCGTGGAAAAGCTCACGGTGGTGCCAGATTGTGGCTTCAGCCAGAGCGCGCGTTGGGCAGCCCGCGCAAAGTTGCGCGCCATGGTCGAAGGTGCCCGCCGGGTCCGTGCGGAACTGAAATGAGCGGCCGGAAAAGTCCGGGCATTTTGGCTTGATTCGATAAACACGGGGTTTCTTTGCTTGAGGAAATTTACCCTGAGCGAAATCGAAGAGGCTTGCCCAGAATAACAGGCGAAAGCTTGCGGTGCGAGGTCATCGAGTCCTCCGATTCGAGCCGGGATTGCACGTCCGTCATGCTTCCTTTCAAGAAAATTCCTTACTACCACATCACATTATCCGGTATCGGGAATTTCCCGTATTGCCAGCAAGTCAATAACTTCCTATCCTTTTATTGACTGGGGTAAGTTTGCAGGGGTGGCCAGCCAGAAAAGGTTGCCTTGGGCGCTCATCAAGGTAAGCCTTCCACGATGAGCTGAGTTGCTTCTTCGCACCACACCAGATCGCATAAGCCGCCAGCGGCGAGAGTAAATTCCAGCGATGTTCGTGATGATCCTTGGAGAAAAGGCGGGCAGAACCATCCCTACCAGGTTGCTCCAAGAAGGAGGGAGAGGCGGAAATTAGGCGCCTCTGCCTGAAGTCTTGAGTGGCAGATGGCTTTTGGGCTCTTTGGCCATCTGCCGCGACGGGAGGAAGATCATGTCTTTCATGCCAATCAGCTCAGCCTCAGCTAAACCTGTCAAACAGTTGAACGCCGAAGGTAAACCCATGGCCCAGCCTGCGAGGATTCTGATGGTTTCAGAGGATGCCAAGGAGCTGAAAGACTGGACGCAGGTCTTTAATCGCCGGGGCTACGGCGTGCGGGCTTGCTCCTCATACAACGAAGCGGCCCGATACCTGGAATCAGAAACGTGCGATTTGATTCTGGTCGATCAGGGCAGCCCGGCGTTTGAAGGGCGGGTCATCCTGGAATCGGTGGCGAAGACAAACCGGAAATTTCCGGTTCTCGTTCTGGCGCGCTCTCACGATATGCATTGCTATCTCGAGGCCATGAAGTTGGGCGCGGTGGATTACCTTGAAAGGCCATTGCCTGCACCACAAATGGTTCGGCTGATCGAGAGATACTTGCCCTATCGGACCTCCGCAGCTTGAACGAGGCATTTCCAATCAGTCTGGCCTGTACCGGAGGAGGCAGAGCCCTGTTGAAGCCTGCAAGTTACTGTGGCTGCCTCCTCGGTGGTGTAACGGTCTCCAACGAATAGTTAAGGCCGGTGGCGCCAGCTTCGCCTTTGAGGCAAGGGTTTGGCGAGGGGGAAGAAGTGCCCAGGGCTACGACTGCCCGTGACGTGCCTCCATCTCTATGGCCTGATTTCCTGAGGGGGAATCGGGCCAATCAGAAGTATAAATCCACAAAAGAAAGTGTAGGAGAACGATTGCATGAGGAAAGTGAAGACACTGAAAACGACCCGTGATTTTTCGACGCCGCGAATTCTTACAGGTGAGGACCTGGATGGCTTGAAAAAAACCATTCGGCAGTTGGTGGAAAATTGCGCCTATCGACACTATGAAGCTCGCGGTCGGCAGGATGGTCGCGCTCTTGAAGATTGGCTGCGCGGCGAAGCGGAAGTCCTGCAACCCGCTCAGGCCAAAATTGAGGAATCAGGGGAGACGCTGACCATTACAATGGACGCGAAGAACCTCAATGCCTCAGCGCTGCAAATTGCAATTGAACCACAGCGTGCCCTCATCTGCCTGGGCAAACAGGAGAATTCCGCAGGTCAATCCTTCAATCTGGAGTCGGTCAGGGTTATTGATTTTCCTCACAGGGTTGATTCAACAAAGGCGGGAGTGGACTTCAAGAGAGGCAAATTCTATTTGAAGCTGCCGAGGGCCATTTCGGCCTGCTGAGAAAAGAGCGGCGGGCGGTGCGCTGACTTTTTACTTGATCAACTTACTGAGGTCGAGCCCGAAGGAAGGCTGATCTTTCGTTCCGGTAATCTTGATCGGCAGGACGGTTCCCGCTCCCTTCCGGGTAAACAGTGGATCAACAGCTTTCAGTAAAAGCGATTTGATTCCCGTGGTCATTTGCGACAATTTGGCCTCAAGCCGCAAAGTGCCATGGAAATCAAGGTTCTCACTGATCAGCCCGTAATGGCCGTGGAGCTGAACAGACGCGCCCGGCACACTGAACGACAGACTCGAAAACGTTACGATTCCGCCCTTCAGAACGAAACGCCCTCGCATATTAAAGACGCTGCTTCCGGAATTGTCGGATGCCTGAACGCCCTGACCCTTGCGACTGAGGCTTTCAAGCTTCTGCTGCACATTCAGAGTGGTAAACCGTGCGGACTGGATCGTGAAGCCGCCATCCAGCATCAATCGCTGGGCGACGTCTCTTTCACCCGGCGGGAGATCAAATTTGGTTTTCAGGCTGACGGCACCGGTGATCAACGGCTTCGACGATTTTACAGCGAGACGAAGCAGGTCTTCGATGCGGGCTTGATCTGCGCTTACATCGAGCAGGATCGTTTTTCCTTTGACGCCAGTCGTCCGCAACACTCCCCCCCGAGCGACGATTGTGGAGTGAAGGAAGGTTGCTTCCACTGGCCGCAACATTGTGTCACCGTTGGTTCCATCCACGACCGCGGTAAATTGAGTTTTCAAATGAACGGGATTGCCGCTGATTCCCACCGCAAAATCGGGAGTATCCGTTTCGCCTTGAACCCTGATGCGGCTCAGCACGCCTCCGTACTTTCCATGCGAGGACAAGATTCCTGCGATCCCGTGGATAGTGGAAAGATCGGCATTCCGAAATGTATAGCTCCCCGCCACCGGTGTCAGCCCGGGATCATCCGGATTCCACGGACCGAAAGTTCCGGTGGATTGGACCTCGCCGATCGGCTTGGGATTCGTCAGCGTGGCTTGAAAGGACATGGCTTGACCCCTTCCCGCCGATTTCAATCGGAGCCTGGATATTGCGAAGATGTGCGGGAGCTTGCCGGGCGTGCGAGGCAGGATGCTGAGGACCGTCCCATCCGCAATGATTTCTCCAAGAGTAAAAGGCGGGAGGCGATGCCGTTTCTTTTCGGGCTGTGAGCCTTTTTCCCGGCGGGGCGGGATATTCAGGACGAAACCCTCCAATTGCAGGCGCTTCAGGCGCCTCGGATGACTCAACAATTCTGGCCAGCTTTCATCGAAGTTGAATCTCCTGATGACGGCCAGAGGAAGTTTCTCCGTGCTGTCTCTGGATTTCAGCACCAGGTCTTCGCCCACGACGTGAATGTGAGGAAATAAAGAGACTTGAAAACTCTTTAGCTCAATCTGGCATCGATAGTGTTCTTCCAGCGCGTGAGTGGCCCACTTCCGGCTCAAAGGGGAAAGGTGAACATCCAACTCGATCAGAACCACCATGGCACCAAGAATGGCGACACCTAAGATGACCGGCCACTTTCGCCGGGCAGGTCTCCGGACGGATCCCTCTGATGGCATGCTGTCCTTCTTTCTTCTCCCTCTATTTTGTTCGGCCGAACAGCGCCATGGACCGTGGACTCAATTCGAACTCCGCCGAGCCCGTTGAGTGAAACCGCGCCGGAAGAGAGCTTCCACTTCCCAGCCAGCGCTCTTCCGTGGAATCAAGCTCCTTATTCCAATCGCCCTCGGGCAGTGCAATCTTCAAGGTCGCGGAACACTCTCCAAAATTGAAGAGCATCAAAGCCTCACCCAGATCACTCCAACGGCGGATCACAAGCGCTTTCTTCGGTTCAAGCCCCGTCACTTCCATTCGTTCCTTGCTTGGATTCAGCAGCCCTGGATGGATGCGCCGAATCTCGATCAGTTTCTGATAGAACTTCTGTAACGTGCGATGGGGTTTCTGAGTGCGCAGACGATGGTTGAGCCTGGAGCGAAGGAATGTCTGTTCGTCCTGAGGGTCGGGAATTTGACCCCGCCATTCAAATTCAGCAAATTCTTCAAGCCGACCCTTCCGAACGGCCTCAACCAGCTTCAGGTCAGAATGGCTGGTGAAGTATTGAAAGGGAGCGGTTTCACCGTATTCCTCACCCATAAAGAGCAGCGGAATGAAGGGCGAAAGAATTGTCACTGCGGCGGCCAGTTTGAGCCCTTCACTTGCGACTCTTTGCGTCAGGCGGTCTCCGAGCGCGCGATTCCCAATCTGGTCGTGATTCTGCGCAAAGACCACGAATTGCCGGACGGGAATTGACTTTGAGGAATTGCCATGGCGACGCTTGCGAAACAAGGAGTACTGGCCGGCGTAGACATAGCCTTCCTGAAACGCAGTCGCCAAATCGCTGATTTTTCCAAAGTCGGCGTAATATCCGGCGCGCTCACCCGTGAGCAGGGCGTGCAGAGCATGGTGGAAATCGTCGTTCCATTGTGCGTCCAGGCCGTAGCCGCCGAGCGCCTGCGGCCGGATGACGCGCGTGTCATTCAGATTGCTTTCGGCAATCAGATAAACCTGCCGGCCCTGAGTCTGAGCAAACGCATGAACGGCTGCGGATAACTCACCCAGAAACGGCCTGGCACTTGGGTCCACAATTCCATGAATGGCATCCAGGCGCAGCGCGTCGATGTGGAATTCTGCCAGCCAATAGAGCGCATTCTCGATGAAGAAACGGCGGACTTCATCGCTCTGAGGTCCGTCAAAGTTGATGGCCGATCCCCAGGGAGTGCGATAGCGGTCCGTAAAGTACGGCCCGTATTCGCCCAGAGTGTTTCCTTCCGGGCCCAAGTGGTTATAAACCACGTCCAGCGTCACCGAGAGCTCCCGTTGATGACAAGCGTTGACAAACCTCTGCAACCCAGACGGCCCGCCGTAGCTATGCTGGACGGCAAAGGGGAATACGCCGTCATACCCCCAATTCCGATGCCCCGGGAACTGCGCGACCGGCATCAACTCAATTGCGGTAACGCCCAGGCTTTTCAGATGATCGAGATGCGGAATGATCGCGTCCAATGTTCCTTCGGGTGTGTACGTTCCGACGTGAAGCTCATAGAGGATATAACCTTCCAGAGGCAGGCCCTGCCAGCCGGAGTCGCCCCATTGAAAAGCTCGGGGATTCCAGATCTGCGATGGTTGGCGGACCCCTTCGGGCTGAAACCGTGAGGCGGGATCGGGCCATTCAGCCTGCCCGTTCAGACGGTAGACATAACGAGCCTCTGGATCAATCTCTTCAACGACCGCCCGGAAATAACCACGGTCCTGCGGGCTCATGCGGAATACACGCTTGCGTGGGGAGAGAATGTGCAAATCCACCGTTTTCGCTTTCGGAGCCCACACCTGGAATTGCCAGTTTCCGTTTTCAAGCGCTGTGGCACCGAGTGTCAGGGTTGGGATTGAGTCTCTGAGTTTATCCATGCTTTCGCTTGTCCCCTTGGCGCTCCCGATGGACTTGCTCAAGAGCATTTCGGATTTGAGGCAAGTGTATAAACTCCTCCTGCGTGTAGCGTAACCGCGACCGCCAATTGTCTTCCGGCGGGCTTGCCGGAATGTTTTGCGGTTTGACTTCCAGCCAAAGATCCTCCAGATTCACCAGAACGAGCGAGGCGGGGCTTGCACCGAGAAGCTTCAAAGATGCCAGAAGATAATCCTCAGCTCGAGGACGCCTCCTCGCAAGCCAGCCAGCCTGTCGCAGTGTTCTTTCGAGCCAGGCCATCGAGGTGCGGCGGGCTTTACGCTCCGCCTGAACGGCATCGCTGGAAAGGAGACCCCTTCGGACTCGATCTTCAATATCCAGCCCGCGCAGATAAGCTGCGAAGGGAGGCATATCGTGAGTGTTGAGGCTTGCAATATCATCGCGCGTGGGAAGCTTTGGCAGTCCTTTCGCTGGAGATGCCAGTTCGTATTGAAGCACGTATAATTGTTTCACGTTGCGACGGGCCATGGCCGCATCGACATAGGCCGGAACGGTGCCCAGGTTTTCACCGGCGATGGATGATTCGTAGCGGTGGGATTCCACGAGCAGGATGGCATAGAACTCCTCAGCCCGGTAGCGCACGAAAACCCCGTCGCGGGATTCGGATCCTTTCGGAATCCAGTAAAGCCGGTGCAATCCCATGATGTGATCGATTCGCAAGAGGCCGGCATGCTCCAACTGGTGGCGGAGGCATGCGATAAAGTAACGGTACCCTTGTTCTCGAATCGCCTCTGGATGAAGAGGAGGGAAGTTCCAGTTCTGTCCCTTGGTGAAAACTGCATCGGGTGGCGCTCCTCCGCTCATTTCAGGGACAAATGCACTTCGCTCGCGCCAGACATCGTATCCGGAGGGATGGATGCCGAGCGGCAGATCCAGACATAGCCCCAAGCCTCCCCGGCGAGCACAATCGGAGGTTCCTTTAAGCTGCTCATGGGTCTGCCACTGAACATATTGATGGTAGCGTTCGTGTTCTAGGTCGTAATCCTGCGCGCGAAGACGTCCGTCTCTCAATCTTCCCGGCCATTCGGTCCAGGGAGTACGCAGTTGCTCGCATACTGCGCGGAAGCGCGCGTAATCGCGGATGACGGGATAGGAGCGCAGGAAGCGCTCAAAGTCCGGGTGGCGAGCGGAGGCTGTTCTATAAAAACATGCGGCTAGCTTTTGCAGAATCTTGCGCTTCGCTGCCATTTCGCGGCGATAGTCTACTTCTTGCAATCTGCGAAGGGAATTCATTTCGTTTTGAAACTGCGTAGACTCGAACAGTGAGTGCGCGGAAGAGCAATTCCTAAACTCCGGGATCTGGCGCACATCCAAATAGAACTCATTCCACGCCAACCGGCTTGCGGGCGCATAGGGACTCGGATCAAAGGGCTCGTCCAGGAACGAGGCCAGAAGAGGTAGGGTTGAGACTGTGCTGCCGCCCCACTGGTGAACCCATTCAAGAAGCGAGGCCAAATCCGAAAAATTGCCTGCCCCCCAGCTTGAATTTGAGCGAAGGGCATAAAGCGGAACGAAAACGCCCCAGGCCTTGCCGGCGCGCATGACCGGATGCTCATAGGCTTCGCGTGGTGCCGCCACGACCATACTGCGGGCTGTTTTACCTTCCAGCTCGATTTGAAGATGGTGATAGCCGCAAGGGAGCTGAGCCGGAAGCGTCAGGCTTCCAACAAGATAGCGAGTCCCATTCGCCTGGACGGCTTTGCGGTGCAAGAGAGTCGAGGCCTTCAAATTCCATGTCTGCGTTTCACCTCCTTCGAACGTGAGATGACAGGCGATTGAAGCGTTCTCATATTTCGCGGGAAGCCGGATCGGCAGTTCCGCTTTGCGGCCTTCAAAAACCACCCAGACCGGCTCGAGCACGCTTGCCCACAGTTGGCGCTCGCGCTCCCGAAAGGCATGGGGAATGTCTTCGAGCTTCGTAATCGGCGCGCCCAAGGCACGTAACACCGCCATGAGCGATTCAGTGGACGATTTCTTCTGACGGCCTCCAACGTCGCGGTAGCTTGCCTGTACGCGATAGAGCCGGGCCAGTTCATACAGTTTCCCCACTAACTTTTGCGTGCCTGAAGTCATCATTCGGCTAAAATAGCCCGCAAGGGTTGGATGGCGTAGGAAGTCGGATCGATTCAGAAAGTAATGGGAGGTCGTGATGATTCGACATCATTGGACGCAGTTCGTGGTGATTTGTACTCTCACTTTGCTTGGCCTTGAACTGGCTGGCCGGGAAAGTTTGCGAACCCTGGCGGCCTTTGGCAATGGGCCGGCGCCCCCTCAAAGAACGCCTGCCTATCTGGTACGCGAGGTTCGTCACCAACTCCTGCTGCTGCCGTATTATTCCATTTTCGACAATATCGAATATCAGGTCCGCGGCTATACCGTCGAGCTGAGGGGTGAGGTGGTCCGTCCGACCCTGAAGTCCGACGCTGAGAATGTGGTCAAGCATGTCGAAGGCGTCGAAAAAGTTATTGATCATATCAAGGTCTTGCCGCCTTCTCCCTCGGATGACCGGATCCGGCTTGCTGAATATCGGGCAATCTACGGTTATCCTGCTTTGAATAAATATGCATTGCAAGCTGTAGGCCCTATCCACATTATTGTGGATAACGGACGCGTGGCCCTGGAAGGTGTCGTGGACAGTCAGGGGGATAAGGACGTGGCGGGGATTCGAGCCAACGGCGTTCCGGGTGTATTCTCCGTGGCCAATCACCTTCGCGTGCGATCCGGCAAGATATAATGGCGTGGCGAGCGGCCGCAAGCCCGCGAACCACTGCCCTCAAATCTGGCTTCTCCTCGCGCACTCTTCAGGGCCCCTCAGAGGCAAGCTGCTGAGCCGGGTAAGCCTGCAAATTGGCCAGTTCCTTTAATAGCTCTCGCCAGCGTTTCGGATTTTTCCTGGTTGCCACCGGCGCGCTCAGGTTCTGATAAAAATTCAAAATATTTGCTCGTAGTTCGGCGCTGACTCCGGCAAAATGCTGATGAGCCAGTTTATGGAGCAGCCGGGCGTAGGTGTTATCGGCAAGCGCATAATCCCCCGCATGAGTGGGCTTTCCGGTATCAAGATCGCGGTTTGTGAGGGCTGGGCCATCCGCGTTCACCTTGGCCAGCAAGGCCCGATAGCGATCGATGGTAAGCCCAAAGCTGTGAATAAACAGGGCCTGAGTCATGGGCGTCGGTGGTTTGAATTGAAGAGTCTGGAGCCGCCCTACTTTCGGCAGAATCTGAAACAAAAACACCAGAATGCGAGCGACCAGGCTTAGCCGCGCATCCGCCTCGTCCCATCTTCTGAAAATGAACTGCGGCCTCCGATAATGGCGGTTCCAAACTCTCTGGTAATTCTCCGGCGACAACCGGTAACCCAGCCGCATGCTTGCCAGGTTCGGATTGACCTTTCGGATGGCCTTTTTTTTCTTCTTCCACGCAATTTGTGTAATTCGCGGGATGATCTCGCTGGCCCCGTGGCGATAGACCGCGAGAGTCAAGCTCTTGCAGAGGAAGAGACGGTTGAAATCGAGCCCATAGGTTGACTGGAATGCGCGCGCGAGCAACGGGGCAGGGACCTTAAATCCAATGAAATTCTGATAAGTCTTGGGCAGATATCCGGCGCCCGCAATCTGCGCAACGTCAAAGGAAAATTCCACCATGATGTGAGCCTGCGGATTATCCTCGAAGGTCACAATCCCGCCGTACTTCTTTCTCAACTTGGGATACATCTCAGGCACAGAGAGGTTCACGGCCAGCGGATGGCCGGTGTTATCGGCGGCGTAATGCGAGAGCGCTCCCAGCGCGAAAGCGTATTCATCCAGGCTCTGCGCCTGATCGAGCAGCGCCACAATGAAGTCTCCGCTGCGAACGTAATGGGTGAGGTCGCTGAAGAAACGGTTTCCGAAAGGATAGTATCCCATGTCTTGAATCACGCTTCCCCCGTAAGCATACGCGTGTGCTTCGCGCAGCATTTCCGGTGTGGCATGAGGATAGCGCTTCAGTAGAAGAGGGATGATGACAGGTCCCCAGAGTGTGTCAATGATCGCCTCGTGACTCAAAACTGAGTACCCATACCCCTGCGAATTCAGGAAAAAGAGAAACGCTCCAAGAACCAGCCCCACAAGAGTCGTTTGAGAACAAACGCGGCTCACCGTCATTCGATCCATCATACAAAGCGGCAACCTCGAAGCACAACCACCCGCCACGAGGAATGGCGTTAGGGATGAAGTGCCCGGTTGAATTTCATTGGCGGCGCGGCTCTTTACTGCCATCATTTAAGCGAATGTCTGGAGAATGCAGTGGCAGCCCGACAAGGCGTCGGTGCTTTCATCCGGGCTTGCGCTTCTGCTGGCGGGCCAACACCAGCCGTTGGGCGAGGGTGGTGTGCTGGATATGTTTCCGGCCCGGCACCATGAAGGTCAGGGACCCGACAGGATGGCAGGGGCCGTCGGCACAGTCTTTCGATTCGTGATACGCCGTGCCCTTATGATTCTGGTTGCTCTACAATTCCTCAATCCATGCAAATAGATGAGAGATTGGAGGTTGTGCCCATCAATGCATTCTCCAGAGGATTTCCATTCGTTTGCGGGATGGGGGGAGTGCGAGCCCCAGAATCACACCGGTGACAAAGCCGCCCACGTGCGCCCACCAGGCCACGCCGCCGCTTGTGGCGGATTCGATGGCCAGTGCCTGATAACCCATCAGAAACTGGATCAGGAACCAATAGCCCAGCACCAGCACGGCGGGCAGATGGACGGTCCAGAAGAAGAAAATCAGGTAGATGGCCGTAGTGATATAAGCGCGCGGGAAGGAGACGAAGTAGGCGCCCAGCACGCCAGCAATCGCCCCGCTTGCGCCGATGGAAGGAAGGCGTGAACCGGCGTTGAGATCGATGTGCAGCAAGGCCGCCGCAAAGCCGCTCACAAAATACAGAAACAGAAATTTGGAATGCCCCAGGCGGTCCTCAATGCTTCGTCCAAAGACGAACAGGAAGAGCATGTTGCCGATTAGGTGTAACCATCCAGCATGCAGGAACATGGAAACAAAAATGGGCACGATGAGGCCGGCAAGACTTGGGATCATCCAGCCATGCGGCGTGGTGTAGCGCGCCGGAATCACTCCAAATAGATAGACAAACCGATTCAGTTCGCGGCCCAGCGAGAGCTCGTAGAGGAATACGAGTGTGTTGAGGACAATCAGCGCCAGCGTGCCCACCCAGAAGGTGCGCCGCCGAATATTGTCGTTGAGCGGGATGGGAATCATGAATGAAGTATTCTACCTCAGCAGGATCATTCGTGATGGGCCTTGGACGCAACGGTCGGCACCCCTGCCACCGTCGCTTAATCCCCACTTTAGCAAGGAGGAGAGCCGCAGGCAGAGTGGTGTGGCTTTTTCACACCGTGGCTGTAGGGCGCATGACATGCGCCTGCGGTGAGTATTGTTCAGGGGATGAACACGGTCAGGGGGCCGACGCCATCCGCCCTTTCGATGGTCAGTCGGAGACATCGCATTCAGAGTTACAATCAGAAAGTGGAGTGAAGCTTGACCAAACAAAGCCTGGCAAAAACTAAAATTCCCTGGGACGAACTGAAGCGCATCGTGGGCGAGGTCAACATCCTGTGGCGGGATGAAGACCTGATGCTTTATGAATACGATGGTCTCTCCTCCCACGCCATGCCCGATGCGGTGGTTTTTCCTTCGACCACGCAGGAAGTTTCGGAAATTGTCAGGCTTGCCTCGCAGCATGGTATCCCCGTCATCGCGCGCGGCGCTGGCACCGGCCTGAGTGGCGGTGCGGTGGTCACGGAGGGGGGCATTGTGGTGGCCTTTTCCCGGATGAAGAAGATTCTGGAAATTGATCTGAAGAATCAGCGCGCGCGCGTCCAACCGGGGGTGGTGAACCTGGACCTTTCGCTCGCCGTGGCTCCCTGTGGCTACTATTACGTGCCTGACCCGTCCAGCCAGAAGGCCTGCACGTTGGGAGGCAACGTGGCCGAGAATTCCGGAGGGCCTCACACGCTGGCCTACGGCGTTACGACCAACCATGTGCTCGGGCTTGAAATGGTGCTGCCGGATGGATCCGTCATCCATACCGGAGCTCGCCATTGGGATCGGCCAGGATATGACCTGACAGGGCTGATCGTGGGCTCTGAGGGGACGCTTGGAATTGTCACCGAAATTACCGTGCGGCTTTGTCGCAAGCCGGAAGCGGTGAAGACCTTGCTCGCGATTTATAACCAGTGCGCCGATGCCACACGCACCGTGGCAGCCATCACGGCGCGCGGCATTACACCCGCTGCTCTTGAAATGATGGACGGATTCACGCTGCGGGCGGTTGAGGAGGCCACCCATGCAGGCTACCCGATGGATTCCGGCGCGGTTCTCCTGATTGAGGTTGAGGGGCTGCGCGAGGCTGTGGAGGAAGAGGCCCTTGAGATCGAAGCAGTTTGCCGTGAAAATCACGCCCGACAAGTTCGCAGAGCGCAGAACAGCGAAGAGCGCGACCTGCTGTGGCGCGGAAGGAAGAATGCTTTCGGAGCGCTGGGCCGCATCAGTCCGAGTTATTACGTTCAGGATGGTGTCATTCCCCGCACCCGCCTGCCGGAAATGATGGAATACATGGAAGAGGTGGCGAAAAAATACGGGTTGCTTTTCGGCAATATCTTTCATGCAGGTGATGGCAACCTGCATCCTCTCCTGATGTATGACAATCGCGACCCGGAACAATGTCGCAAGGTCACCCGGGCGGCGGGTGAAATGATCGCCAAGTGTGTGGAGTTGGGCGGTTCCATTACGGGTGAGCACGGCGTCGGATTGGAGAAGAGCGAGCTGATGCCTCTCTTATTCTCCGAAGACGATCTTGAAATGATGCGAAGGATCAAGGCGGTCTTTAATCCCCAAGGAACATTTAATCCGGGCAAAGTCCTGCCTACTGGCAAAATGTGCGGTGAATTGCGCGTACAGATGGGCGCAGCCGGGGGTGCGTGACAAACGCGCAGGAGGCACTGCACAGCGGACACTTCTGAACATTACCTCTTCTTAGGATTCAATTTTGAACCAAGAGTCTCTCTCCAGGCTGGTTCATCTCATGGCGCACCTGCGCGGGCCGGATGGCTGCCCCTGGGATCGCGCTCAAACTTACGAAACTCTCAAATCCCTGATGCTGGAAGAAGCCTATGAAGTGATCGAGGCCGTTGAGGAGCACGATTTCGAAGCCCTGAAGGAAGAACTGGGCGACTTGCTCTTCCAGGTGATCTTTTATTCGCGGCTGGCCGAAGAGGATGGGCGATTTACGCTGGCGGATGTGGCGGAGTCACTCCATGCCAAGCTGTTGAGGCGCCATCCTCACGTCTTCGGCGAAAATCGCGCTCGAACGCCGGAAGAAGCCCTCGAAAGCTGGCAGGCTGCCAAAGCCCGCGAAAAGCAGCCCGCGAACAATCATGATTCTGCCGCTGCAGTTCAATCCCTGCTGGATGATATTCCACGTTCGTTCCCGTCCACCCTTGAAGCTTATGAGATTGGCGTGCGAGCAGCCCGGGTGGGGTTTGACTGGCCGAATCTTGAAAGTCTGTTCGATAAAATCTGTGAGGAGATTGCAGAGTTGCACGCCGAATTAGAACGGCGTGAGCGGAATTTTGGAAAGCTTGAAGAAGAGGCCGGCGATCTTCTCTTTGCTGCGTCGAACCTAGCGCGATATCTGAATCTCAATCCGGAAATCTGCCTGCACCGAGCCAATCGGAAGTTCAAGCGTCGTTTTCAGGCGATGGAGCGGCAGGCGCACGATCAAGGGAAAAAGCTCATCGATTGCTCTGCCGAGGAGTTGGATGCCCTGTGGGAGGCGGCGAAGCGGACCGAATAAGCGGATGCGGTTTTGGGTTGTGATGGCGCTTATCAGCAGGATTGAGAGAGGCTTTACCCCAGAAAAACTCAGAAGAAGACCTCTGTGTTCTCTGGGGTGAAACAGTATTCAGGAGGCAAGACGACAGGAGAGCTGCAAGCCTTCGAACACCATAGAACCTCTTGCATATGAAAATTACGCGCGTTGAGCTTCGGGAATTGCGCTTGCCCCTGGTCAGTTTTTTTGAGACCAGCTTTGGACGCACCACGCATCGCCGCATCGTGCTGGTGCGCGTTGAAGCGGATGGCCTCACTGGCTGGGGCGAAGTGACCTGCGGAGAAAAGCCGTTTTACAGCTACGAGACGCCGGAAACAGCCTGGCACATCCTGCGAGATTATCTCATCCCCTGGTCGCTGGAGGGTTCCTGGGGCACGGCTTCCGACCTGGCGGATCGGTTTCGCCCGATTCGCGGCCATCCCATGGCGAAGGCGGCCATGGAGAATGCGCTGTGGGATATTGAGGCGCAGGAAAAAGGCGTTTCCATTGCAAGGCTTTTGGGCGGGACGCTTGAAGAAATTCCCTGCGGCGTTTCTATCGGAATTCAGGAGAACATTGAGGTATTGCTCGAAAAGATCGAGCGTGAACTGGCCGCAGGCTACCAGAGGATTAAGATCAAAGTGAAGCCCGGATGGGACATCGAAGTGCTCGAACGCATCCGGTCGCGGTTCCCGGATATCCAGCTTATGGTGGATGCCAATTCGGCCTATACTCTGGCCGATTTCGATCACCTAAAACAATTCGACCGCTTTGATCTGATGATGATCGAGCAACCTCTCGGCTGGGATGACATGGTGGATCATGCGCGCCTGCAGAAAGAACTTCAGACGCCTCTCTGCCTGGATGAGTCCATTCACAGCGCCGACGATGCGCGCAAGGCCCTCGATCTTGGCGCCTGCCGAATCATCAACATCAAATTGGGCCGCGTCGGCGGCTACACTTCAGCCCGCAACATCCACGATCTCTGCCGGTCCCGGGGCGTGCCTGTCTGGTGTGGCGGCATGTTGGAGTCAGGCATCGGGCGCGCGCACAATATTGCCCTTTCCAGTCTGCCCGGATTCACGCTGCCCGGCGACGTTTCAGCCAGCCGGCGCTACTGGCAGCAGGATGTGATTCATCCAGAGGTAACCGTCAGCCCGCGCGGAACCATTTCTGTGCCGAAGACACCGGGTCTGGGTTACGCCCCCGACCTGGACCGAATCGAAAAGGCCACCGTCGGGAAGGAGTCTTTCTCCTAACGTGGCGACCAGCCCGTCAAATTCTCCATCTGTGGCAAAGCCCAAAAGCGCTTTCAGCATGAAGTTGATGAACTTCATCATGCTGGCGGTGACGTTATTCTGGGCTGCCAACGCCGTTGCCGGCAAATATGCGCTTCGCGGTTTTAGTCCTCTGGCGCTGGCCCAACTGCGGGTGGCGGGCACGGCTTTGGGTTTTCTGGCGATCTATTTTGCCTGGCATGGCTGGCCGAGACAGTTATCGCGTCGCGACTGGACCTTCATGGGCGTCGGGGGATTGACAGGCGTCACGCTGAACCAGCTTACCTATATTGACGGCCTTTCCAGAACTTCCGTTGCTCACACCGCGTGGATTATTGCCCTTGGCCCGATCCTGGTCCTGGCTCTTTCCAGTCTGATGCGAATGGAAGCTCTGACGGCCGCAAAAGCCTGGGGAATGGTGATCGCTTTTTGCGGCGTGGGGGTTCTCACCATTGGCAAGCCGCCCGCCGGAACGGGAGCAAACTGGGTGGGCGACCTCATCCTGCTGGCCGGACGCCTGGCATTTGCCTGCTTTACGATTATGTTGAAGAAGGGATCGGATCACTACGATTCGCTCACTCTGAATACGCTGACTTTCACCGCAGGCGCCGTCCTGATGATTCCCTTCAGTGCCGGCGCGCTGGTCCATATCCACTGGAAAGAGATTCCTGCCTATGCCTGGGAGGCGCTGGCGTTCATGATTCTCCTTGGCACCCTGCTCGCTTATCTGCTTTACGCTTTTGCCTTAACGGTGATGACCGCTTCGCAGGCCATTTCATTTGTCTATCTTTCCCCGCTCATAACCATCGGACTCGGAATGTGGCTGCTGACGGAAACTCTCACCTGGAAGGTTGGGGTGGCGGGTGTGCTCATTCTTCTGGGACTTTACTTCACCGGGCAGGGCGGCGCTGAAAGCCTTGGCGCAACCGAGCAATAATTTTGCGACGAAAAGGAGCGCTTTTTGAGAATTAAAGCGAGGGAACCAGACCAATTTTTTTTGAAATTGTCAAGAGGCATCTGACGGGTTGGGGATTTGAAATTGCATCTTAGTGTGATATGTCGTTGACTTTGCGGTTTTGTTTCAACAGAATAAAACCATGCTAACTCAAGAAAATATCAGTCATCATGTGAAGTTTAGCTCAGTGTGTCGGGTGGTTGTTCGAAAGGATGAAAAGCTGGCTCAGATTTCTCAATTCGTTGTCGAAGGATTGCAAATCGGCCAGCAGGTTGTCGCCATGGCGGGACCGAAATTTCTGCGCGAGTTGGCGCAGGAACTTGGCGAATGTGGATTGCGCTCAGAAGCTTTGCTTCGCAACGGACGGCTGGTTTTTCTGACTGCGCCCAATTGCCTCTCTTCGCTGATCAAGCCGGATGAAACTCTCCAGCGCGGTCCGGTGCGTCCCAATGCTCCCCTATTGCGCTGGGTCTCCGACTGGTCCTGGGCGTATGGGAAGACCGTCGAGCCGACCGCGGTCTCAGAATACCAGCGCCGTGTCCATGATTTCATTCGCTCTCTGGACGCCCTATCGCTCTGTACTGTTCACGACCATCTGGACCGGAATTCAATGCTGGCAATGCTCGCAGACCACCGACGCGCTTCGCGCGCGAGCGATCATTCGCCTCGCATTTCTCCGACGGTATTCACGGAAAGCATCCCGCATTAATAAAACTTTTCAAACGGACCGAGGCGAAGGCGTGGCGTTCTTATGCATAGGCCTTCGCAATATTCGGGAGGGATGCTTCTGCGAAGTTACGAAACACCCAATCAGCGTGCCGAAGCTCTTCGATTGGCCGACTATGAGCCAGAGCCATGCATTTCATCCCTGCGGCTTGAGCGGCCTTTACACCGAGCGGCGCATCCTCAATGGCGAGGCACTCATCAGCTTTTAAGCCTCGTTCCTTGAAGACGTCCAGCTTTCCCAGCCTTTCAAGCGCAATTCGGTAGATGGTGGGATCAGGCTTGGAGCGTTCGCAATCATCCGCCGTTGCCAGCACGCTGAACTCCTCCCGCAGGCCCAGCTTCTTTAGAAGAGGTTCCACTTCCTGGCGCAGACTGCCGCTGGCAATCGCCAGGGGATACTGGCGGGCGCACTCGCGGACAAATTCGATAGCGCCCGGCATCGCCGGCAGGCCGTCGCCGATTGCTTCCTGGTAAGCTTGCGCTTTCCAGCGTACCAGTTCATCGCGGCGGGCGGCATTCACCGGCTGCCCGTGGCTCTGGAACAGATGCTCGACAATGCCTCGATCGTCGAGAGCCAGGTAATCCCGGTAGTACTCTTCGGCAGTCACAATCCACCCTTCGCGTGCCGCCATCTGCTGAGTCAACCTCATGATCAGCGGCTCGCTGTCGACGATGACTCCGTCAAAATCAAAGAGGATAGCTCGCAACAAACCAAACGCTCCGTTTGGAGGACAAACTGGGATGTAATGCTGCTCCGTGTGACACCCTACCTGCGGCTTCCCTTCCTGGGGAAGGAGAGAAATAAGCGGTGGGCGCCGGTGGGAACACCAGTCTCCCGGTCATTCGATGCCGACTTCCGCGTGTGATAGACTGAAAGGAGGGTCAGGCAAGATCGTTAACCTCCTGACCCCGACCTGAAACTGCCGAACCCTGACCATCATAACAGATCATTGGAGCGGTGCGATTACCCTTCGCGTGAACCAAAAAAACGGTCTTTGCCGCATGATGGTTGTGAAACGCATCTTCAGGGAATGCATCCAAGAAAAAGAGTGTGATCGACCCTGCCGAGGGAAGTGCCGATGAGTCATCAATTAAGCTTACCCATCGCTCTTGTAGCCGGAGTGGTTTCATTCCTTTCCCCTTGCGTGCTCCCTTTGGTTCCCGGATACGTTTCAATGCTTTCGGGAGCTTCGATGGAGGAGTTGCGGGCAAGTGGAGATGGCGCGCTGATGGCGCGCGTCATACGAAATGCTGTCGCTTTTGTGATTGGCTTTTCGGTGGTGTTTATCGCCCTGGGTGCGTCGGCGACGGAAGTGGGAGCATTTCTGGCTTCGCGTCGCACGATTTTTAACGTGGTGGCGGGAATCATCATCATCATTTTCGGACTGCACCTGACGGGACTTGTGAAAATTCCCTTTCTTTATCGCGATGCCCGGCTGAACACTGGCGCACCGCGTCGCGGGTTGCTAGGAGCATTTATTCTCGGATTCGCTTTCGCCTTTGGATGGACGCCTTGCATTGGACCGATCCTGGCCGGTATTCTGGCGCTGGCAGCCACGCGCAACACGGTATTTCAGGGAATGTTTCTGCTCGCCATCTATTCCGCCGGACTGGCGATTCCCTTCCTGCTGACAAGCCTCGGACTCGGTAAATTTCTTAAGTTCTATGGACGGTTCAAGAAGCACCTCCAGGCGGTTGAAATAGGTTCTGGAGCCTTGTTGATCCTTATTGGAATTTTGATTGCTTTGAACCGGTTTACAATCCTGTCGGGCTACCTGGGCTTCTTGAATCGCTTTACGCTTTAATGGGGCGCTCAGACGAAGCGGCTCCTGACCGCAATTATGCATCCAATCCTGTTTCGCATCGGCTCTCTTCAACTTCCCACCTACGGGTTTCTTCTGGCGCTTGCCTTGCTCGCCGGCCTTTATGTAGCTGTTCGCCTGGGCCGTCGAGAGGGTTTGGACTCCTCGCAACTGGTAGACTTCAGCGCCTGGCTGATTGTCACCGGCCTGGTCGGCGCCAAGATCTACATGATTCTGACGGGTTGGCCATTTTATGCCGAGCATCCCGGAGAGATTTTCAGCCTGGATACGCTCGAAGCGGGCGGCGGCTTTTATGGAGGTTTCATCGGGGCAACGTTGTTTGCGATTTGGTATGTCAAGGCGAAACGGTTGCCTCTTCTGAAAGTGTTTGATGCCTACGCCCCGGCGGTGGCGATTGGGCAGTGTATAGGACGACTTGGCTGCTTTGCTGCCGGAGATGATTACGGCAAAGTTGCTCAACATTCGTCTTTGGCCGTTGTTTTCACGAATTCCTACAGTCATCAAATGACTGGCGTGCCGCTCGGCATTCCTCTTTATCCGGTACAGTTGTTTGAGTCGGCGGCTACGCTGATCATTTTCCTGGCCTTGCTCTGGTTCTATCGCCATAAGAAACACGATGGCCAGGTCTTCGTCATGTACCTGATGTTTTATGCCGTGGCGCGATTCTTTCTGGAGTTCTATCGTGGCGATCCGGACCGGGGCTTTTTCTTTCACGGTCTGCTTTCCACCGCGCAAGTAGTGGCTATCGCCGCCTTCATCACCGGTGTTATCCTGATGTTCACCCTGCGGAGCCATCCACCGGCCCGCGAGACGCCCGATGGAGCGCTCGTGGAAGCCAAACGCGCCCAGCCTTAACTTTCACTGCTTTTCGAGGAGTTCGGGGGCGCGTAAAATGATCTTGAGGGAAAGCTACAAACGGCCAGTATCTTCCTGAAGGAGAGTTTGTGATGTCCAAACAGAATAAAATCATTCTAGTCCTGATCGTGGTTGCGGTCGTGATCGGGGGACTCTATCTGGCCAACCGCTATTGGATTGCCCCCGTGACGGCCGCCAGGCCACAGGCCTCCAGCGGGAAGTATCCGGCCGCTCCAGATTTCTCCGTGACGGATATCTTCGGCCAGAAGTTGAGCTTGGCGGACTACCGAGGCAAAGTGGTGCTGCTCGATTTCTGGGCGACGTGGTGTGGCCCCTGCCGGGTGGAGATCCCCGGCTTTATTCAGTTGCAAAGGGAGTATGGACCTCAGGGGTTTCAAGTCATCGGCATTTCCATGGATGATGACGTCCAGCCCGTGCGCGAATTCTACAAGCAATTTGGTATGAATTATCGCGTTGCGATGGGCGGCGATACAAAGATCAGTGAACTTTACGGCGGCATCATCGGCTTGCCGACCACGTTCCTGATTGGACGCGACGGGCGGATTTACGATAAGGTGCCAGGTGCGGTTGACACCGAGCGGTTTGCCACTGAGATTAAGACACTTCTCGCAGCTTCCCCTGGCCAGGCAGCGAAAAACTTCCAGCCCGCCGGCGCTTCCGGCAATATTGAGGTGGAAACTCCCGCGGAGGCGAATTCCCCTGTTCCGGGAGTTGACGTCAGCAAGCTCAGCAAAGTCGAGCTTCAACGTTACAAGGACCAGTTGAGCAAACAGAATTGCGATTGCGGGTGTAAGTTCAACGTGCTTCAGTGCCGCACGAATGACCCCAGTTGTGGCGTCAGCCGTGAACTGGCCAAGTCGCAGTTGGAGAAGTTTCAGAAAGCGAATTCGCGAATTTAGTATATCTCCCCCGCAGGAAGGATGCTCCGACCTTGATCTTGCAATCGGAGAGCGGATGTTCCTCGAATGCAATTCCGGCTGGCGGATGTTTACGAATCATGTTTTTCAAAACGCAAATCAAGTCTGTGCCTTTGGTACTCCGAACCGTCCTTGCCGCAAATTCGGCGCTGATGTTGACCTTGGTTCTTGTGCGGCAGGGTTCTGCGCAGACGCAACCGAACATTGTACAGGCGCATTTAACCCTGGCGACCCCGATTGTTCATCCGGGATCCCTAGTCCGGGCTTCCGTGACCGCCGACATCGCTACCGGCTATCATATTAACGATCATCATCCCAGCCTGGATTATCTGATTCCAACTGACCTGAAGTTCACGCCTATCGATGGATTCGCCGTCGGGAGCATTGCGTACCCGAAAGGCAAGGTTGAAAAGCTTGCCTTTTCCGACACCGGGCTTTCGGTCTATGAGGGCAGAATTGAGATTAGCGCCCAATTAAAGGTCGCGCCCCGAACGCCGCCGGGCGAATACACGCTGCGGGGCAAGCTGGAATATCAGGCCTGCAATGACCACGCTTGTTTCCCTCCCACCAGTGCCCCCTTGGTTGCCAAGGTCAAAGTAGTGAGCCGCAAGGCTTCACTCCTGCCGGCGCGCTTTGCTGTTCTCGGAACTGACGCCACCATGCGATAGAAGGTGTGAAGGAATTATGGTGTCGCGGCGGTCGGAGCCTGCGCTGACACAGGAAGAAAGCACCGAACTGCTGAAGAAGGGAAGACCGGCCGTCATAGACCGCCGCTACCATTAGGGATACTGACGAAATACTGTGGCACGATTTCGGAAAGAAACCATGGCGGGTGAGGGAACAGGCGAAGTCTTGATTTGACCGGGCCGCCCGGTGCCGGTAAGACCACCATCGCGCACGCGCTGACGGCCTCCTTACCAATTCCCGCTGTCCATCTTCATTCAGATGACTTCTGGCGTTTGATAAAAAGTGGGTGGATCGCTCCATATCTGCCTGAGTCGAATATGCGGAACCAGGTGGTCGTCGATGCTTTGGCCGCTGCAGCGTGCGCCTATGCTAGGGGCGGATATTTTGTGGTACTGGATGGCATCATCGGGTCGTGGTTTCTGGAGCGCGTCCGGATCGCAATGGACGTTCCTCTTCATTACGTCGTGCTGCGTCCTGATATCCGCACCGCTCTCGCTCGCGCGCAGCAACGCGTTAGCGACAGTCTCAAGGACGCTGGTCCGATTCGCAATTTGCACGAACAATTTGCTGATCTCAGCGACCTTGAGGCGCCTGCGATAGATACAACCGCGCAATCAGTTGCTGTTACGCTGAAAGCTGTCCGAGAAACGATCGCGACCGGGAAGGTCCGGATTCGGGACAAATGAGCGCAGGGCAACTGCAACATAACCCGTTCGCCATCATCCACCGTCAATATCGAACGTCTGCCCTCCCATGAAGATCGGTCTTATCTCGGACACTCACGGATACTTCGACCCGCGCATCGCCGAACTGCTCGCGGGCGCAGACGTCATCCTACACGCGGGTGACGTGGGGACAATGAACGTTCTGGATGAACTGGCGCTCATTGCGCCTGTTCGGGCTGTGAAAGGCAACATCGATTCGGATGCGTTGGGCCTGCCGCTTTCACTCCATTTCGCATTGGGCGGAATGCATTTTGAGATGCAGCATATCCTCCCAACACCCCAAAGTCAGATTGAGAAATGGAGCGGCTCCAAGCAGCTTTCGGAGGCGGAAACTCGCTCGCAGAGAAGGTTTTTAGCGTGGTTTGAGCCCTCAACGCAGGTTGTCATTTTCGGCCACAGTCATCAGCCCTGCCTCGCGCAACTAGGCGAAAAGCTCTTTGTGAATCCCGGGAGCGCTGGCAAAAAGCGGTTCGGTCTGCCGCGCTGCTGCGGTGAAATCTCCATTTTGAATCAGGAAGCGAGGGTGAAAATTCTGCCGCTGGAGGATTATAATCAAGATGTACCGGAATCCATCACATTCAATCTGGGAGGATCCGCGTCATGTTTACACTAAAGACGGTCAAGCGCGCCCTGCAGATTGCCGCAACCATCATTACCGTGGCGCTCGTGGTGATCGAGAAGCTGGAAAAAGTCTGACAAGCGGGCTTTTCAGTCATAGAGCGCCTTTCCTTCGTACATCTGATTTGCCCCGTTCTTCCAGAGGGCGTATTTCAACTGGAATTGCGGGTTCATGCAGGCCGCACCGACCTCTCCGCGAGGATTCAGAGCAATCACCGCGGCCTGCGCGGAACGGTTGCGCGAATCAGTCTTCACCATATGGCGAAGAATTTCCTCACAAGCTTCTTGGGGTGAGGCGCCGCGCGCCATGAACTGTACAATGGAAATGCTGGTGCAGTAATTGGTCATCAGATCGCCGTCGCCGGTGGCCGAGGCCCCGCCGAAGCGATCGTCTGCATAGACTCCACAGCCTACCAGCGAGGAATCTGCAACCCGCCCGGGAATCTTGAAGGCGAGACCGGAAGTCGAACACCCCGCCACAATATGTCCCTGGCCGTCGGTCGCCACCATGCCGATCGTGTCATGGTTCCTGGGCGGCTTCAGCCAGAACGTCTGGCGGTCAGGATTGGCTTTCCATTCCATCCACTTCTTAAGACTATCCGGAGTCAACAACTGCTGCGGCTGGAATCCCAGCTTGATTGCGAATTGCAACGCACCTTGGCCTGCCAGGGTGGTGTGTTTGGTGCGCTCGATAACCTGACGCGCCACCGAGATCGGATTTTTGATCATGTGCAGATTGCAGACGGAGCCTGCACGATGTCGCGTACCGTCCATCAGTGCAGCATCCAGCTCAACCACACCCTCGGCGTTGGGCAGCCCGCCGTAACCAACCGTTGTGACCGAGGGGTCGTCCTCCACCACGTTAATGCCTCTCTCAACGGCGTCCAGCAAGCTTCCGCCGCTGCGAAAGACCTCCGCCGCTCGCTCGTTGGCGTTCCTGCCCCATTCCCAGGTGGTTAGAAACACAGGGCCTGATGACGAAGCCGTAGCGCTCGGAAAATCCGCCGCTGCCACCGCTGCCGTGCCGGCCACGGCCTTCATGAACTCCCGCCGATCAACAGGTTCCATTGTCTCAGCTCCTCACGCACGAAATTCGCGGACGTGCAACGGCCTCGCAGGCTGCAACGTTGCTCCGCAATTCCCTGATGCGTTTCAAAAAGGGCTCGTGGGTATTGCGCACGATGGGAAAATCCGCCAGGTCATCCAGCGCTTCAAGGTCTCGCTTGGATGATAACTCTGCCCGACCGTAGGAACGAAGTGAAATCTGAACCACTTCGAGATCGAAGAGATGAACGCATGCAGGATTTGAGGCCGTTAAAGATGCATTCGCTGACCCAGCCCGCCAGGGACGTACGAAGCAGCACTTCCAGCACTGCCGAGGTTTCAACGACGAGCATCACTGATCTCGCTCAGCTCTCGCTATCGCGGCCAGCGGCACATGCGGCGATCGAGGCGAGCGATGAGCAAGCCGCTCGCGGAGTTCATCCACGGGTACAGCGCTCGGCAACCTGCTGCTGGTTCAGAAGTGACTTCCAGAGACGCCTCGTCAATCTGAGGCTTCTGTCGTGTTGAAAATCCGGTTAAGCTGGTCGATACGGTAGTCGAAGATGCGACTGACGTCGCGGCTTACAAAGCGACCAGCCAGCAAATCTCCTGGAAAACCGAATGGAACCGCGTACTCGACGGTATCTCCCACAACGGTTCCTCCGTTGCGACTTTCAAAGGTATGACGATGACGCCAATACCGATACGGCCCCTTGGCCTGCAGATCAATGAACTCCGACGGCGGGTTCCACTCCGTAATCACGGTGGTCCATTTCAGCGGCAGGCCGTGCCAGGTGAGACGGTAGTTGATGTAGGTCCCGGCGTGAAGAGCGACGTCGCTCACCGACAATATCTGAAAGCGAAGCCAAGGCGGCGTAATCCGGTCAAGATTGCGGGCCTCGGCAAAGAACTCAAAGACCTCGTGAAGCGGCTTTTTAAGCCACTGCTCGCGATGAAGCATGCGGATGCGCATTGTGCGGGATTTGCCTCCGTGAGCAGGTTACCCAGCATCGTCGCCCTAGTCAACCTTAACGGTTCGCCTGAATGGCCCAGGGTACTGTGGACGCGCGCCATCTAAGGCCACCTAGAATTGCGCCAGGGACAGCGGATGATTCCACGGCGGGTCAAGTCTTTAATGTGCTTTCGCCCATGCGCCAATTCCAGTTTGGGGTGCGCTCGGTCTGATCACGCGGCTATCCGGTTGCTGAAAAATGTTATCGAACCGCTTCATGGTCGAGGCTCTCGGCTCCGGAACTCTGCGGCTAGATCGACCGCAACAAGCCAATCCTGACGCCGCTTCTTTCACGCTTCCTGCCCGCGCAGGCTTTCCAATCGACTTCACCACCTCCTGAACTTCTACCCCGTGCGGATTGGGGACGCGGAACATGATTTCGTGCCCTTTGGCTGCCCATAACTTCCCCAGGGTGCCGCCTACGTTTCCAGCGCCGATTATTCCAATCTTCATTCTGATTCCTCCATCTCAGCTCAGGCGATGCGCCTGCACGATTGCAAAATTTATCGAAAGGGAGCCCCGGCGGCTTGCCTGGTGATCAGGCCGGCGCTTCAGCGGGAATCACATAAAGGGTCCGTCGTTCATGGTTCCGAATGATGGCCAAAGGCGAACTAACACCCACCTGCTGCTCCGTTAAAAGGCGATGCAAATCGTCGATGCCTTTCACCGGTTTATCCGCATAGCCCACAATCACGTCGCCTTCACGCAGGCTGGCGCGATCGGCGGGGCTGCCCGGCTCGATGGAAACCACGAGCACGCCGCTTTCGACCGGCAGGGTAAGCTGGCGAATCAGGCGGCGGGGAATGGACACCTCCTGTCCGGCGACGCCGATGTAACTTCGCGTGATTTTGCCGTCTTTGATGAGCCGCCCGGCCACGAATTTTGCGGTGTTAATGGCGATGGCAAAGCAGATGCCCTGGGCGGGAAGAATGGTGGCCGTATTCACTCCCACCACTTCGCCGCGCGAGGTCACCAGCGGGCCGCCGGAATTGCCGGGATTGAGCGCCGCATCCGTCTGGATAATATTGTCGATCAGCCGCCCGGAATGCGCGCGCAGCGAGCGGCCCAGCGCGCTGACCACGCCCGCCGTCACCGTGCACTGGAACCCGTAGGGATTGCCGATGGCAATCACCAGTTGGCCCACGCGAAGCGCCTGCGCGTCACCCAGTGCTGCTGGAACAAGGTTTGACGCATGAATTCTGATCACGGCCAGATCGGTATGGGGATCGTCGCCCACCAGTTCGGCAGGGAACTCGCTGCCATCTGACAGGGTGACCCTGATGTTCTCCGCGCCGTGGACCACGTGGCTGTTGGTGAGAATGAATCCATCCGATGTGAAAATGAATCCCGAACCGCTGCCTCGTGCCTCCCGCGGAAAACGAGGGTCCTGCGCCCTTCGCCCTCGAAGTTGATGGGTCACGTGAATGTGCGCCACCGAGGGGCTCACCCGCTCGGCGGCGTAGACCACGGCCTGCGAGTAGGCGTCAAGCAGCGCGCTTTCGGAATCCGCCACCGGCTCCGCCGGGCGCAGCTTCTGACCATCAAAAAGGGAATCACCCACAAACTCAACATGGGCTATCGTCATGGAAGAGCCTCCCTCCCGGCCTGCCTTGCAGGATCCGGATGTTCTCTGAAAACCATTACAACAGAGACGGGAAATGATGGGAAGTAGGCACCTTGAAGTGATATAGTTACTTGAACGCGCCTATGCCGAAAGCAGCCATGCGGGAAAGACCGGACGTTCTGAAGGCGGAGTGCGGTGCACAACAGGTGCTGGAACTGATTGCCAATAAGTGGACCGCGCTGGTGATCTATTCCCTCGGACAAGGCCCGATGCGGCACAGCGCACTGCGCCGGCGGATTGGTGGCATCTCGCAAAAGATGCTGACTCAGACGCTGCGCAATCTCGAACGCAATGGTCTGGTCACGCGCAGGATTTATCCCGTGGTTCCGCCTCGAGTGGAATACTCGCTCACCTCTCTTGGGCAAACTCTTTGCGAGCCGCTCAAAGCTATCTGCCGGTGGTCTGAGCGGCACTTCACCGAACTCCAGGCCGCCCGCGCCCGAAACGGCCGCGAGATGGCATCAAGGGCTTTGTAGCCGAGGGCTCTCAATCCGCAAAGGATCTGCTCATTCCGGCGTGGTCTTGCGGAAGAAGCCGACCAGTTTATCGTAGGTCGTGGATAGGTCTTCAGGCAGGACGCGGGTCTCACTCACCACTGACGCGAAGTTTGTATCGCCCACCCAGCGGGGCAGGAAATGGAGATGCACGTGGTCCGCGACGCCGGCGCCCGCGCATTTGCCCAGATTCATGCCGGCGTTATAGCCCTCGGCATGATAAGTGGTTTTCAGAGCCGCCTCGGCCTGACGCGCCAGAATCATCATCTCCTGAAGCGTCTCGTCACCCAGTTCCGAGAGACTTGCCACATGGGCATAAGGAGCTACCAGAACGTGACCTGTGGTGTAGGGGTAGAGATTCAGGAAGACGAAATTCAGACGAGCCCGATACAGGATGTAGCACTCGCGGTCGCGCGCGGGATCCCGCCGCGCCATATCACAAAATGGACATCCATTCCGACGACTCCCCTCGCGGATATATTGATAACGCCAGGGGCTCCACAAGTAATCCATCGAGTGTGATCCTGCCCAGGCATGATGCGCGCTCCGTTCAAGCCGGGCGTGAGCGCAGGAGGGTTTTATGCAGGCCCGGCCTGACCCGATGTGCCGGCATTGGTTTGCGGATTTTCCGCAGGCGGGTCAGACGACGCTTGAGCTTGACCCAGGCTGCCGTTCACCACGTCTTTCAGTTCCTTGCTGGGCTTGAAATAGGGGATCTTTTTGGCCGGAACTTCCACCCGAGCGCCCGTCTTGGGATTCCTGCCCACTCGAGACTTGCGCTCGCGGGTGCGAAAGCTGCCGAACCCCCTGATCTCGATCTTCTGCCCTGCGCGCAGAGACCGGATGATGCTGTCAAACACGGTTTCCACAATCAGTTCTGAATCCTTGCGGCTCATTTCCGCGGTCCGTGAAATTTCCTCGATCAGATCAGCTTTCGTCATAGTCATCTCTCCGCATGCCCCTCGCGCCCGCGATATCCTTACAAATGAAATCGATCAAAAGTGACGTGGCCATCTGCTGTCCGGCAGATGGCTGTGATCCACCCTCAGCCTCCTCGGGCCTCTCCACACGCTCCGCCGGTTTTCCTGAGCTCTCCGGTTTTGCTCACCCGCGGAAGTTTTGCGGCAACTGGTCAGAGCAGAAGCTTACCGTTTTACAAGGACTCTTTCGCCAGCGGGATATTCGAAGGCGACTCCATCGATCCGATCGAGGAGGCCGCAGCCGCGTTAGAGGCTGGAACAGTCTCTCCAGAAACCGGGGCTTTCTTCGCGCCCGAATCTCCATCCACGGAACTTCGCATTTGGGTCAGGGCTTTCAAGCTAAGCCCGATGCGTTTCTCCGCCGGGTCGAGCCGCACCACTTGAAATTCATATTCCTTGCCAACCTCCAGAGGCGACGGGCCATTGGGCGCGTGCTCTTCATCAATCTCCGAATTATGGCAAAGCCCTTCGATTCCTTCCCGCAGTTCCACAAATGCGCCAAATTGAGCGATGCGCATCACCTTTCCGCGGAGGGCAACACCCACCTGAGCTTTGGAAAAGAAGTCTTCCCAAATATCCGGCTGAAGCTGCTTAAGCCCCAGTGAAATGCGGCGTTTGGCGGAATCAAGACTCAGGATAACCCCTTGCACCTTCTGTCCCTTCTTCAGGACTTCAGAAGGATGCCTGATGTTTCTGCTCCAGGAGAGGTCCGAGATGTGAATCAGCGCATCCACGCCATCCTCAATCTCGACAAAAGCGCCAAAATCCGTAAGGTTCCTCACCCGGCCTTCCACCGTCATCCCGACGGCATATCGTTCGTTAATGGTCGTCCAGGGGTCGGGAAGCGCTTGCCTCAAGCTCAAGGAGATGCGCCGCTGATCGCCATGAATTTCCAGGATTGCCACTTCCACCCGATCACCCACTTTAACGATCTTGGAAGGATGCTTCATTCGCCGGCTCCATGCCATCTCCGAAACATGGACCAGCCCTTCTACGCCCGACTCGATTTCGACAAAGGCTCCGTAATCCGTAATGCTCACCACACGCCCAGTCAGCCGCTGGCCAATCTGATATTTTCGAGGGACTTCCTCCCAGGGGTCGGGGGTGAGTTGTTTCAATCCCAGAGAAACGCGACCCTTTTCAGGGTCATATTTCAGCACCTTCACCTTGATTTCCTGCCCCACCTGCACCACGTCCGAAGCATGGGCCACTCGCCCCCAGGCCAAATCCGTAATGTGGAGCAGACCATCCATGCCGCCCAGGTCAACGAACGCCCCGTAATCCGTTACATTCTTCACGTGCCCGGTCAGTTCCGCGCCTTCCTTTAAAACCTCCAAAAGGCGCGCCCTCTTCTGGTTAAGTTCCTCTTCCAGCGCAGCCTTGCGGCTGACCACCAGGTTATTTCGGGCCTTATTCAGCTTGATGATCTTGCAGGTAATTTCCTCGCCAATCAGCGACTCCAGATTGCGGAGCGGGCGGATATCCGCCTGTGAACCGGGCAGGAAAGCGCGCGCGCCAACATCCACAATCAAGCCGCCCTTGGTGCGCTCAATCACACGCCCGCGAATATTGGCCTGGTCTCGAAACGCCGCTTCAATTTCCTCCCAGGCCCGCCGCCGGACCGCCTTTCGGTGGGAAACCGTAAAGGTGCCTTCCGCTTCGTCATAGCTTTCGATTTGAACCTCAATCACGTCGCCTGGAGCGACGGTAAGCGCGCCGTCGTCGGTCAGGAACTCGCTGCGTGGAATGGCTCCCTCACTTTTTTGCCCGATATCCACGAGGACTTCGCTTTCCGTGATTTTCAGCACGGTCCCCTGGACAACCTTTCCCTCCGCGACCTCAGGCAGTTCCTGCATGCCGGCGAAGAGATCTCCAACCTCTGGCATTTCCGTGGGGTCCTTCTCAGCGCCCGCTTGTGCCTCTGGAACGATGTGACCAGGGTATGAGGCACTCGGATTCTCCTCAACGGACATCCTGCCTTCTCCTTTCCCACACGAAGCTTCGAGGACTATTATTCTAACGTTCGCCTGAAAGCCAAGTCAACGCGCTGCCGATGGTGGAATCGGTTTAAAGTGGAAGGGGCTTTATGCCCTCTGCGTGTTTCGAGATGAGCATGTTGTCAGGCCCCCACCGCTCCACCACCCGCTGTCGTTTAAGGAGACGATAACCATGTTTTGTTGCGACGAGTTGCGAGCCCGGATCGAAGAGGGCGTGTTTTTCTACGGGCCAAAACACCGGATTAACGATGGCCGAATCGTGAACGAGATCGAAACCGAATACTTCGTCCGCTCCAGCGCGAGCCGGGGATACTCCTACATCGGCATCAACTACTGCCCCTTCTGCGGCCGGGCTCTTTCGACCGCCTTATGGGCGGCAGAGAAGAAAAAGTAGAGACATAGTCGCCGGTCAGCATTCAACCGAAAGTCGAGGGACTCGGCTTAAGGGCAAAGGGATGGTCCGGGCCCGTCAGGGCGTCGGGGGAAGCGGCCTCAGCTTCAGGGCTGGGGGTTGATTCTAAAGGCTCATTAGGGTTCGATCGGAAACTTTCTGCCCCTGCCCTGCGCGGGGAAGTTGTCGCCGAGGGGTGCGGGCTGTTG
>Ga0209810_1001410_pt1 | contig 36434 bp, 29 predicted proteins | sample Coa_R1_7_FD_187159 | JGI IMG/M metagenome (GOLD analysis project Ga0209810, IMG submission 187159) | Surface soil microbial communities from Centralia Pennsylvania, which are recovering from an underground coalmine fire - Coalmine... | ecosystem: Environmental > Terrestrial > Soil > Unclassified... | reverse complement strand
CGATCGGGCACTGGACAATGTCAAGCAGTTGCAGCAGGCTACCAATGCCGCTCTTGCCAAGAAAGTAGACGTGGGAACCGGGCATCTGAGGATTGGGGGGCTGCTGCAGGTCTGGTATGGAACGGCCTTCGGCAGCACGCTCGGCGGCAACAGCCCCACCAACTTCAGCTTACCGGCGGCGCTGGGAAGAAACTTCGGTGGCGGCGTAGGGGATACGTTCCGTATCCGGCGCGGAGAGCTTTTCCTGGTAGGGGACATTATTCCCAAAGTCGATTATCGCGTGATGTTCGACGTCGCCAAGACAGGCACAGGCTCCTCCGCTCCTCTGCAGGACCTGTGGGTCGGCTACCAACTGTTTCCCCGCTGGCGGCTGGAAGTGGGCCAGCAGAAGACCGGCCTGAGCGAAGAAGGCACCCGCTCCTCGGGCGATCTGCTGACCGTCGCGCGCTCCATCATGAACGAAGACCTGCCTGCGACCGCCGGGCGCATCGGCAATATCCGGGATGCGGGCGCGCTGCTGCGCTATCGGAGCAGCATGCTGAGCGGGCAGCTCGCGGTCTTCAACGATAATGGAGCCGCCCAGAACAGCGTGGACACAGACCGCCAGAAGTTCTTCGACTATACTCTCTACTTCAACGGCGTCCGCCATATCACGCTCGGCCTCTGGGGTGGCGCGAACGTAGGGAACGTGAACCCCGCGAACGTCGATACCCGAAGCCGGTTCGGAGGGACTTTTATCGCTGAAGGCGGCCCGCACTTCTTCGAGGCGGAGTACGCTTATACCGACGATGCCGTGAAGACCAATCGCACCCTCGCCAATGGCGGCTATGCCCTGTACGCCTACTCGCTGAACAAGCAGTGGCAGGTCGTGGGGCGTTTCGATGAGTGGGACCCGGCCGTTCATGGGGGAACCACCAATACGACCCCGGCCATCGCCATTCCCGCGAAAGACCACAACCTGAAAGAGTACACGCTTGGCGTCAACTACTACCTGCGGGGCCATCACGCTAAGATCCAGCTCAACTACATCAAAGATGACGTCGGTAAGAATGGAGTAGGCTTTTTCGGCAGGAGCCGGGGAATCCTGCTGTCCAACTTCCAGACGGAATTCTAATCGCCTCCGGGCCTGCCGGAGAGTGCGCGCCTACCAGCGCTTCGGGGCCGTGTCGCTTTAAGACACGGCTCTGTTTTTATTTTCGGCCTTCTGCCGATCTCATCGGTGCCAAAATAGTTGAAAAATTTCCAAAAATATTAAGCTCGGCCGAAGAGGAAAATGAAAACTGGCCCGCGAACGTGTGCTCCAAGACCTCAGAGGAGGAAGAGGAGGAACTGCGCTTGAGCGATGTAGTCAGCAACGAGGCGACGTCAGGGCGCCTGAGGCCGGCAATGCGCGATGATGCCTGGTTGACAGACCGGGTGAGCCTGCTCTGGCAGATGCACTTCGCGGACGTGCCGGTCGTGTTTCCTATTAAGGTCTCTTTTGGGACGCGCGCCAAGTACCGGTTCGGCTCGATCATGGCGCGCAACGCGACCAGTATCATCACCATCAATCGGCTGTTTGCGGACCCCTTCGTGCCCACCTTCGTGGTGGACGGCACGCTGGTCCATGAGTTGGCGCATTACGTCCACGGGTATGGCTCCGGCCTGCCGCGCCTGTATGACGATCCGCACCGGGGAGGGGTAGTTGAGAAGGAGTTGGAGAAGCGCGGCCTGTTAGAGTTGAACGATAAGGCGTCCGAGTGGCGCGAGGCGAACTGGGACGCCTTCTATGCCTCCCGCTGCCAGGATCTAACCTTGCGCCGCGCCTCCCGCGAAGAGGAATCGAAAGACCGATGGAATGCCTTTCTCACGCGCCCAGGCAACCGCACGGAAGTCGAGCTGCGCACGCGCCTGGAGATGCTGGCGATCCGGCTGGCGCTGGAAGGCACCTTGCCATTTGAGATCGAGTGGCTGCGGGCGACGCGCCGTCAGAGCGGCCTCTCCTACTGGTTCGGGCGCTCGCGGGTGGTGCGCCTGCACGGGCTGCTGGCCGACCGGCGCGTGCCGGGAACGGTGGTGGATTTCGAGCTGGCTTACTGGCTGGCGGGGCGGAGCATCGGGGAGAGCTGGCAGTGCATCCATGGCGCTCTGCGCCGCGCCGGCATGGAGACTGTCGCTGAGGACGCCTTGCGCTGGCGGCGGCACGCCTGGACGGCGTTCCGCAATCGCAACCATCCGCTGGTGGCTTCCCCATCTAAGAGCCGGTCCGACTCTCTGCTGGCTGCCGCCCATAAAAAAGCGGACCGGATGAGCGGGTAAGACCTCATCTCATAGACCTCACCCCCTAACCCCCTCTCCTGCTCAAGGAGAGGGGGAATTTTAATTTTATCCCCCTCTCCTGCTCCGAAGGAGCGATCACCCAGGCGCCGTCGGCGCGTTCACCCCTCAGCTTTTACCAGGCGTAATCTTCCGGGGCGGTCTTGTGGCCGGGGAAGATTTCGTTGAGCTTCTGGTTGGTCTCGTCGGAGAGCTTGATCTCCAGGGCGCGCAGGGAGCCGTCCAACTGCTCGATGGTGCGGGGACCGATGATGGGCGCGGTGATGGCCGGGTTCTGCAGCATCCATGCCAGAGCCATGTCGGCGGGGTTCTCGCCTAAGTCGCGGCAGAGGGCCTCCCACCGCTCGATCTTGTCCCGATGCTGCTCCAGCTCCTTTTGCACCCCTTCGGAGGCGCGGCGGCCTTCCGTGATCTTCTGCAGCACGCCGCCGAGCAGCCCGCCCGCCAGCGGCGACCAGGGGATGATGCCCACGCTGTATGCCTGGCACGCCGGGATGACCTCCAGCTCGATCTCACGCTGCAGGAGGTGGTACTTGCTCTGCTCGGAGACCAGTCCCAGGAAGTTACGCCGTTTGGCGTTCTCATTGGCCTGAACGATGTGCCAGGCGGCGAAGTTCGAGGAGCCGAAATAGAGCACCTTGCCCTGCTGCTCCGCCCACTGGCAGAACTCCCAGATTTCGTCCCAGGTCGCTTCGCGCCAGACGTGATGGAACTGATAGAGGTCGATGAAATCGGTCTTGAGGCGCCGGAGGCTGTCGTCGAGGGCGCGGCGCATATGCAGCTTGGAGAGGCGCGCGGTGTTGGGCCAGTCGCCCATGTCGCCGTAGACCTTCGTGGCGATGACGACTTTTTCGCGCCGCCCGCCGCCCTGCGCCCACCAGCGCCCGACGATCTGCTCGGTGACGCCCTGGCCCTTCTTCCAGCCGTAGACGTTGGCGGTATCGAAGAAGTTGATCCCCAGCTCGAGGGCCCGGTCCATGATCCGGTAGCTGTCTTCTTCGCTGGTCTGCGGCCCGAAGTTCATCGTGCCTAGGCACAGGCGGCTGACCTTCAGGGCCGTGCGACCCAGATTGGTATACTCCATGACTTTCCTCCTGAAAAGTTCGGATTCGGCTCTTAGTGTACCCGGAAAATTTGTTGGTTCTGACGCGCGTTAGCTGCCGGGCGGATACTTTTCGATACGGGGAGGGCGGGGCATCTCGAACATATTGGGGACGTTGGCGCGGGCGTACCAGTCGGCGCCCATGCGGGCGATGTAGTCGATGAGGCAGGCGTCCACCGTGCCCTCGGTCAGGACGGCCTGAGCGACGTGAAAGTAGACGACCTCGCCGATGATGTAGTTGGCGGCCAGCGGGCCCTCTCCGTGATGCACGATCTGAAACAGGCGGCACTCGATGGAGAGTGGGCTTTCCAGCACGCGGGCCGGGCGCACTTTGACGGTCGGGCCGGGCGTGAAGCCCGCCGCCTGCCACTCATCCACGCCATACGGGAACTCGGCGGAGGCGTAGTTCATCCGTTCGCGCATGGCGTAGGTGACCACGTTGACGGTATATTCGCCCGTCGCCTCGATGTTGCGGAGGGTGTCTTTGGGCTGGCCGGCGCGGTCGGTGAGCGTGGAGATGACCACCGAAGGCGGACTCGCGCCGCCCGCCATGAAGTAGCTGAACGGCGCGAGATTGGGAACGCCCTCCGGCGAGAGCGTGGAGGTGAAGGCGATGGGGCGGGGCGCAACGCAGTGCAGCAGCAGCCGGTGAGCCTCCGCCCGCGAAAGCTCCGCCGGGTCGATGCCCACGTATTCCGTGTATGGTTCTAGCGGCTCGGCGTTCTCCAGAGGCGGAAAGGCGGCGTCCGACACAGTTAGCTCTCCGCCGGCTTCCAACTCATCGGGTAGTTGGCGTCTTCCATCCCGGCGGCGGCGCGGGTCATCTTCAGGGGCCGGAAGGTGTCCACCATTACCGCCAGCTCCTCCGTGCGCGTTTTGCCGAGGCTGGCTTCCACCGCACCCGGCTGCGGGCCGTGCGGCAGGCCGGAGGGATGCAGCGTGATCGAGCCTTCCTCGATGCCCTTGCGGCTGCTGAACTTATTGTTGCAGTAGTAGAGCATCTCATCGCTGTCCAGGTTGCTGTGGTTGTAGGGGATCGGCACCGCGTCCGGATGGTAGTCGAGCATGCGCGGCACGAAGGAGCAGACGACGAAGTTGTGCGCCTCGAAGGTCTGGTGCGATGGTGGCGGCTGATGGATGCTGCCGGTCACCGGCTCGTAGTCGCCGATGTTGAACGCCCAGGGATAGAGATAGCCGTCCCAGCCGATCACGTCGAGCGGATGGTAGTCGTAGAAGTAGGCGTTGATCTTGCCGCGCGCCTTGATGCGCACTTCAAAGCGGCCCTTTTCGTCGTGGGTCTCCAGCGTTTCCGGCACGCGGATATCGCGCTCGTAGTAAGGCGCGTGCTCCAGCAGTTGGCCGTACTCATTGCGATAGCGCCGGGGGACCTCGATGGCGCTGGCCGACTCGATCACCAGCATCCGCGTTGCAGGCGACTCGGCCACGACCTTGTAGATGATGCCGCGCGGAATGACCAGGTAGTCGCCCTGGCGATACGAGAGCGTGCCGAACATCGTCTCCAGGTGGCCGGACCCCTCGTGAACGAAGAGCAGATCGTCTCCATCCGCATTTTTGTAATAGTAGTCCATCGGCTCATCGGGCCGGCAGAGGCCGATGGAGACATCGTCGTTCACCAGCAGCGGCGTGCGCCCGGAGATTGGGTCGCCGCAGGCCGGGAAGGAGATGGTTTTTAAGTGGCGATGGTGCAGGGAATCGTCGGCAAGCAGCTCAGGGCGGGCGTCGCCGATCGGCTCGAAGTCGGCCACCAGAGTCGGCGGATGCACGTGATAGAGGATCGACGCGATCCCCGAAAACCCCTTTGTTCCGAAGACCTGCTCCGCGTAGAGCCCGCCGTCGGGCTTGTGGAACTGAATATGCCGCTTCGGCGGCACCTTTCCTAATTGGACATAGCGAGGCATGCTATTAATCTCCCGCCCACCCCCTGTCCCCCTCCCTGATGCGTTCGCTACGCTCACAGGGAGGGGGAACAGCCTCCCTATCTGCTACCTCTGCCTGGAGGCAAGAGAAGATTTAGGAAAGAGGGTTCTCGCTTTCAAGACGGTTCCCCCTCCCTAGCGAGAACAGGCTTTATCGTTCGAGCGCTTAGGGAGGGGGACAGGGGGTGGGCCTACATCACCCGATTCCGTAATGTCCCCAGGCAGTCGATACGAAGCTCGACGACGTCGCCGGGCTGGAGCCAGGGATAGGTCCCGTCCGGGAACTCGGTCAGGCAGCCGGTGCCGACCGTGCCGGAGCCGATCAGGTCGCCAGGCCGCAGGACTGTGTTGCGGGACGCATGCGCGATGATCTCGGCGAAGGTCCAGTGCATATCGCGGGCGTTGCCGCGCGAAATCTCCCGCCCGTTGACGGCAGCCGCCATGGTCAGATCGTAGCGTTTGCCACGGCTGCGGTCGGGCAGGACGCGCTCTTCCAGCTCCTCCGGCGTGACCAGGTAGGGGCCGATGCTGGTGGCGAAGTCCTTCCCCTTAGCTGGACCGAGGCCGACCTTCATCTCCTTCCGCTGAATGTCGCGGGCGCTCCAGTCGTTGACGATCGTAAACCCGGCGATATAGGAGTCGGCTTCGGAGACGGGTATGTCCCGGCCTTCCCGCGCGATGAACGCGCCTAGCTCCAATTCGTAGTCCAGCTCCTGCGTCTCCGGCGGCTTAGGTATCGATGCCTCCGGGCCGACAATGCCGGCGGTATTGGAGAAGTAGAAGACCGGCGATTCATACCATTCCGGGACCATGTCCAGCCCGCGCTTCTTGCGCGCGTTGCGCACGTGCTGCTCGAAGGCATAAAAGTCGCGGAACGAGCCGGGCTGGATAGGCGCCAGCAGCTCCACCGTATCCAGGGGCAGGCGTTTCTCATTGGCGGCGGTGGAAGCCATGCCGCCGAGCGAATCGCCCAGCGCCTGCCGCAGCTCCGGATCGGTGAGGCGGGCGATCAGCGTGACCGTATCCGAAGGCAGCGGACCGAACGTGGTGTTCGCGCGCCAGACGGTGCGTAGCGGGTAGATCGCCTCTCCGAAAACGATTCCGAGTTCCGGTTCCGTTGACGGCGGCTGACGAAAACGGGCCAGTCTCACAGCGTGCCCCGGCGGGCTTGCTCCCGCTCGATGGCTTCGAAGAGCGCCTTGAAGTTGCCCTTGCCGAAGCTTTGCGAGCCGTGCCGCTCGATGATCTCGAAGAAGAGGGTGGGGCGGTCTTCCACCGGCTGCGTGAAGATCTGGAGCAGATAGCCCTCGTCATCCCGATCGACGAGGATGCCCAGCCTGGCAAGCTCGTGCAGGTCCTCCTCGATATGCCCGACTCGCTCCGGCAGCATCTCGTAGTAGGTCGGCGGCACCATCAGAAAGGTGACGTCATTCTTGCGCAGCGCCTTGACCGTCTCGACGATGTTGTTGGTCGAAAGGGCGATGTGCTGCACGCCCGGGCCGCCGTAGAACTCCAGATACTCCTCGATCTGCGACTTCTTGCGGCCCTCCGCCGGCTCGTTGATCGGAAATTTGATCCGCCCGCGCCCATCCTGCACGACTTTGGACATGAGCGCCGAGTACTCCGTGCTGATGTCCTTATCGTCGAAGTGGACGAGCTGCTTAAAGCCCATCACGTTCTCGTAGAAATGCACCCACTCGTCCATCTTGCCCTCTTCGACATTGCCGACCATATGGTCGATGGCGAGCAGTCCGGCCGGATGGAAGGTGCGGGGATTGTAGCGTTCGGGATCGAGGGGCTTGTAGCCGGGGGCGAAGACGCCCCGGTAGCGGTCCCGGTTGACGAAACTGTGGGTCGTGTCGCCGTAGGCCTTGATGGTGGCGAACTCGTACTCGCCGTGATCGTCCTGCAGACAGGTCGGGGGAGTCACGCCGACGGCGCCCCGGCGGACGGCGTCGGCGTAGGCCGCGTCCACGTTGTCCACTTCCAAGGCGATGTCCTGCACGCCGTCGCCATGCAGCATGAGCCGCTTGTTGTCGGGATGCTCGGGACGCAGGGGAGAGGCCAGCACGAAGGTGATGTCCCCCTGGCGCAGCACATAGCCCGCTTCCTGGCGCATGCCGGTCTCCAGGCCCGCGTAGGCGACCACGTCGAAGCCGAAGGCGTTGCGGTAGAAATAGGCGGACTGGCGCGCATTGCCCACGAAGAAGCGCACGTGGTCGATCCGCCGCAGCGGAAGAACCTCTCCAGACATTTCGTTCCTCCTTCAAGAGAGTGACGCTGGCAGCCTCAGGCGAAAAGAAAACCACACGATAAGACCGTTGTCTTGCCGACACGAGCGTTCGCATTTGTTACTGCTTGCCTGAGACTTGCTATCCGTATATATTATAGTACGGAAACAGTCCGATTAATGCACCTTGTACGAAATTGGCTCAGTAGGAATACGACCGGGCGGCAGCGAAAAAAGAGGTGGCGCTTGCCTCGATGATGAGCGTAAGCCAAGGAGGCCGACATGATGATCGCAGAGCAGACGGAGAACGTCTTCCCCGATACGATCTCTAATATCCACCACGCGCGCTCGCTTTCCGATCGCCCCTGGGAAGAGCGGATGACGCCATATGCTAATATCGGCGCCCTGCTCACCATGCGCGCCGCGGAAACCCCAGACAAGAACTTCCTGACCTACTACGATACCGGCGGCTTTGCCGCCGCTTATACCTATGCGGAGTTCGCGGAGGCCGCCCGACGCGTGGCCGCCTTCATGACCAATGCGCTCGGCATGCGCCCCGGCGACCGAGTCGCGACGCTGATGGTCAATGACGCCCGCACGGTCCTCATCTATTTCGCGGCCTGGCTGCTCGGCGCGACGGTCGTGCCCATCAACTGCACCGAGGACGACGAGCGGGTGGGCTTCATCCTGGACAACTCGGAGGCCAAAGCCGCTTTCGTGCTCAGCGATCAGATCGAGCGGTGCGAGCTGCTGCGGGGACAGCGACAGGGGATCGTCCACTACATCCAGGTCGGCGGGCCGGAAAGAGCAGGTTATCTCGACTTCACGCAGGCGCTCGAAAACACGCCGCCTCTGGACCCGCTGCCGGATTTGTCCCCGGATACCGAGTGCCTGATCGTCTACACCTCCGGCACAACCGGCGCGCCCAAGGGGGTGGTGCTCGTGCAGGCGAACCTCCTGGCGGATGCGGACAGCATCGCCGCCTGGCACCGGTTCGGCCCGGAAGATCGCGCCATGTGCGTGCTGCCCATCCATCACGTCAACGGCACGGTCGTCACCCTGATGACCCCGCTCTATTCCGGGGGCAGCGTGGTCCTCAACCGCAGCTTCCGGGCGCACAGCTTTTGGAGGACCCTGGCGGCGGAGCGCTGTACCTGGGTGAGCGTGGTCCCGACGATCCTGGCCTTTCTGTGCGAGGCGCGCGAGGATCTTTCCGCGCTTGATCTCTCCCGCTTTCGCCATATCATCTGCGGCGCCGGTCCGCTGACGGTGGAGCTGGCGAAGCGGTTCGACGAGACGTTCGGGGTGCGGGTGGTCCACGGCTACGGCCTCTCCGAAACGACCTGTTACTCCTGCTTCCTGCCCATCGACCTCGACCGCAAGGCATTTGAGCACTGGATGTTCGAGTGCGGCTTCCCGTCCATCGGCTGCCCGATCTCCGCCAACGAGATGGCGATCCATGACTCCGAGGGCCATCCGCTGCCGCCGGATACACGCGGGGAGATCGTGGCGCGCGGCCACAACGTGATGAAATACTATTTCAAGCGCCCGGATGCCAACCGCGATACTTTTGCGCACGGCTGGTTCCGCTCCGGGGACGAGGGATTCTATCGCCAGGGCGAGGACGGGCGCGCCTACTTTTTTATCACCGGGCGCATCAAAGAGCTGATTATCCGGGGCGGGGTCAACTATTCGCCGTTCGACATCGACGAGGTCCTCAACGCCATTCCCGGCGTCAAAGCGGCGATGGCGGTCGGCTTCGAGAACGACTTCTACGGCGAGGAAGTCGGGGCTTACGTGCAGTTGGAGGAAGGAGCGCAGGTGACGGAAGAGGAGATTATCGCCGCCTGCCGGCAGCGCCTGCCGTTCGCCAAGAGTCCCAAAGTCGTCCTCTTCGGAGACACCTTTCCCGTCACCTCGACCGGCAAATACCAGCGTAACAAGCTCAAGCCGCTCTTTGCCGAATGGCAGAGCGTTCAGTTCAAGAAGGCGACTTAAGCGTATTTAGAGCGCGATGCGCTCGGGCATATTCTCGATTCGGGTCAGCCAGTAATGGGCATCATAGCCGTCGTCGCCGGTCAGGAAGCGCCAGAACTTGATCCGATTGGCATACTCCAGACGGTCGTCGTTGCCGTACCAGCGGTGGTTGCGGAAGAGAATGCCGGGGATTTGCGGATCGTTCAGGTCGTCCGTGTTCCACAGGCGCAACTGGCGGACGGTCGGGTTGAGCCGGAGCTTGAACATGTACCGAAGTTTGTCCGTCAGGTTGGGCTGCGCGCAGTGCCAGATACCGTGATGCCCGACCACTAATGTTCCCGCCTTGCAGACGATGGGCATCTGTCCCAGAAAGTTCTGATGGCGGGCAATGTCGGTCTCATGGATACGGCGCAGGTGACTGCCGGGCAGGAACATCGTGCCGCCCATCTCGCGCGGCGTGTCGTGCGGGAAGTAGAACAACTGGATGTCGAAGTGCTGGCGCGTATCGATGATGGCGTCGGCATGCCAGATCTGCCCCTCCACATGACCGGGCGGCACCTGATGTGGGCAGTGGTGGTCGTAGAGAGGATCGGGACCGACCAGGCTCTGGATGATACCCTGTACCTGCGGCAGTCGGATCATGGCGCCGATGCCCCGCGATTCGCGCCAAAGTTCGTCCAGCGGCTGGCCCTGTGGCTCGTAGCCGAAGTTGATGCGCCGCTCGTCCAACTCGCGCATCACCTCCCGGTTGATCTCTTCCGGGATCAGCGCGTCGAATCGGAGCAGCCCATCGGCGACGAAATCGGCCATCTGCACCGACGTCAGCAAGTGCTTCCTATCAACCGCCATCCACTTCCTCCATCTTCTCCAGAATGTACTCGAACCGCAAGTAGGACGTGCTCAGCTCCATGCCGGGATACGCCGGGAATAGTTGCGGAAACTGAATGACCCTCCAACCGTCCTGCATGGCCGCGAACACGGACGCGTACGGGGGCGTATCACTGTCCCCGGTCGTATGGCGTTCCTTGCCGGTGCCGTCGTAAATAGCCCACGAGCCGATCTCGCTGTTGAGGTCGGGGGTCCGGGAATAGAGAATGAGAATCTTCTGCCGCAGATCGGGCATGAACGCGCTCCTCTTTTCTGAGTAATTCTTGTTTGCGCTGGCGGTGTCCTGCGCTATTCCTTTAAGCCATAGGCGCGGAGGCAGTTTTCGCCGAGGATTTGACGGCGTGCCTCCTCGGGAAACGAGTCCAGAGCGTCCATGACGATGCCCATGACGGAGGCGTAGTCGCCGGAAAGCGTGCAGACCGGCCAGTCGGAACCGATCATCACGCGCTCCGGGCCGAAGGCTTCGAGGGCGACATCCAGATAGGGAAGGAAGTCCTCGGTCTGCCACTGGCCCCAGTGCGTTTCGGTCACCATGCCGGACAACTTGCAAAAAACGTTGGGAAACCGGGCCAGCTCGTGCAGATCCTCGCGCCAGGGAGAAAGAGCCCGGTCTTTGATGGCTGGCTTTGCCAGGTGGTCCAGCACGAACGTCTGTTCCGGAAACCTTTCGACGACCTGGGCGGCGATCGGCAGATGGCGGGGATAGAGCAGCAGATCGTAAACAAGCCCAAACTCGTGCAGCAGCGCCAGCCCTCGCAGGAACTCCGGCTGCAGCATAAAGGCATCGTCCGGCTCATCCTGCACGACGTGGCGCACGCCGCAGAGCTTGGGATGCGGCCCGAGTGTCTCCAATTGCTTTCTTACCTGTGTCGAGCGCAGGTCCACCCAGCCGACGACGCCCCGTATAAAAGCGTACTGTTCGGACAGCGCCAGCAGCCACTCCGTCTCTTCCAGGCTTTGCCGCGCCTGCACGGCAATCGAGCCATCAAAGTCGATCTGCCGGAGCAACGGCGCCAGATCGTGCGGTAGGAAGTCCCGGCGCAAGCCCGGCATCTCCTCGGATATCCAGTCGTACTCCTCCGGATCATAATGCCAGAAATGCTGATGAGCGTCGATGCGCATGGTCCTGTTGTTCCTCGTGATTATGGCTTCGTTCGTACTACGTTCGGATTCGCTTGAAATGGCTCCAATAGGACTTTCTGATGAGGATAATCAATGGTGACCCGGTAGTCTTTCAGTAGCTGGTGACCAATGTTTGCTTGCCAGGCGTAGTTTGGCATATCAATGACAAATGCAGGGCAGCGACCTTTCGCGGTACCTAAAGACCAAGCTATCGGTTCGGTTACCTCGGTTGCTCGTCTTCCAAAGAAGGTCTGTCCTACAGTGATTCGGGCCAAATCCTGACTGCCTGTCCGCACACCATTCAGTTGGCTACGTACAGCACTTGCAAGGAAAATGCCAGGCCAGCTTTGACCGGTATCGATGGCAAAACGGACTGGGCGGTCGGCGATACTACCCAATACCGTAATGTAATCAGGCACACCCTGAATGACCGGTATCACAGGTTTGAACGTCAGCAGAGAGACTTGAGAGCCATGCAACTGTTGCGCTATGTCATAGTCGAGTTGGCGCACAATCAACTGATGCTGTCTGGAATCTATTGTCAACACGACGTGCATAAATGCTGTATTGCCAAGAACGGCTGGTAATGGCTTATCGCCAGCCTCCGGTAAGGATGATCCTGTATTTACCTTCATAGTAGGGATGTTTGTCAGTTCATAGTCACCCAGGCGGAGGTCAGAGATCTGTACCCATTCGGCCGTCACCTGGATTCCGCTGGAACCTGGGTAAGCAAAAAGGCTACCCATGTGCTTACCGGGTAGATTGAGTTGTTGTGTCCATTCGATATAGCTGTCACCAGTATCAACCAAGCATTCAACCGACCTTCCGGCCATTGTAGCCTGCACATAAATCTGTCCACCTCGCTCCGTATAAGGAATTACCACTTCCTTATAGGGCTGGTTCGAGTGTAGTTGAAAGCCCATCTGTTGCCACCGGCTTGAATCGATTACAGTCGAAGATTGGTTTGATTCCTCACTTTCTCCGGTGGAATAATGCAGCCAAGCCAGGCAAATCGCCCAAATAAGGACAAGTAAAATGCCTATCAGAACGATGCGTTTCGTATTCATAATATAACCCCGGTCGTCCCACGGGATAAGGCCATTCAGGAGGTCGCGAATTCGATAGGCCGTAGACCGCGGACCATTAAGCCAGGGCGACCCAGCCCATGACCTCCGATCTGCTTGTTGCGCGGGTCGCGATAGCCGACGCGCACAAGTCGCCGCCAGCGGTCGGTCCGGTTGATCTCCGAGCCGTGGACTGTGTAGATGCTGAAGGCCACGACATCGCCGGAGTCTGCTGGGCAGGAGATTGCATCCGCCAGCCGGTAGTGGTCGGTAGGCAGATGAGGCGAGCTGTTTTCCGTAATATGCTCCAGATGACCGCTCTTATGGCTGCCGGGTAAAAACTTGAGGCAGCCGTTCTCTTCGGTCGCGGAGTCGATGTGGAGGATGGCATCCACGTAGGCAGGCCCTTCATGCTGGTAGAACGGCGAATCCTGGTGCATCGGGAATGGCATTCCTGTTTCCGGCGGCTTGCAATGCAGCGTCGTGTGGTGCAGCTCTACGCAGGGACCCAGCAGATCCACCATGGCCTCGGTCAGCCGGGGATGCAGGACCGCCCGGCACCAGGTCTCCGAGTAGAAGTGCAGGTCGTTGAGATGAATCAGCTTTGACCGTTGCTCGACCTCGGGACGCATATAGACCTGACGCCAGGGACCGATCCAGCCCTCATTGTGGACGGCCCAGTCCTGGATGACCTGGTCTAAGTCCCGGCTCATAGCCTGGATCTCCTCGGGCGTGAACACCTGGGGGATGCGCAGGTAGCCGTTCTCCATATAGAAGCCGATCTGCTCGGATGTCAACACGATCTCACTCCCTTGCTGCCATGCTGGAAACCTACCGATAGAGCAGAATTCGCCGTAGGGAAGATGGTTCCTGCCTGCTCATACGGATCGGGCACGCCCTTTCCACACGCCGCCCTGTCCTCGAGCATGACGCCAAGCAGAAAGCAGTGTCGCCCAGAGATAGAGGAGGGCGGTGAGAGGCAGCAGCAACGCCCATAAAGGCGACTGGCGATAGAAGCGCACCATCGGCAGGTAGAGCAGGCTCATGAGCAGCCAGGCGGCGCCGCCGAGCGCCTGCGGCCAGCCGGACGCGAAGCAGAGTAAGAGCGGCGGCGCCAGGAAGATCAAGCCCAGACCGGCCACGCATCCGAGCAGCCGCAATGGAGAGTAGCCGAGCTGGGTATAGGCCGTGCGCGCGATCATCGCGAGTATCTCGCGCAGGCGGCCGTAATGGCGCGTGCTGATGGAGCTTTCGCTCAGGCCCAGCCAGATCCGATGGCCGCCTCGCTTGATCTCTCTTGCGAGGGCGCAGTCGTCGATCCATTCGCCACGGATGCGGTCCAGGTTGCCGATGCGCTCCAGGGCTTCCCGCCGGGCCAGCATCGTGCCGCCGGCCGCGCCTGCGAGCGAGTCGCGCGGATCGTTGACGCGCCGGAACGGATAAAGCAGCTTGAAGAAGAAGACGAACGCCGGGATGAGAAGCTTTTCGGCAGAGCTATGGCACTGCAGCCGGACCATGAAGGAGACGAGGTCGCAGGGGCCGGCCTCCGCCCGACTGACCAGCTCCCGCAATGCGCTTTTCCCATGCGCAATATCGGCATCGCTGAACAGAATATATCGCGCCGGATCGTCCGGCGGCACGCCGCGCGTCAGACCCTGCTGCATCGCCCAGACCTTGCCGGTCCAGCCGTCCGGCAGCGGCTCTGCCGTCAGGACGTGCAGCATCTCCGCTCGCCCATTCTCTTCGGCGGCCCGAAGGGCCGCCTCCGCCGTGCCGTCTTCGCTGTGATCGTCTACGACGACGATGCGCAGGCAGCCAGGATAGTCCTGCTGCCAGAGCGAGGTCAGCGTCTCCTCGATACGCTCCGCTTCGTTCCGCGCGGGAATGATGGCGGCCACCGCCGGCCAGGTTTCCGGCGGGGGAGGCGCCGGCTCCCGATCGATGCGCCAGAAGGCGGCGTGCGCGAGCCAGAGCGCCAGCCAGACGGCGAGAACCAGCAGGGCCAGAATGAGGAGAATCACTTGTGACCCGGCATTTGCGAGATCGGCCGCATGGCCTCCTCAGGAGAGGGAGCGCGGTTGCTCGCCGCGCCGGGCAGGGCGTACCAGTAGGTCGTGGCGGCATAGGCGACGTTCGTATCCGCCCAATGCCACACTTCCATATCGAAGCGCAGCGAGCGGGTAAACGGGATGGCATCCAGGCAGCGGGTCCGCGTGACGATGGTGTATCCTGAATTTCCCTGTCCATCGCAACGGATCTGGTTGCTGAACGGTCCCTGGAAAAGTGTCGTATTTCCCCAGGAATAGCCGTAATAGTCCTCGCTGCCGGTGCCGAAGTGGGAGGGAAACGAGTCGCCGTCCACCCAAATCTTCTCGTCGCCTTCGCCCCACCAGTCGGGAACCGGGTTAAAGACCGCCAGCGCGTCTCCCACATAGACTCCCTTGCCGGTCGCTTCGATGTAGTTCCAATCGGAGTGTGGGCGCGTGGGCAGCGGGACCTGCTGCCGCCAGTTGGCGTGAAAATGCATCGAGCGGTCGTCCCACCGCCAGGCGCCTACGCGAGCTTTCAGCCGCACCGTCACGGGCTGCTTGCCGAGATTTTGCAGCGTGAGCGCGGCGGAAGAGGCGTAGGGCATCACCCAGCGGCACGTCATCAGGCCATCCCTGGTAATAGTTCTATACCAGCTCTCCAATGCGTTCAGCCCGACTCCGCTTCCGAAAAAGTCGCCGAGGGGGCACCAGATCGTCTCCTCGCCATCGAAGCCGATACGCAGCACGGTCGAGCGCAGCGCCTGATCGAGATCTTCCGGATGCTCGGTCACGACCTGCGCCTGCAGCCAGCGCACCGCTGCCGGACCCTTGGGAAAATCGACCGTCGCCGATTCTCCGGGCGCCAGGGTCCGGTCCAGGGTTATCTCCCTGCCGGCGGGCGGTACCGGAGGATCGAGGAGCGTTTGGCAGGTCTTCTCCATCGCCAGCCGTGCCACCTGCCAATCCTGTATGGTGAACGTGCGGACGCGCGTTCCCGGCGCGTAGGTGCGGTACTCGATGTTGTACCAGCGGCCCTCCGGAGGCTTATTAGGATCGTGCTGGCCGGGCTCTTCGTAGGTGATCTTGCAGTGACGGCTGTAGGGGATCGGGAGGAACAGGTTCATGCCGCCGGGCGCGCCGGGGATGCCGTGCGCGTTTTCGATGGCAAGAGGCCGCTCCGCCAGCAGTTTGCCGACCAGCGCCTCGTACGCTGGCCCCTCGATGGCGGGTGTCTCCGCGCCGTCCAGGTAGAACCGCAGTATCCCTTTCGGGAGCATGCCGCCGAACCAGATGCGGACCACGCACCCCGGCCCTTCGGCCTCCATCATCACCCACTCCCACCTCCCGGTGTTCTCTTCGGAGCGGATAAACTGGCTGAAGTCGTCGTTGGCGAACCAGCCCTCCGGATCGGCGGGGGTCTTGGAGCGGCGGTCGTAGCTGCTGGCCTGACGCTCGGTATATTCGGGCGAGGGCCAGCGCGCCATGGCGTCCCGGTCCGTCATCTCCTTGAGCAGCGACGGCAGCGTGATCGTCCTCCGTTGCGCCTGCGCGGGCATACTGGCGAGAACGGGCAGAATGAGCATGCAGACCACCAGGATGGCCGGATTGTTTTGCATTGTTCTTGGGGGTGGGCGCCTTTGGGGGTCAGGTATGTACCAGCTCCACCTGATGGGAGACCGGCTGGGCGGCGGCGTGCTGCTTGCGAACCGCCTCTGCCGCTTGCGCGTCCAGATCATCCAGGGTATGCTGGGTCGCGGCATCGACTGTGCCGTTTGTTGTGTGCGGCACCTGGACCTCACGCCATCGACGGAAGTGTAGTTGATTGTGCTGGCGCGTCAGGCTCAAAACCTCCTGGGCCTGACGGTTTGACGGCAGGTCCGGCAGGGCGGCCAGATCGATGCCGTGCTGCAGATCGGCGCTGGAAAAGATCCCTACGTCGTGCCCGTCCACCCGGAGGGTATAGCTGCCGTCCTGAAGATGGGTCACCGCCAGGATGAAATGGTCGAGCGCCGGCTCGTCGTCGGTGAGCTGCAGCGCCAGCGCCATCTCCGGATTTTTGTTGGGATCGCGGTCCAGAGGCCAGGGCAGCGCGCCATCGGTATGGGTAAAGCGCACCCCGGTCGGAGCGGCATGCAGATCGGAGAGATGCGTATCCTCCTGCCGGACGATCTGCCCGGACCCGGCGTCGATCTCGATGTCGGCGACCGTATCCGGCGCGTTCCAGGCTTTCAGGACCGCCGCGGCCATCGCCAGATGGCCGCCTGGCGCGGGATGGACGCGATCCGGAATGATCTTGGGCGCCAGCTCCTTATCGCGCGTCTCGGCCCTGTCGAGCAGGGCGATCAGCGGCGTATTGGTATCCGCGACCACCAGCCCATACTCCCGGCCCAGCTCCCTGACGGCCTCGCCGTAGGCTAGCAGAGTGGCATTGTAGCCGCCGGGAAAGCCCGGCGCGCGTGTCACATCGTCGAACGCCGGCGGGGTGAGCAGCGTGATCCGCACGCCCGGCAATTCCCGAAGCAGCGTATCGAGGATATGGCGGTAGCCGCCGACGTAGGTAGCGTACAGGTCGGGATCGAACGGGCGATAGCCGCCGTCGTTCATACCCAGGCAGATGGTGACCACCGTCGGCTTGTAGGCCAGGACATCCCGCTGCAGCCGCACGTCGATGGGACCTCCGCCTCCGCCCGTGACCCGGTCGCCGCCCCAGCCCGAGTTGACGAAGGTGAAGTGCTTTTTGGGAAATCGCGTGACACAGTAGCTTTCGATGTAGGTCGTGTAAAGGTGCTGCTCGGTGATGCTGTCACCATAGAAGACGACCCGGTCGCCATCCTTGAGATAGAAGGCCGCGTGACGCTTTGTGGGCGCCGGTCCGGTCCATAGCGCCTGCGCTGCAGGGAGGGGAGCGATAGGAAAAATCGTCGCGACAACCGTCAGCAACGCCATCCACAGGAGAGATCTACACTGCTTCATTCGTTCGATTATCCTTGAGAGTGGGGATTTTGTGTAGGCCCGGCGAGCTTATTATACCGCTGAAGCCGCCTATTCCGTATTTTTGTCGGGTCGAGGGAGGCAGAAAGCCAAAACCGGCCTAAAGAGGAAGCGAAAGGCTGCCGATATTGTTAACGATTCGAGTTCACCTTCCTTCCTTGGGCGGCTAGGGGTTTGCTCTCCTTTCACCTAACCGCCCTTTTTTCACGCCTTCTGGAGTTTCTGATCGTCTTCTGGCATGCAATGCCTGAGCCGGAAGCCCATTTCTCCCATCATCGTTCGACGCGCAGGCGGCCCTCTGCTTCGCTGACGAGGTAGGCATGATTCGCAGCGACAGATTGGAAGGAAACGGTCTTACCATCCGGCCAGCGAATCGAGATCTCGTCGGCCTTCTGGCTGTCACCAAGCCCAAAGTGGAGGTCTGGAAAGTTGCAGGAGAGATAGGTGCCGGCTGCGCGTACCTCACGCACCTGCGTTAGCTTGCCGGCCTTAAGCGTGACCCGCGCTCCGAGTGCATCGGATTTTCCGTTAGGACCCAGACACCGAAGCTCGAGAAAGTGATTTCTTGGCCCTTCGTTGTGCAGCAGCAGCGGAGCGCCTTCCGCGTTGACGACCAGTAGGTCCTCTCTGCCGTCGCCGTCATAGTCGCCGACCGCTACACCACGCCCCACGATCTTTCGCGCAAAATCCGGACCCGCCTGCGCCGTCAGGTCGGTAAAGCGCTGACCGCCCTCGTTGTGAAAAAGCTGAGCGGACTGGTAGTACGTCATCGCGTTCTGTATGCGGTCGGCCAAGCTCCAGACGTGCCCGTTGACCAGCACAATGTCGAGCCATCCATCGTTGTCTACATCCACGAAGTTGGCGCCGAACGTCAGCCGGTCGACCGAGGGCAACGCGATGCCGGACGTCCCTGCTTCGTCGATGAACACGTTGTGGCCCTGGTTGTGAAACAACGCTTTGAGCTGATTCGAGAAGTTGGAGACCAGAAGGTCGAATTTGCCATCGTTATCGTAGTCGCCCCAGTCTATCCCCATGCCGGACATGATCTTGCCGTCGCCGGCATAGGCGGTGCCGGACTCAGCGGCAATATCCTTGAAGCGCCCGTTTCCCAGGTTGAGGAAGAGGTCGGCCGGGCGGGTATCGTTGGCGACATAAAGGTCGGGCTTGCCATCGTTATTGAAGTCGCAGAACATACAGCCCAGGCCGTCTCCGTGGGTATCTGCCAGTCCGGATTCCTGAGTAATGTCCCGGAATTTCCCGCCACCCTCATTATGGTACAGCGACCCACGCTCGGAGGGATACGCCGCAGGCGTGCAGGAAGACGAGACCACCGAGCCATCGAGCCCTTCATACTGGCATAACTGCTGGCTGGAGGGCGTGAAGCGCACGTAGCGGCAGACATACAGATCGGGCTTACCATCGCCATCAATATCGGCCCAGCAGGCACTGGTGGTCCAGTCGTAGGACCCGCTGGCTTCTAAGCCGGAGCCGGCGGTGACATCTTTGAAGGTGCCATTGCCTTCGTTATGGTAGAGAATGGTCCTTCCATAGCCGCTAACGAAGAGGTCGGGCTTGCCATCTGCATCATAGTCACACACCGAGCAGCCCATCAGGTAAGGTTTTCGGGGAGCGTTGGGAAAAGCTTTGTCGGTGACATTCTCGAAGGTGGCGTCTCCCTTATTGCGGTAAAGCTCTAAATGATCCTTAGCCACCAAGAGAATGTCCAGCTTGCCGTCTCCATCATAATCCAGGAAGGCGCACCCAAAACCCATTTCGTCGAGAATGGTCAGGTTGGCGGGATCGCGGGGTCCCCAGCGCAGGTCCAGACCGGCGGAGGAGGCGACATCACGATACCAGTGTGGAGCAGGTTGATTCGAGGGTGTGAACAGAGGTTGCGTCTGCGCGTGGTGGCAGCCGATCAGCGGTGTCAGCAGTACCAGCCCTAGCAACCGAAAAATTCGGCGGGGTGTGAACGAAATCACCGGCCCGCTCCCTGCGAAGAGGGGCCGGATTCGGAGGGCGATGCCACGTGGCGGTCGATGTCGAAAAGGGCGGATTCTTTGCGGGCTAGCTCGGCCTGGCCTAACGCCGCATACACTTGCGAGAGGTAAGAGTGGGCAATACCGATATGCGGGTCCATCTGTACGGCGGCCTTCAGGTCGGGGATGGCCTGCCGGTAGTTATGCCGGACCATGTTGTAACGCCCGCGAACAAGGTGGGCGTATGCCGTCGGCGTCCGCTGAATGGCAATCGCCCGATCGATCTGGCTGCCCGCCTGCGCGATTCCGGAAGGCGAAGGGTCCGTTTGCAAGGTGAGATGAGCGGAGCCGAGCAGCGCCTGCGGATCGTTGGGGGCGAGCGCCAGAGCATGATCGTAAGCTTGTTTGGCGACCACGAACGAGCCGTAGGCGAGCGCCGTATCGCCCAGCCTGTTGGCGGTTTCCAGATCGTTTGGAGCGAGCGCGAACGCGCGTTGAAGGTGTTCGATGCCGACCCCATACCGGCCGAGGTCACGCTCGGTATTCCCAAGCTCGCGCCAGGCGACGGCATCCTTTGGGTTGAGCTCCGTCGCGCGTGCTAGCGCCTGCATCGCCAGTTTCGCATCGACGTGTTCGAGCAGCCGACCCAGAGACCGCCAGGCGTTGGAGTCGTTCGGATTAAGCCGCACCGATTGCCGCAGATATCGAATAGCCCGACCCGGCCGATTCTGATCGGCAGCGACGACGGCGAGCGCATCGAGGGGAAGTGGATCACTCGGAGACAACGTGGCGGCTGCTTTGAGGACAGGTTCTGCCTCCTGATCCCGATGGAGATTAAGCAAAGCATTGCCCAGGTCGAGCTGCGCTTGCTCATCTTCCGGATGGCTATGGGCGCGCTGTTCTAGCTCCGCAAGGGTCGCTTTCCGGGCGCCTCCTCGATCGTGCCACACTCGTATGCCCAGCGCGATCGCGATGGCTATTGCCGCTACCACGAGGCCGATGCGACGAAAGCTTGGGGCAGCCTCCGGCTTCACCGGGGCTTGCCGGCTCACCGGTTTAACGTCTTTTGATCTGGTCTTAGAGCGCTGCGTACTGCCCATATTGCCGTAGTTCGCCGCAAGCAATGGCCGATCCTTCTTACCACGCGCACGACTAGATCACTGCGCCAGGCGCAGCTTATTATCCTTTTCACTTACGATATAGGCCCGATCGGCGGCGACGGCAGAAAAGGTGCTGAGCTTGCCATCGGGCCAGCGGATCGTGAGTTCTTTGGCCTTCTGGCTGTCATCAAGGCCAAAGTGGACCTGGGGCGCATCCGAGGACAGATAGCTGCCTCCCGCATAGACCTGACGGATCTGACTACTCTTGCCCGTCTTGACGGTAACGCGGGCTCCGAGTGCATCCGATTTTCCGTTAGGACCCAGACACCGAAGCTCGAGAAAGTGATTTCTTGGTCCTTCGTTGTGCAGCAGCAGCGGAGCGCCTTCCGCGTTGACGACCAGCAGGTCCTCTCTGCCGTCACCATCATAGTCACCGACGGCTACACCACGCCCCACGATCTTCTGCGTGAAGTCCGGGCCGGCCTGCTGCGAGATATCCTGAAAATGATGGCCATCCAGATTGTGGAAGAGCAGGGCCGATTGGTAGTAGGAAGTGCTGTTGTCAATGCGATCGATCAAGCTCTCGACGTGGCCGTTGACCAGGACAATGTCGAGCAGGCCGTCGTTGTCTACGTCCACAAAATTAGTCCCGAAGGTTAGCGCGTTCAGCGAGGGGCCGTAGATGCCGCTCTGGGGAGCTTCGTCCCGAAACAGGTTGTTTCCCCGGTTGTTAAACAGGCACTTGGGGTCACTGGAGAAGTTGGCGACGAGCAGATCGAATTTGCCATCGTTGTCGTAGTCGCCCCAATCCACACCCATACCGGCCATCACCCTGCCGTCGCTGGCATAGGCGGTGCCGGACTCAGCGGCAATGTTCTTGAAGCGCCCGTTTCCCAGGTTGAGGAAGAGATCGGCCGGATGCTGATCGTTGGCGACATAGAGGTCGGGCTTGCCATCGTTATTGAAGTCGCAAAACATACAGCCCAGCCCGTTGCCGTGGGTATCTGCCAGTCCGGATTCCTGAGTAATGTCCCGGAACTTGCCGTGGCCTTCATTGTGATAGAGTGAACCACGCTCGCTGGCATAGGGCTGGGGACTGCAAGCTGTATGGACCGTCGAGCCGTCGAGACCGGGATAGGAGCAGAGCTGCTCACTAGAAGGTGTGAAAAGGACATAGCGGCAGACATACAGATCGGGCTTACCATCGCCATCAATATCGGCCCAGCAGGCACTGGTGGTCCAGTCGTAGGACCCGCTGGCTTCTAAGCCGGAGCCGGCGGTGACATCTTTGAAGGTGCCATTGCCTTCGTTATGGTAGAGAATGGTCCTTCCATAGCCGCTAACGAAGAGGTCGGGCTTGCCATCTGCATCATAGTCACACACCGAGCAGCCCATCAGGTAAGGTTTTCGGGGAGCGTTGGGAAAAGCTTTGTCGGTGACATTCTCGAAGGTGGCGTCTCCCTTATTGCGGTAAAGCTCTAAATGATCCTTAGCCACCAAGAGAATGTCCAGCTTGCCGTCTCCATCATAATCCAGGAAGGCGCACCCAAAACCCATTTCGTCGAGAATAGTCAGGTTGGCAGGATCGCGCGGTCCCCAGGAGAAATCGAGGCCAGCGGCATGGGCCATATCGCGAAAAAGCGGGGCAGCCGTCGTGGATGTTACACTGCGAGAGGAGGGCGCCTGAGAAGGAGTTGTATGGCATCCGGCAAGGACGATAAGGAAGAGAATCGCCGGAAGGCTGCGAAGAGTCCGGGCAGCGGGCTTTGTCATCGGGACTGCCCCTGTGTCGAAGCAGATCCCGGAGCCGCCGGCGCTCGGTCATGCGCCGTCACAAAGAGATCCGATTCTCTGCGCGCAAGCTGGGGCTTTCCCAGCGCCGCATACGCCTGTGAGAGGGAGATATGGGCTGTATACATGCTTGGATCGCTGTCGAGCGCGGCTTTTAGATCGGAGACAGCCTGCGGATAACGACGCTGCAGCAGATTCCATTGGCCCCGGACAAGATAGGCGTAGCCGCTGGGCTGGGGCATCCCCGCGAAAGCCCGATCGATCAGCGGGCCGGCTTTCGCCAGATTGGCAGGGGACGGGTCCTGCAGAAGCAATCTGTGGGCGGTCCCAAGGAGCGCCTGCGGGTCATTGGGCTGAATAGCCAGCGCTCTGTCGTAGGCTTGTTGAGCGAGAGGAATTTTGCCGGACGCGAGCGCCGTATCGCCGATCATGTCTTCAGTAATCAGGTCGTTGGGGTTCAGGGCTGCGGCTCGCTGCAGGTCCTGGAGGGCACGGTCGCGATTCTGGCCGCGTTCCAAAATCCCGAGCTGGCGCCAGGAAAAGGCATCTTTCGGATCGAGCTGCGTGGCACGCGCGTAAGCTTGCATGGCAGCCCTCGGATCCATACGCTCCAGCAACTGCGCATAGGAATGCCAGGCATGCGCATCGTTAGGATCCAATTTCAACGACGCCTGGAGATATTCGAGAGCCTGGTCCGGACGCTGGCGTTCCATGGCCAATGTCGCCAGCAAGTCGAGAGGCTGAGCATCGGTAGGCGCAAGGCTGGCCGCCGTTTTGTAGGCAGCCTCTGCTTCCGTATCGCGGTGCAAAGCATGCAGGGCGTTGCCCCAATCGAGCTGCGCCTGGAAATCATTCGGCTGTTCCTGGACCCGCCGCTGAAGGTCCGAGAAAGATGGCTTCTGGCTGGCTCCGAGATCGTGCCATAATCGGATAGCGAGAGCTACCGCCAGGACAACAACAGTGATGACGAGGATGCGAACGTTTTTATTTGTAGCGATAGATGTTTTCAACGTGGGAATTGCCGGGAGGCGCGTGGGGAGAGGGCTGACAAAAACTATGGTTGGGGAGGGGGACACTCCTCCCCAAAAATTGGGATACGCCGGGCAAAGACGTGATGGGCGACCGGATAACGAAGAGCCGGGCCTGCGGCTCGGCGGTAGTCATGCGTAGAGGCTCTACGGACGTTGTTGATTGCCGGCCTGCTTCATCATTTGCATATGACGCTGGACGCCCGCCCTGTATGCGTCGGCGGTGTCCTTCTCCGACCTTACGTGGTCTTTAAATAGCGCGAAATACACGCCGACGATGATCACGAGCAGGACGATGATAGCGCCCACGATGACAGGCGGGCTGACTTGCTTATTCATGTTGTACGCCTCTTCTAGAAGGTTGCCAGGACGTTGGCTGTAAATCGATACGCCAGACGTCCGTTCAGGATGGAGGGCTTAAGCCCTCCATCCTGAATGCGATCACGAACGCCGATTAAGGCTGAGTGCCTCTATACAGGTCGTTCGTTATGTTCTTGTCCCGATACCACTTAGCGTGGCCGTCAGCGAGAGCGATGTTCTCTCCCTGGCTATGCCGCACGAATGACTCCCATGCATCTGGGAAGTAGGTGCAGGACTGGGTCGGGTTGTTGGCCGAATCCTGCTGATAGAACACATCCGCGTTATTGGCCATCGCGACCTTACCGATGATGCAGTGATGGAAGGGATCGTTCGGATCATTCGGATTCGGGATGGCTTCGTTGTTCCAGTTATTGCCGCCACCCCACGGAGAGCCGGTGGTATACGCCGGGGAGTCCGCCAGCAGCATGACATTGGCCGGCTTATCCAGCGAGGCCAGTGTGGTCCCGGTATAACCGCCGCCCTGGCTGCTCCACGGACCGTCCTTGAACAGCTCGCCGTAGAGGAGCGGCTCGTTGATGCCGACGCTGATCTTGTAGTCCAGCAGGGACGGATCGATGCCAACGGGCGGATTCTCCGCCGACCATCCGACGGTGCTGAAGAGGCCCCTGAGCGTCCAGGTGTTCTTCTCATCCGGGCAGTAGAAGATCTGCCCGTTCTTGACGTACGGGTAGATCGCGTTGACCCAGAACGACTCGAAGTGTCCGCAGCCTCCGGTCGGGCCGCTGTTAAGGCCACTGCACATGAAGGAGCCGCCGGAGCCATCGGCGTTCAATGTCCAGTTCCAGTAGGGGAAGCTCTCGTCGTAGTCCTGAACGTACATTTGGACTGCTGTATCGAGCTGCTTCCAGTTGGACAGACAGGAGATCGACCGTGCCTTCTCGCGGGCTTGCGCGAAGACGGGGAAGAGAATGGCTGCCAGGATCGCAATGATGGCGATGACGACGAGCAGCTCGATCAAGGTGAACGCTTGACGATTTCGCGTTCTGTAAGACATGGAAACCCTCCTTGTTGGGCAGCCCCTGAGTGATCTCCGGGCGCATGCCATGCATGTAAGATCTGTGGTCGTGTTAAGATCGGTGAATGAATACGTGCGTACGCGAGCAAGCGATTAAGCCTACGCTCTCACCCCCTTGTGGCTATGCGAATTAGAAAACGCATTCTATCCTTCTCTCCTTCCCAGGAAGGGATAGAAGAGTCAGAGATCGTACCGGCAATCAATGTTCCTCGACGCCGGAGGAAAGATCGGATTCCTGCCGGGCGGTCCATTGTACCACAACAGAAGTGGGCATGGCGGGTTCTGCGGGCCGGCCGGGCGGAGAGGTCGAATCGCGCACGACAAGCTGGATCGGCGAGACCGCGGTGCGTGCGTGCGAGGTGGTCACCTCCCAGGACAGGGCATTCAACGCCAGATCCACGGCCGCCCGGCCCATTCCTTCCGGGTCTTGCCGTACCGTAGTGAGCGCCGGCGACAGGATGGTGGCAGAATGCGTATCATCGAATCCGACGACCGAGAGGTCCTCCGGGATACGCAGATTTAGCTGCCTTGCGGCCAGATACACGTCTCCGGCCGCAAAATCGTACCAGGTGAGCAGGGCGGTCGGCCGATCCGGCTGGCAGAGGAGGCGCTTCAGCGTGTTGTGGGTCTCCTCGGTATCCCAGAGATAGGGCTCGATCCACTCCTCGCGAACGGGCAGGCCGCGTTCGGTCAGGGCTTTGCGGAAAGCGGCGACACGGGCGGCGACCGCTTCCTCTTCCGGCGGGCCGGTCAGATAGGCGATCTTTTGATGTCCCAGCTCTGCCAGGTGCCCCACGAGGGCCTGAATGCCCGCTTCATGGTCGCTGTCTACCCAGAGGGCTTCCGCATGCGTCTCCCGGCTCATCACGGCGACGGCCGGTATCGCCAGCGCGTGCAGCCGCTTGAGCAAGATGCACTCGGCCGGCGGGAAGATCAGGATAAAAGCGTCGCTGCGTCCATCCGCATAGCGCAGCAATCTCTCCGGACCGGCGTCCAGAGGGGGATAGTTGTAGATCAGGGGATTATATCCCCGCTCCATAGCGCGCGAGAAAATCGCCGACAGCAGGGTGTGCTCGAACTCATGATGGTGGACCTGCTCGACGAAGGGATCGATGGCGCAGACGATTCCCAGCACATCTGCCCGCCGCCGGGTCAACGCTCTGGCGACGCCGTGCGGCCGAAAATGCAGCGCCGCCGCCGCCGTAGCGACTCGCTGGCGCGTTTCTTCCGAGATATTGGCCTCGCCCTTGCCGTTCAGTACCAGGGACGCGGTCGTTTTGGAGACACCCGCCGAACGGGCGACATCCGCAAGCGTCGCGCGCTGCTTCATGGGAGTTTCGACCTTTAGCCGGCTTTTGGGACCGGAGAGCACTGCTTCGTGAGCCGGTAAACCGGTTCACTAACCTAATCATAACAAATTTCGGCTTACCTGTCAAGCCATTTATGAAATTTTTTGCCGGCACCATAAACGGCGCCGGCGCCGCGCACTCAGACCCTCTCTCCCAGCGCCTCCTTACAGCTCTTGAGCAGCCCATCGACGGCGAGCTTGAGCGAGGTAAGCGCATCTTCCACCTGGCGCAGCTCTGGCTGGGTCAGCCGCTGCGGCTCGATACCGGAAAGCGCCGGCAGCAGGTCGATGATCCGCCGGGCGTGCGGCGACAGGCGTTCGGGCGTCTCCGATACCTCGATGGAATCCAGAAACTCCGCCGCCGGGTCCGAATCGTTCCGGAAGAAGCGCACCAGATGGTCCGTCGGCGCGATCAAAATCTCGTCCGCCTTTTCCGGGCGCGTTTTGAGGGCCCGGACCAGGTTGTTCGTATCCTCGCTGGAGAGCTTCTCCTCCCGGATCCGGTTGACCACCGCCGCCTGCAGCTCCGGCTCCTCGTTCAACTGCTTGAGAAACCGGGCGTGTTTTTCGGTAAGGTTACCGTCGGCAGGACGGTTCGGGCTGGAGACCACGGCCTCGCCGATATCCTCCGGCAGCGCCAGCAGGTCGAGCAGATAGCCGACGGTCCGCTCGGACAGACCCAGCCGTCTGGCGACCTCCCGATGGGTCAGGTTGAGCTCGGTCTTGGCCTGCTGCAGGGCGCGGGCCTTCTCCAGCGGTTGGAGATCCTCGCGCTGGAGATTTTCGATCAACTGCTCCGTCAGCCGCTCTTCCGGCTCGATCTCCTTGACGATGCAGGGGATCGCATCCAGGTTCGCCATCATGGCCGCGCGCCAGCGGCGTTCGCCCGTGATGATCTTATACCGATTGACGTTGTGCAGGGGGGCGACGGTGATCGGGTTGAGCATCCCGTGCTGGCGGATGCTGTCGGCAAGGCCTTGCAGGCTCTCTTCGCTATGGTGTTTGCGGGGCTGATCGGGGTCCTCGACGATAAGACGGACTTCGATTGGTTGGACTTTCAACGCGCAATGCCTCCATTTCCTTACTCTCAGGACTCTTGTTGAGTCTCTTCTGCAGGTGAAGTCGCCTGTACCTCACCGGTCTCTGCGACGGTTTCCTCCGCCTCGGTGGTCGCGACCGCCACGCTCGTCAGAGAAGCCAGAACCGTATCCGGAGCCGTCAGAATCTCGTGCTTGTCGCTCTGAGGCAGGTCGGAAGCATGGATCGACTCCCCGATAGACAGGTGAGAAATATCCACGGTGAGATGGTCCGGCAGGTTTTGTGGCAGGCAGCGCACCTCGACCTGTTCTAACTGATGCAGCACAACGCCGGTGTGTTGCCGCACGGCTTCCGGCTCGCCGTGGAAGAGGATAGGAATGTGGACCTTGATCGGCTCATCGCGGGACACGCTCTGAAACGTGACCTGCAGCAGCCGGTGGGACAGCGGGTCGCGCTGTACCTGTTTGACGATGGTGGTCTGCCGCTTCTTATTGGGCAGGACCATCTCCAGCAGCGCCGACTCCCCGTGCTGGCGGATGAACTCGTCCAGCGGCTTGGATTCGGTCTGCAGGTGCAGGGGCTCTTGTCCCCGATGCTGGATAGAGATGGGAACGTAGCCGTCCCGGCGCAGGCGCTTGACCTCGCCTTTGGTGTGCGCCTGAATGGGGGTTGTGGTCAATCGTAGGGCCATTAGGAGTGCCTCCTTGCTGGTATTATGACTTGCCGGAAAAAACCTTGTCAAGCAAGCAAGGAACGCACGGTCCTCCGTAAAAGTCCGGTATTTTAGCACTAATTTTATAAATAAACTTGACAGACAGACGATATGTCTGTATACTCTACATTGTACCTCTGTCCCAGGTACGTTTTTCCCTTATGTCCCGAGGGAGCTATCTTCTATGATGTCTATTAGCCCGGTGCCGGACGACGTTCCCGCGTCCCGGCCGAAAGTGCGGCTATCGCTCGTCTGTACGCAAACAGACGCCATCCTGGCCGAAACGCCAGCGGTAGCTGCTCCATCCGAGACGGTCAGCGCGCCGAAGCCTGTCCCGCAGACCACGCGCGTACTGATCGTAGACGACGACGCTCGGGTACGCGACATTCTGGCGCGTATCCTGGTTCGCAGCCGCTATCAGGTCCGCACGGTTGCCAGCGCCGAAGAGGCGATGGAGCTGCTGCGCTGCACGGATTTCGACCTGGTCATGAGCGATGTCATGCTCGGCGGCATGAGCGGCCTGGAGCTTACCTCGCGTCTCAAGTCCCTCTATCCCGACCTGCCCATCATCCTGATCACGGCGCACGGCGACGCCGATCTCATGCGTCTGGCCTTGCGGCGGGGCGCGTGCGACTTTGTTCCCAAGCCGTTCCACGTCCACTCCGTGCCGCTCATCATTGAGCGCAATCTGGAGCGCAAGGCCCTCGAAGAGAAGCGGACCCGCCAGCAGGACGAGAAGATCATGTACTCGACCGTGCAGGCGCTCGCCGCGGCCATCGACGCCAAAGAGCCCTTCACCGCCGAGCATTCCCGCCGCGTTACCGCCATCGCCTGCGCGCTGGCCCAGGTTCTGGAGTTGCCTGAATCCGAGCATCAGTGTCTGGAGTTAGCCGCCCAGGTCCACGACGTGGGCAAGATCGGCACGCCCGACTATATTCTGAATAAGCCGGAGCGGTTGAGCGAGGAGGAGTGGCAGATCATCCGGTACCATCCGATCCAGGGGGCCGAGATCGTGGGACGCGTGGAGCAGTTGGCTTGCGTGGCCGAGGTCGTGCGCCATCACCATGAATGGTATAATGGTGACGGGTATCCGGACAAACTCGCGGGCGAAGCGATCCCGCTTCTGGCGCGTATCATCTCCGTAGCGGATGCCTATGAGGTGATGACCTCCGACCGAGTCTACCGCAAGCGCATGTCTGCCGAAGAGGCCCTGCGCGGCATCCAGGAGTGTTCCGGCACCCAATTCGATCCGCAGGCGGTCGCGGCGCTGACGGCTCTCTGGCCGTCTCCCATCCTGGTCTCGAAATAAAAATATCACCACCCGCTCGCTTTGCTCGCTAGAGGCACAGAGACACAGAGGAAAAACCAAGAGGAGAAAAGCAAGAACGAAGATAAGAGCATAGTCGGTTCCGAAGTGAGGGCATAGAGTAGCCTGGATTTCAGGATTAGGCGTACAGAAGGATCGTTTTCTCTGTGTCCTCTCTTCGCGACCGAGTTGTTGGGTGAGCTTTCTGCAATCCCCTTCTCTCTTTCTTTCTTCTTGCTTTTCTCCTCTTGGTTTTTCCTCTGTGTCTCTGTGCCTCTAGCGAGCAAAGCGAGCGGGTGGTGATATTTTTATTTTTTTGCCAGCTTGCGTTTGGCGAGATCCAGCTGGAACCGTACCGCCTCCGGCGCGGTGCCGCCGCGTGAGGCACGGGAACGCGCGCTGGCCGGGACCTGCAGGACCGCCAGAGCGGCTTCCGGCTCGGAGGAGAGGAGTGGAGAGAACGACGCCAGGGTCTCCGCATTCAAGCTCTCCAGCGTAAGACTGTGTTCGAGACAGTGTCGCACCACCCGTCCGACGACCTCGTGGGCATCCCGGAAAGGCAGGCCGCGCCGGACCAGATAGTCGGCCAGATCCGTTGCGGTGGAGAAGTCGCCTTCCGTGGCGGCAGCCATGTGATCGGTACGGAAGCGCGCCGTGGAGAGCGTCCGCTCCAGCGCAGGCAGAACCAGCCGCACTGTATCCACAGCGTCGAACAGAGGCTCTTTGTCCTCCTGCATGTCCTTGTTGTAGGCCAGCGGCAGCCCCTTCATCACCGTCAGCAGCGCCATCAGGTCCCCATAGACGCGCCCGGTCTTGCCCCGCGCCAGCTCCGCCACGTCCGGATTCTTCTTCTGCGGCATGATGCTGCTGCCCGTTGTCACCGAGTCGTCGAGCAGGACAAAGCCGAACTCCGGGCTGTTCCAGAGGATGATCTCTTCGGCCAGACGGGACAGATGCATCATCAGGATTCCCGCCGCCGCCAGGAACTCGATGGCAAAATCGCGGTCGGCGACGGCGTCCAGGCTGTTTTCCAGCAGGCCGTCGAAGCCGAGCGCGGCGGCGACCTGCTCTCGGTCGATGGGAAAGCTCGTGCCCGCCAGCGCGCCCGCGCCGAGCGGCAGGCGATTGACGCGCTTGCGGACGTCGGCCAGGCGCTCGCGGTCACGGTCGAGCATCCAGAAATAGGCCAGGAGGTGATGGGCCAGCACGATCGGCTGGGCGTGCTGGAGGTGCGTATAACCCGGCAGAACCGTCTCCGTCTCGCGCTCCGCGATGGCGAGCAGCGTCTCTTGAAAGGCTTTGATCTCTGCCTGGATGGCATCGCACTCTTCACGCAGGTAGAGCCGTATATCGGTCGCCACCTGATCGTTGCGGCTGCGCGCGGTGTGCAGCTTGCCCGCCACCGGCCCGATCCGCTCGCGCAGCAGCCCTTCGACGGCGGTATGCACGTCCTCTGCATCGGAAGGCAGCGTTACGGAACCACTCTCCAGATCGTTCTGCAGCGCCTGCAGCCCGGCAGCGATCTGATCGGCTTCCTCCTGGGGCAGGATGCCGGCGGCGCCCAGCATCGCCGCGTGCGCGATGCTGCCCTGAATATCGTGCCGCCAGAGCCGGGCATCGAACTGCAGCGAGTCGTTCAGCCGCTCGATAAGCGCGTCCGTCTCTCCTTCAAACCGCCCGCCCCAGAGTTTACGCATAAAAGTCCCCTTCGGGAGTTGCAAGTTGCTAATCGCTAGTTGCTAGTTGTTAGTTGGTAAGTGCCTACTTCCGGCATGAGCCGCTCTCCGGAAGCTACTCCTCTGCTAGCAACTAGCGACTAGCGACTGTTTTTCAGCAGCCAGTACATCCGCGACTGCAGCCCGTGCGTCTTGACGATGCCCAACGAGTCGGTCTGGTCGAAGGTCTTGCTGTCGAACGAGGCCAGGTCTTCGTTGTAGAGGGCGTAGGGGCTATTGCGGCCGATGACGACGGCGCTGCCTTTTGCCAGCCGCAGCGTGACCGTTCCGGTGACGCGCTCCTGGATTTTGCCGGTGAACGCCTCCAAATCTTCCTTGAGCGGGTCGAACCAGAGACCCTTGTAAGCGATCTCGCCCCACTCGCGGTTCACCATCGCCTTGAACTTCAGCTCCCCCTGCGTGCAGACCAGCGCCTCCAGCGCCCGGTGCGCCGTCAGCAGCGTCACGGCGGCGGGGCACTCGTAGTTCTCGCGCACCTTCAGGCCGAGCATCCGGTCCTCCATGATGTCCACCCGGCCCACGCCATTCTCGCCTGCGATCCGATTTACCGCGAGGACCAGGTCCAGCGGGGCGAGGCGCTTGCCGTCCAGCGCCACCGGGACCCCGTTTTCAAAGGCTATCTCCAGCACGCGCGGCGCGTCCGGGCATTCCGACAGGCTGCGCGTCCAGCGGAAAATCTCCTCCGGGGGAGCGTAATCCGGCTCCTCCAGCCGGCCGCCCTCGATGCTGCGTCCCCACAGGTTCTCGTCGATGCTCCAGATCTTCTCTTTGGTCTGCGGGATGCAGAGGCCGTGCGCGTTGGCGTAGTCGATCTCCTCGCTACGCGTCCAGGGCTCGCGCCGTCCGTCCGGCAGGCGGCGCCCTTCGCGCATCGGCGCCACGATCTCGGCGTCCGGCATCAGGGTCCGCATGACGTACTCAATCCGGAACTGATCGTTGCCTTTGCCGGTGCAGCCGTGCCCGAAGGCATTCGCGCCCAGCTCCTGCGCCTTCTGCACCGCTTTGAGGGCGATGAGCGGCCGGGCGATGCTCGTGGAGATCGGATACCCCTGATAGTCCCCGTTGGCCTGCACAGCGGGCCAGCAGTAGTCCGTGACAAACTCCACTTTCGCATCCACCGTATAGTGCTCCGTGCCCAGGCTGCGGGCGCGCTCTTCCGCCTGGCGGATGTCCTCGGCAGGCTGCCCGACGTCAACGGTCACGGTGATGACGTGATCGAATCCATACTCCTCGCGCATCAACGGGATGCAGACGGAGGTATCCAATCCGCCCGAATAGACCAGCACCACTTTTCGCATCGTTCTTGTGCTCCTTCTCTGCCGGGCCGATAAACGACCCGGCATTAAAAACAGGCGTCCTCCGGACGCAACCAGCTTCCTTATGATTCCCCTCTCCTTACGAAGAAGAGGGGAGGGGTGAGGTCCGTCCGGCAGGACGGTATGTCTTTCCAGCCGGGTCGTTTATCGGCCCGGCTACGGAGAGAGGATCAGGTGATTCGGCGGCGCAGGGCGCGCGGCAGAAATGTGACCAGGTAGCGCAGGTAGGTTTTGGCGCGCAGCGGATCGAGCCGCGCAGCCAGCCCATAGGCGGCGCGGGCGAAATCTGGCTGACGTCCCATGCTGTAAGCCGTGCCCAGGCTGGCGAGCGCGAGCGCCGCTTCCCTGCGGTCCATCTGGCCCTGCTGCGCCCGCGCGAACACCTCCTGCGCTGCCGGCCACAGGGTCTCTCGCGCCAGGATCGCCCAGTCGTGGCGGGTCCAATCGGCGGGGATGCGGCTGGCGTCCGTGCTGGCGTTGGCAGAATGTTTGCGCACCAGAGTCAGCGGAGCATCCACGAATCCGAACAAAAAGTCCCTGCTGACGCGCAGGCACAGGTCCCAGTCACCCAGGCCGTGAAACCGCTCGTCGAACGGGCCGGCTTGCTGCCACGCCTGCCTGGAGAGCATCGTCGAGGAGATCACCACGGGCATCGAGCGCAGCATCGCCGTGAGCATGTCGGCGACCGGCGGGCCGTGAAAATCGGGCATATTCGCGCCGGGTGGCGGCTCTGGATAGACCTCGCCTTTTTCATTGATGCAGACGTATCCCGTATGCACTAGGCCGATCTTCGGGTCCAGGCGCGCGACCTCCAACTGCCGTGCCAGCTTATCCGGCGCCCAGACGTCGTCGGAGTTATGGATGGCGACCCAGTCGCCGGTACTCTTCGCGAATCCCGCATTCAGAGCCCCGCAGGTGCCGCGATTGGCCTGGAAGATCGGGCAGAGCGCGGAGCCGAACGATTCGATGATCTCGCGCGAGCCGTCCGTACTGCCGTCGTCCACCACGATCACCTCGTCCGGATGCTGCGTCTGATTCAGCGCGCTCTCGATGCAGGCGCGCAGATAAGGCGCGTGGTTATAGCTGGCGATGACGACGCTGACGGTGGGCGGCATGGGCTTTACGACCTCATCCCCCCTCTCACGCTACGGGAGAGGGGAGTTAGGGGACGATGGCCCTGTACCCAGAATCAGCGCAAGCAGGGCTTTCTGCGTGTGCAGCCGATTCTCCGCTTGGTCCAGAATGGCGGTCTTATGGGCCTCGAATACCTCGTCGGTGATCTCCTCGCCCCGGTGCGCGGGCAGGCAGTGCAGCACGATGGCGTCCGGCCTGGCCTTACTCAAGAGCGCCGCGTTGACCTGGTACGGGGAGAAGATTTTCGTGCGAGCCTCTTTCTCGTCCTCCTGGCCCATGCTGGTCCAGACATCGGTATAGATCACATCTGCATTCTGCACGGCCTCGGCAGGATCGGTCACGATAGCGATCTGCGCTCCGTAGCTGCCTTCCTGCGCGATCCGTTGCGCCTCGGCCACGTAATTCGGATCGGGCGGATACGTCTCCGGGCAGGCCGCCGTCAGATTCATGCCGACCTTCGCGCAAGCCAGCAGCAGCGCGTTCAGCACGTTATAGCCGTCCCCAACATAGGCCATCTTCAGGCTGGGACCGGGCGTGCCTTTATGCTCCTGGACCGTCAGGAGATCGGCGAACGCCTGGCAGGGATGCTCGCGGTCGCTCAGCGCGTTGATGACCGGCACGGTCGCATGGGCTGCTAACTCCTCCACGGTCTCATGCTTGAAGACCCGCGCCGCGATGCAGTCCACCCAGCGAGAGAGCACAGCGGCAACGTCGGGCACAGCCTCGCGCGTACCCAGGCCGATGTCGCCGGGCGCCAGGTAGACCGCGCGCCCACCCAGCTCTCCCATGCCGACCTCGAAGCTGACCCGCGTGCGCAATGAAGGCTTCTCGAACACGAGCGCCAGCGTGCGTCCGGGCGTCAGTCCGCCGGAATGCCCCTGCTTCTTTAGCTTCTTCAGCATGGCCGCCGTCGCCAGTACCAGACGGAACTGCTCGGAGGAGACGTCCTGCAACGTGAGCAGCGATTTTCCCCGCCACGACTCCGCCGTGCTTGTCGTCTGCATCAGAAGCGGCTCCGGAGTCGCTTCGCTTCCCGTCGCCGCTGCTTCCCGGCTTTCCGGCCGGCCCGAATCGTTGTCTTGCAGTGCCATCACCTCCCTGCGCGTTCTTTCCAGTTGCACTCCCAGCTTAGCCAGCACTCTGCCCGCCATTCCTTCGCCTTCTCTTATCAGTCCCAGCAGCAGATGCTCGGTTCCTATGTAGTTGTTTCCGAGCTGACGGGCTTCATCAAAGGCCAGGTCGATCACCCTCTTGGCTCGGGGAGTGAGCATTGTGTCGCTACCGAGCGGGCCGTCTCCACGGGTGACCTGGCCCTCGATCTCAGAACGGATTCGGCCCAATGGGATCTCCATCCGACCGAGAATACATGCGGCTACATTATCGTTTTCCCGGATCAGTCCCAGCAACAGATGCTCGGTCGAGACATAATTGCCTCCCAGTCTGAGCGCTTCTTCCTGGGCATAATAGACGGCTCGCCTGGCTCGCTCCGTGAAGCGCGTCCAGCTTCCAGCCAGCATGGGCGTTTCAGAGGACGGCTTTTCCGTAGGCGCGGCGTCGGTCGGTGGCGGAGTTGCCGCCTCTGGATTGTCCTGAAGAAGCCGCACTTCCTGGCGGGTGCGCTCCAGATCGGCTCCATATTGAATCAGAATACGCGTTGCCTGGTTCACCTCTTCACGAAGCAAGCCTAGCAGCAGGTGCTCCGTACCGATGTAGTTGTTCTTCAAGCGACGAGCTTCATCATACGCTAGATCGATGACCAGCTTACAGCGAGGCGTCAACTGCATATCCATTGTATACCGGCCGCCTCCACGCGGGGCCTTCTCCTCCACCGCCTTCCAAACGACATCCAGAGACACGCCCAATCGAACGAGGATGCGGGCCGCTACCGTGTCATCCTCCTGAATTAAGCCCATAAATAAGTGTTCCGGGGAAACCCCGTTCGTTTCCAACCGCCCGGCTACTTCCTGGGCGAAGAAGACAGCTCTTCTTGAGCGTTCTGTAAATCGCTGCCACATTTTGGCCCCCTTCAGGCCCCCACCCCCTTCCCCTCCCCCAATTCTAGGGGAGGGGAGATTCTATTGCTCTCTTGTGCCCCTCCATCCTCTTAACCTCCATCGCCCACAAGGGGGGAGGGGAGCTACTGCCCTGACTTCTGTCCCTGCTTTTAGGCCAGAGAAGCTTTAAGTACAGGTACAAGAGAACACCCTAGTCCCCCCTCCCCTAGAATTGGGGGAGGGGAAGGGGGTGGGGGCCTATTTCAGCGCTCCCCGAACCGCCTCGACGGCCCGGTCGCAGTCGGCGCGGGTGACGACCAGCGGCGGCAGAAGACGCAGGATCAGGTCGCCGACCGCATTGACGATCAGACCGGATTGCAGCAGCCGGCTCTGAAGGGCCTTGGCTTCCGGCCGGGCTAATTCTATCCCGATCATCAGGCCAAGCCCGCGCACTTCGCGAATCCGGTCGGGAAACTCTCGCTGGAGCCGCCGCAGGAGATCGAGAAGGTAAGCGCCGGTCGAGGCCGCATTCTCCATGAGATGCTCTTCCTCCAGCGCGTCGAGAGTTGCCAGAGCGGCAGCGCAGGCCAGCGGCTGGCCGGCGAACGTCGAGCCGTGGTCGCCGGGAACCAGGGTTTCGGCGGCCTCGCCCCGCGCCAGGCAGGCGCCCATCGGGAAGCCGTTGGCCAGACTCTTGGCGAGGGTCACGATGTCGCCGGAGACACCTGCGCCCTGGCTGGCGAGGAACCGGCCTGTGCGTCCGATGCCGCTCTGCACCTCATCCAGAATCAACAGCACCTCGGCCTCGTCGCAGAGGGCGCGGACGGCCGCTAGAAACTCCGGTGTAGCGACTTTGACCCCGCTCTCACCCTGGATCGGCTCGACCATCACGGCGCAGG